>Ga0115012_10002861_pt1 | contig 10143 bp, 7 predicted proteins | sample TroAtlMetagenome_FD_88706 | JGI IMG/M metagenome (GOLD analysis project Ga0115012, IMG submission 88706) | Marine eukaryotic phytoplankton communities from Atlantic Ocean - Tropical Atlantic ANT10 Metagenome | ecosystem: Environmental > Aquatic > Marine > Oceanic | place: Tropical Atlantic Ocean...
AAATCTTGAGATATTATTCTCGCAATCATTGTAGGATTTTCAGGATCAGGTATAGGAATTATTGTATCAGTTCCTAATCCAGCACTATTCTGCTGCCTAAAGTTTAGAGTTGTATATAATTGAGCAGCATTATTATTAGGTAAATAAACACTTTCATCCTGAACATACATTCCATCTAAACTAATAGGAGATGCTTGTATCCATCTAATTCCATCTCCATCTCTATTCAAATAATAACCATTTACACCTGGAGAATCAGCAGAGTCAATAATATTTCTATCAATTTTTACACTACCAGTTACATTTAATTTAATATCACCTTGAGATCCTGGTGTATAATTAGGGACAGCAGTAGGATTTAAAGTACCTATACCAGTAACACCAAAACCATCAACAACAAGAGAATTTTCTTTAAACCCAACTTGGAATCTATTGAATGGCATAGTAGTCCCTATACCAACAGAAGAAACATTATTTACTACATCATCAGTAACAATAAAACCTTTTTCTCTATATCCAACTTGCAATCTACCATCAGGAATAGTAGTTCCAATACCAACTCTAGCTACTCCAGGAGCAGTAGTAGTTGGATCTCCAGGATCTCTATCTTTTTGAAGAATAGTTATAGAAGTAAGTCCATATCCAATTTGGACTCTACCTATAGGAGTAGTAGTTCCGACACCTATATTACCATCATCAGTAACAATAAGTGATGATATAAAAGGAGAAAATGGTTCTGAAGGATCTAAACCTTCTCCACCAACACCTATCTGAAATCTACCATCAGGAAGTGTACTTCCTATACCAACTCTACCTACAGGTTGTCCTTCACCAGGTTTTGATTGTGATATAGCAGTAAATATAGTTCCAGCAAGACCAACATTAAGTCTATGCCTTACAGTTAAATAATCTGTATCTATTTCAGCATTTACTCTAACATCACCATTAAAAGTAGAATTGTTATTAACAATTAATGAATCTACTTCTAAAGCACCACCATCACCAGTTAATCCACCAACTAAATCAGCATATAATTTTCCATAAACATAAACATCATTATTAAACTCTGTTACATCAGAAAGAGTATTTGTTGCTCTACTCTCATCATTATATTGTGGGGCATGTGGAAACTTTTCAGCAGGTCCAGAAGCAGTATTATTCTCGGTCATTATACTATTGGACCTCCGCTTGGAATCATATCAGTAACAGTTCCACCACCTGCTGCGTTCTTAAATACTTGTCCCATAAAAGTAACATCTCTTGGTGCTAAATTACCAGTTAAAGCATCACAATCTGCTACATTAGATTTCAATAAAATTCTATTCTTGGCATCCAATGTTATATTATTACCTGCCACCAAATCAATATTATCATCAGCATCAATAGTTATATTCTTTGCTCTTATTTTTACTTCACCATTTCTCTCAGCAGTTATCCACACATCACCATTCTTACCAACAATATTAATATTAACTCCACCAGATTCATCCTCTTGTCCACCTACTATCTCAATTGTTTGATCATTGTAGATATGATAAATTCCACCGTTAGCCATTCCAACGACACTTTTATCACCACTAGAAGTTTGGGCAAATAGATCATATACTATACTTCCATTTAATCCCATTTGAGGATTGGCAGTATCAATTCTAAAGTGTGGTCCAAAAGAAATGTACTGTCTTTGCTGCCAATTTTGTTTTTCAGCTGGTCTTTCTGACATTAGTTAATACCATACCATATTATTTATTTCAACTAATACAATCAATAACTTGCTTAACTTCACCTTGATAGGTAGGTCTAACAGCTAATTTGGGTTTTAAAATAGCACCTGATCCAGTTTTAGATTTAATTCTAAGAGTTTTCGCACTTGTTACCTTGGGTGGACTATTTAAAGTATTATCTGGAGTAGTAACACTAACAATTCTACCACTACCATCTACAATAATTCCATACTCATTACCATCATCATCAGTAATCGTATCATCTCCACCATAACCAATACCAGGTTTTACAATAATTACATCATCTATAATGTGTTCATCATCACCTATTGGAACAGGATAATTTTCACCTTCAGATACAACGTAAATATCAGTAACCTGTTGATAAGTAGGTGAATTTTCATCTTGATCAACCACTGCTCTAGCTATAGCACCATATCCCTTATTACAATTATCAGTTATTTCAACATATGGTGGAGTGATATATCCAGAACCACCACTAACCAAATCAATACCAATAAGACTTCCAACTGCTTCAGCATCATCACCAACAATATCACCTATTATAGCCTTTCCAAGTGCTTGCGTACCACCTCCACCAAAAATATTAATCTTTATTCCAGCACAATTTAATGGTGGTCCAGCATAACACTCACCAAGTCCACTCTTAAATCCAGGATTACTTACACTTGGATTTAAGAAATCAAACATCCCTAAAGATCCAGTCGCAACACTTAATTTTTGAATACCATCAACTAAAGATTCTGATAACTTGTCAGCAGCATTAGCAACTTTTATAATCTCATCAACAGCAACACTAAGAGAATTTTTAGGTCCTTTACCAATTGTCCATTCACCCGTCTTTGAGTTATATGTTGGTTTCTTAGTATCACAAGTAACAGCGTTAATTATTCCTTGTATACCTTCTGCTTTTGATCTAAGGAATCCACCCAAATTAAAACCACCTAAAATTTTATCAACTCCACCAAGAAGTGGTCCTAAAACACCTGTAATTCCACCAATAATATGATTAAATAATCCTCCAACAAACTGCTGTGCTACACATGTAACAAAATTACTAACATTATCAATTATACTATTCAGTAATTGTTTAATTGCTTTACTAATAGTACCCATTATTTTACTTGCTATACAAGGTAAAGCCTTCTGTATAGCACCAACACCTGGAATCATAGCTTTTTGTGCTGCAGAACCAGCTAATTTTGCTGCTGATTTACTACCTGTAGCAGCTAATGTAGACGCAAATGTTGAAGAATATAAAGTATCTAATCCACCTTTAAGTGCATCTGCTAAACCCCCATTATAAACAGTGTTTAACATATTACCAACAATACCACCAGATAATCCAGTAATCTTATCAGTTACACCGCCAACCAAACTATCAATTTTCCCAGATACACTACCTAAAGCACCTTGAGCACCATCTGATATTGTTTTAACTCTACTAATTAAATTATCAACTTCACTATTAATCTTCTTCACAGTTGATGATGGATCAGCACTAGCAGCAACAACAGTCTCACCAACAGCATTAAAAGCTGCTCTAGCATCTTCTGGAAGAGCATTAACAAGAGTGGGTGGTATATGTTGTGGAGATTTTTGCGACTTCGCATTCATCTCATTTGCTTCACTGTTTATAATATTTCCACCATCATTCTCAATCTTACTGGTAAATCCAGTAAATGGTTTAAAAGGACCAGCATAATCATCACTAGGAGAATATCTAGTATTCCCCAATACACCCATAATCATTGGTAATTGAGCATCATCACCATCTAAAAAGAACCCAATTACATTATCACCTGGAGATAATTTTACATTTGTTGCTCTATTACCTTTACCAGAACCATCAGTAACACCTAAAAGTGCTTGTGCCCAAGGAAGATCCTCATCAGCCAATTCCACAGTACTATGTGGATGATACCCCATAATACGAACTTTAACTCTATTACCCCATCCAGCACCATTTATCTGCCCACCTTGAGATTCCTCTGGTGCTACTTGACCTACCCACCAACGAAACCCATCTCTACCAATAAAATTACTTTTTAATAAGGATTCTTCTATCATTTCTCTTGAGGTCCAAATGTATCTTTAATTAATTCTAATGAAGTATATGAAGCAGTAGCATCAAAATGATGGCATAATGCCTTAATCATATATAGACCGCTTTGCTCCTCATCCAATTCTTTTACCTCCTCTCTATCAACTCTAGGGAATTGACATTCTATAATATCTCCTGCTCTCAAATTAGTATTAGAAGGTATCATCATATTCAAAGATTGAGTAGTAATTAAACCATATCTCATCATAGATTGAGATTGTATTCTACCAGGATCAGCATTTGGTTGTAAATTAACATTCTTTTCAACTGTACCTATATCTAAAATGGCAGTCATATTTCTACTTGGAATATCACCCAAATTATCCTCAGACCCTTGACTTACTGGAGGTAACTCAACTTCCTTACCCAATGTTGCTGCCTTTCCCGCATAATCTTCCAGTTTAAATAATCCTTTATCATATGGAGTATATTCAAATGTGACAGGATTCATATACATGGTATGACTACAGAATGCTCCCTTTCTTAACTTTTCCATCAAATCTTGATTTTGATTTGTAGAATAATTAAGAATCTTATAATCATTATTAACTTTACCACCCTGAACAACTTCTTGGAAAAAATAAGGTTTTTTAAAGGGTTTATCAGTTATTAATTTATCAATAGATTTAAATACGTACCCATCTTTAGTTTGAAAAAATACATATCCAGCAGTAGCATCCTTACCTTTAGCAGTTCCAGGAACAGATTTTGCTGCTAACCAAGTTATAACTGTGAATGGTTTTCTCATATTACCAATAAAACCATATGGATTTTCCGTTTCTTCTACATCGTCATCATCCAATTTATTAGATTTTAAATATTTCTTGATAATATCCTTAACTGTTTCAGATATTGGTGAAGATGATGGATATTTACATCCAACTCGTGTAGTCTCATTAGTTAATGCTTCTCTTGAATATAAATTCAACGTAAAGAATTCTCCTTCTGTTGAAGTCAATACATCCGTAATACTAGAAACATAAAGATATCTATCTGGATCAGAATCAAAATCTAATCCTGGATTATCCTCAGAATTACCTTCTATTTTTAATCTAAGTCTTTCACCACCTCGTAATGGTAAACCATTATAAACTGAAGTGAGTTTATCATCCTTACCTTTAATAGTATCACCAGTATTTACAACCTGTACCTTAGCAGAAATTGTAGGCGAAAAAATATTCTCATAATAATCAATCATAATGGTTCCACGAGAAATATCAACAGTTCTCTCACCATTTGCCGATTGTAATAATACTTGTTCGTATTTTGAAGGATCTTTTGCTGCCATTATGTGTAAGAAAGTTCTAAATCTTGTAATATCCTAATCATATTTAACACAGGTGGAGAGTTGTGTTGACTACCAGCATCTCCAGGTCCTGGAACTGGAGGTGTTGGTGGTGTAGATCCACCTCCACTTGGCATAGGTATTATAATAGTTGGTCCCACCCTTTCCTTTTTAATAGTCTCAGCAACAGAAGGTTTTTTCTGAACTTTAATATTAGACTCTAAGGATTTATTACTCTCAACACCATCAACAATAAGCTTAATTTCTGGTGCTGGTGGGGGTGTTGTATTATTCTTTCTAGCTTTTCTTGGACCAAAAATATATTTTTCTTTTAATGCCTCATCCTGATCATGATATATTATACCATTCTGCTTTTCTTTAAGTTCTTCTACTGCCTTCTCATATCTACTCCTATCCTTTCTCCTCATTCTTACTTCATCTTTAGATGTACCTTTATGAGTAACAGTCTTCTGAAAGAAAGAATCGCTATTTAATTTATCATTTGGTATAATTGTTCCTGGCTTATCAGCAACAAATAACTCTGGACCTTTCTCACCAACAATACTTGTTTTACCAACTTCTGGACGACCACCATCAGCAAACATATCAAAACCACTGTCATTTATCCATTCTTGATACTCAACCCATTCTGGGTTTATTTTACTTTTTTGTTTACCTTTCTTATCCTTGAACAATATCTCCTTTTTAGGAACATAACCATTCTCAAACCTTTTTCTTAAAGGTTGTGTTTTATCACTTGCTATCTTTGGATCAAGATCAAACTCATCATCTTCTTCATCTTGTTTCTTAACTTCTTTCTCTACCTGTTTTATTTCAGATTCTTTCTTATTCTTCTCCTCATTTTGCTTCTGACGTTCTTTAGTAGGATCTTTTGATATTATTTCTTTTTCATTTTGCTTCTCTTTCTTCCTAAAAATATTAGTAAACCAGTTACCTTTCTTACCTTCAGTTTCTTTATTTTTATCTTCACCACCTTCTTTATTATCTACTTCAGTCCCATCCAAATTTTCAGTTTTAGGTGGTGTTCCACCATCACCTTTCAACCATTCAGAAAACTGACCTAATCCATTCTTCTCATTATCAAATATATCAGCAAAAGTCACAGCAAAATCTGTATCTAATATATTAAGATTATTATTAATAGTCTCCTGTTCCTTCTCCATCTGCTGTTTTTCATCATCAAAAGAATACTCTTTCAATTTAGTTTGACTAGTTTGAACAGTACGCCCAATTTCTTCAAGAGTAGATTGAGTATTTTGTACATACCCCTGAGAAATATTAACTAACCCCGTAACATTCTTAATTAAACCCAGACCACCTTTAATAATCCAAGGCAAATTCTTAACTGCCCAACCCAACATAACAATACCAAAGAAATCCATAACACGTCCAAGGAATCCCTTTGTACTATCACCAGCAGTTTTACCACTATATTTAACAACGCCACCAACTCTAGAAGCTTCTATAATATCTTCTCTTTCTTTTCTTAATACAGCCTCTCTTCTTCTTTGAAAATAATTCTCATCTTTAACTATTAAATTCTTTAAAAATCTATTACTTCTAGTAGTAGATACAGCAGCACGAGAATGAGTTTTATTAGCAGATTTTAAACTATTAGTAAAAGAACCAATACTACTCCGTATGTTCTTAATACTATTACCACTAGTAAGTAGGGTTTTTTTAACTATCTGTACTGACATACTATACTACAGGAGATAGATTAAATTGCTGATAAGCATGATAAACATAATTATTATTAAAATCTGTAGGACGAATTTTTGGTATTGATTGTCCACCACCAGGAAAAATACCACCAGATGGTTGTTTAGCAGTACCACTACCACTTTCTTGAGGTACAGGAACAACAACTGGTTCTTCCTGTGGTAATGCTGCTAAATTATTGGATGTATTAGGATCCCTTTTAATAGCACTAATATCTTTATTCTTAGAAGAAGCAGAAATATTTTCAGATGTATCCTCTTTTTGAGCACTAAGAAATTCACTCTTATCAACTGGTTGAGGTATACCCATTTCATCTATTTTACTAACTTGACCTCTTACACTAACAAATTCCCCTTGATTATATTCCTTATAAGGATCAAATTGTTGTGGTTTTGGTTTCCTAGCAAATAATCCACCAAATAATCCCTGATTCTTTGGTTTAATGCCAGTAGATTGGTTCTCAGTCTTAGTATCTGATTTTTTTCCTCCCCAAAGATTTTTCCACATACTCTGAATAGAGTACTTTTCCCACTTATCACCACTGTTACCAGGTGCTTCTTCTCCACCAGGAACAAATACTTTCTCACCAGTAATATCATCAACTGACCAACCACCTTCACTTTCTTCATCTTTATTTCCACCTGTCACGTCACTCCATTTTCTTTGAATCCAATTTTTATCCCCTTCACCCTTATTCTTACCAAACCAAAATAACGGTGCAAAAGCAGCAAGACTATTAGCAGCAATACCTATTAACGTCCTAATATCTTTAAAGGGTTTCCACATTCCAAAACCCTTAGTGTATCTGGTTGATCTTGTTGCCAATCTAGCAAGTATTCCAACTGTACCCCGTAAAGCAAGTCTGGAACCCAAATAAAGACCACCAATAGTTAATAAAGTTTTACCAACATCAATACCAATTTGCTTTAATTTTTCAATATTTCTAAGAGATATTGCTTGATATGCATCAATGGCATTCTTACCAAGCCATCCAAAAAACAATACCTTAAATATATTACCTACTCTACCTAAAACTCCTCTAGCCTGATTTCCAATCTTAGCAACAGGAGACATTAAAGCGTTTTGAATTTTTCTTTCAAAACCACTTTCTTTACCTTCTCTAAGTTTTAAAGCTATTAATTTCTCTTCTCTTGCTGATGCAGCAGCTTCTCTTTGTCTAGTTAATGATGCTTCTACTTCTAAATTTTGTTTAACCGCATTGAGAGAACTTCTTAATGCAGATACTTGTTGATTAAGAGATCCTATATCATTAGAAACACCCTTTAAACCCTGAGAATTTTGAACTAGTAAAGGTGTTATAACAGAAGTATTTAAGTTATTCCTATTACTAGGAGTAGTACTGAAGACACTAGAAGATACCGTATTTCTAACGGCTCTTATTCCTCCTGCTATTGGTGATCCTATCTCAGCCATTGTTTGCTTGCTGTGCCTTTAAATTCTCCTCTTCAATATATTGTTGAAGAAGTGCTAAATAAATTTCCCTCTCCCAAGGAATCATATTTTCTAACTCTGTTAAGCTATATTTATGGTGTTGCATTAGGGCAAAATTAATTTTATAGTATGACGCAAGATCTTCATGTGCCATACTTACCCGAAAAAACTTTGTAAACCCTCCAATACAACTTCACTTTCAACTTTAGTATTTGGATTCACTACCTTAACTTTATGAGAAAGTTTAGGCATTGTCTCAAAAAATTTCTCAACAGATTTAAATTGTTTTGAATCTAGTTGTTCAACAAATTGATTTAACTCTTTCTTAGTACAATCAGATCCAGCCCAAGATTCCTCTTCAGAATAAACTTGATCAATACATGATGCTATTAAATCAAAAGTATCATCAACACTTATATCACCACCAGAACCAAAATTAGTCTTAATAAATTCACTTAAAGATGGATATTTCATTCTCAATGTATACTCATCATCTAATTTAATATCAGTTGAATGATCCTCATTTATTTGTATTTTAATCTCATCCAACATAATAGTTGATGTAACTTGTGTCTTCCCATCATCAGGACATGTTATCACAACTTCAACTTCTTCTCCTACAGATTTTCCTCTAATATTAAGAAAAAGATATTCAATATCAAATGTAGATAATTGATCGACTTTAATACCTCTTGTAAGAATACAAGACTTAATAACATCTTTAACAGCACTAGCAATTTGCTGCGTATCCTCACTTTCCATAGCAAGGATTAAAATCTTCTCTTCTTTTACAAGAAAAGGTCTAAATTTTATTTTCTTTTTAGATGAAGGTAATACCAACTCATAAGAAGGTGTCGAAATCTTCGGTAAAGGCATAATATGCTCAGTTCAAGTATTTTTATTTATAGCACTAATTTGCAAAATATTTCCAACCAGATCCAGGACCAGTAATTGGTTGATCAGTAGTCCACTCTCTTAACCCTGTTTGATCTGTCTTCACTGTATCAGTCTGTCCTGTTGGACTATTAAGAATAGTAGTATTGCCTATCTTATCTTGTACATAATCAAGTGATCCTTTATGCCAAACATATCCATTATTAGGATCATTATTCTCAGATAAACCAGCATCATGAGCAGCAGATGTAGATCTACCACAAATATACCTATCATAACTAAAGTTACAAGTAGCTTTCAATACTTGTGAATTTTGATATCCAACTCTTACAGAATTTAACGATAATGGAAATAATCCAATAAACTTATACTCTAAAAATTGTCTATAATTTCTCTCAAACTTAATTATTCTAGTTTCATTTGACTTATAAAGATCTGGATATCTCATTTTAAAATGATATCCCTGCTCAGTAGCAGAATTAGGATTAGCACCAGAAATGTACTCCATCCAATGCTCTAAGAATTTCAAAGTCTTATACTTATTATCAACATAAAATTCTAATGATATCTGAGTAAAATTTCTAGTATGAGCAAATCTTTCAACAACACCTTGATAGTTACCTACAACATCAACAGCTGCCATAGCACTACCTGGCAATGAAGCATTGCTACAAAGCATACCTATTTCATCTCCAACAAATCTAAAATCAACCCCCTTACTTCTAAGATGAGATCCTAAAGAATATCCACCACTACTAGTATGTGGAGGTAAAGCAAACTTCACCAAATAATTAGATGTTTGTGCGACATTTTGAAATGTCGGTAATATCTGAGATATTTTCTTTGGAATTGGTGCTGGCACTCTAAATAGTTTTATTATATCATATCTATTTAGATGGCTTATAAAGGAAAATATTATCCAA
>Ga0115012_10002865_pt1 | contig 10134 bp, 17 predicted proteins | sample TroAtlMetagenome_FD_88706 | JGI IMG/M metagenome (GOLD analysis project Ga0115012, IMG submission 88706) | Marine eukaryotic phytoplankton communities from Atlantic Ocean - Tropical Atlantic ANT10 Metagenome | ecosystem: Environmental > Aquatic > Marine > Oceanic | place: Tropical Atlantic...
ATCTAAAATCACGAAGATTGAACTTTGTGAAAAGATTGGTCAAAAAGAAGGAATTCCTGTAAAGGAAATCTTTGAAACAGACAAAGACAGATGTGTCTTTGATTTTGAGAATGGACACTGGTGTTATGGTTTAGACTGCATAGTGTCAAAGAATTTTTATAATGAGCATATATTTGAAGGAGAAGCTTAATGCCAATGACAATAATGGACTATAGACATTACACTAATAAACTCGGAACATTTCACAAAAATGATCCCGAAGATATGAAACTACTTGACAATCTTAGGAAAATGGTTTCAAATCTAAATAAGGATTTGAGACGAGCTAATATGGACTATCAGTTCTATGTTAAATGCCAAGGTCGTCTTGGTAAAAATAACCCTAACTATCATAAGTATACTTGGGGTGGAGAATACGGTCGTCATGCCGGTTCTATTAGGTTATCTGATGCTGTTAGGTATGACGCTTATGTTTACAGACGCAGATCAAATCAGAGAATATATTGATTGCTTTAGAAATCATTGGTGGTACTAAAAAAGAAAAGCGTCTTGCTGAAGATGCTTTTTGGTTTGCTTTAAAGCACCTCATGCCTCGTAAGCAAAATCTTGAAATTGAAATCTATATTAAAAATTTACCTGAACACGAGGGAAACCAAGTGATGATTGATAAAGGATTTCATGAGATTGAGTTGAGACGTGGTATGGCTGCAGAAAATATTATTACTTCATTATTTCATGAAATGGTTCATGTTAGACAATCTGAACGAGGTGAATATATGGATTTTAGTCTTCCATATTTAGAAAGACCATTTGAAATAGAGGCATATAAGTTACAGGAATCAATGTTCGAAAAGTATAAATACTCTTATAGTAATCAACATAGCAGTTGGAAACATGGAATTTAAAATATACTTGGAGGAAGGCATGAGACCATTAACTCCTGCAGAATGGGATAAACCTAATTCGCAGACAAATGAACCTCGTATTAATATCCTCAAAAAATTAATTCGTAATAAATCAGACATTGTTACAATAGATAACGAAACTATTACATTAGCTAATGATGAACGTAACTTTGGTTCTATACAAGACTTTGAGGATAGCCCAGGTAAAGCCTTTACTCTATATAAAACAGATGGTGGTACAATATCATCTTCAAAGATTGCTAAGTCTCCGGTGTTTGGAGGGGGTAAAGGATCTGGAGGAGGAACCGAAAATACTGCGTACGTAGAATCACAACAGTGTTATTGGAATGCAGCAGTACTTAAAAATAAAGGACAACCTATTGAATTCTTTACACCTGAAGTTTTAGAGAAATATAAAAATAAAGTATCAATAGGAAAAACTACTTTTGAAGATATATTAGAAAAGGTCGATGCATCTTGGGGCGTCTCGGCTTACTTATCTGCTCAGATATTAATAAAAGAAGGATATATTAATAACAAACACACGTTTCATAGAGATTCGTCTGAAATGCAATACATCTATAAAGCAAAAGATGTTGCTTTTAAAAATAGCGGATTAGCTAAATTAAAAGATGATAAATGGAATCCTGGTGATATATGGGCTATTGAAAAAGGATTAAATTTAAAAGCAGAACTTGATATTACTTCAGTATCTGCATTAAATCTTTCAATTAAGAAGCTCATGGATGAACGAAGGTTAGTTCCAATATCACTTAAAAAGGTTGCAAAGAAAGCAAAGATAATTACACAGATTCCCGCGGGCGCAGACTCGCCGCAATTTAAATTTAAAAAAGTTTTATTACAAAGTAACAGAGGAAATTTCTTTTCAAGTAAGTCTGCAACTATTCATTTTGATCCTAATGGAACAATGGATATTAGAGCTAATGCTCCTTTAGCAGCTTCAAAATTTGAAATAATGTCTAAGAAAGCAAGAGCCGGCGGAGCTGGTTGGACAGTATTCATGGATTTTGCAAAAAGATATATGAATGAGAATATTCCAAACTATACTTTCGTTAAATCTCAAGGTATATTATTAGCTAAAGGTGACAAAAAGGCCGTATCTAATTTTAAGAAGATGGCTACTAAAGTAGATAGATCAGCTGGTAATAATTTTGAAGCTGAAGTATCTAAAAAAGATAAAATCTGGTTGACTGCAAAATATGCTGCTGTTCATGCGGCATATGCTATATTTACTAATAAAGGTAGTAAAGCTAATGCATTAATTAATGGTATAGTAAATTATGCAGCATCAACTTCAGAAGATGCATGTATTCACATCGTTGTAAAGGAAGGATAAACCTATGTACGAGTATAAATGCAGATTAGTTAATGTTGTTGATGGAGATACTATAGACGTCGATGTAGACTTAGGATTTGGTGTTTGGATGTTAGATCAAAGAATAAGGATGTATGGAATAGACACACCAGAATCACGAACATCAGATGATGTTGAAAAAATATATGGTAATGCAGCTAAAGCTTTTTTAGTTAAATGGACTAACTCCGGTGATCTTACTTTAAAAACTTTTAAAGATGAAAGAGGAAAATTTGGTAGAATACTTGGAGAAATCTGGTATGGCGGTGAACACAACATTAATCAATTATTAGTTGATAATCACCACGCAGTTCGTTATATGGGACAGGCAAAAGAAGACATAGCTGAAGAACATTTAAAGAATAGGGAGCTTGTTAAATTAGATGATTAAAGGTTTCAACCAATATCTCAAGGAAGAGAAAAACACTCACATGACTCATATAGAGGATCGTGTGATATATGGAGGCGTGAAAGGTGCAAGAGATGCAATACTTGCATTAAGATCTTTAAGAGATATGTTGGCTGGAAATGCTAGTAAATCTAGTGACGTCACAGTTAAATGGGATGGAGCACCTGCAGTTTTCGCAGGAAGAGATCCTATGGACGGAAAGTTCTTTGTTGCTAAAAAAGGAATATTCAATAAGTCTCCAAAGGTTTATAAAAATCATGCAGACATTGATGCTGATACGAGCGGAGATTTGTCTGATAAATTAAAAGCAGCCTTTGATGCATTAAAAGATGCAGGTATTAAAAATGTAATACAAGGTGATATTATGTTTACAAAATCTGAACTTAAGAAGAATACTATTAACGGCGAAAGCTATATAACATTTCATCCTAATACTATTGTATATGCAGTTCCTTCTAAGTCAAAACTTGCTAAAAAAATATTATCTTCTAACATTGGTATAGTATTTCATACTGCATACAACGGCGATAGTTTTGAAACTATGAAAGCATCTTATGATGTAAATGTTGACAATTTAAAGAATAAGAAAGGATTATGGGCCGATGATGCACGTGTTCGCGATGTATCTGGATCTGCGATATTCACCGCCAAAGACACAAAGGAAGTCACTAAAGCTTTATCGATTGCGGGCAAGATATTTAAGAAGATCGCTTCGACGACTTTACGTGAAATTGAGCGAAATGAAAATCTTGCAAAGACTATTGAAACGCACAATAATAAGTACGTAAGAGCAGGACAGAAAGTAACTAATACAACCAGACATGTAGACAGTCTCATTAAGTTTATTAATGACAAATATCAAAAAGAAATTGATAAAAGGTCTACATCGGCTGGAAAAGATAAACAGGCGAAGGATAGGGACGCAATGTTGTCCTTCTTTTCACCTAAAAACAAATCAAACCTAAAAATGATATTTGATTTGCAGAATGCTATAGTCGATGGGAAACTAAAGATTATAAATAAACTAAATAAACTTGCTAATATGAAAACTTTCATTAAGACAAGAAATGGCTTTGAAGTAACCGGCGAAGAAGGTTATGTTGCTATTGATAAACTTAAGGGAGGTGCAGTTAAATTAGTTGATAGGTTAGAGTTTTCTTCAAATAACTTTAGCCCTGATGTTATAAAAGGCTGGGACACTGCGTCCCGATCCTAATGGAAATTGCGGAAAGAAGAGATATGTTAAATTTTAAAGATTGGTATACTACTGAAGAAGTTGATGAAGCATTAACTATTCAACAGCGTGTTAAATTGAAACAGGCTCTTCGCAGAAATAAGGCAAAGATTCAACTTGGTCGAAAAAGAGCAATGCGTAAAATCGCATCGCCAGAAGTTTTAAAGAATCGTTCTAAAAAACAAGCTAGGAACGTTTTTCTTAAGAAGCTTCTTAAGAACAAGGATAAATCAGATTTATCTTATTCTGCAAGGCAGTCTTACGAAAAGATTTTAAAACGTAAGTCAGGTGCAATCGAAAGATTGGCCAAGAAATTGCTACCTAAAGTCCGCAAAAAAGATAGGGAAAAGATTAGATCCAAATCTTCATCTGCCGGACAGAGTAATGCAAAATAAATTCAAATCATTTTCACAATACGTAACTGAAGGAACTAAAGACGTGACTATCGCGTGGGGTCGTTTTAACCCTCCGACGATTGGCCATGAAAAACTTCTTGCTTCAGTTGCAAAAACTGCTCGTGGTTCTACATATCGTATATATGCTTCTCAATCAAATGATCCTAAAAAGAATCCTTTGACATATAAAGACAAAATAAAATATATGCGAAAGATGTTTCCAAAACATTCACGAAATGTAATGATTGATAAAAAGATTAAGACTATTATGGATTTAATGTCTACTCTTTATAATCAAGGTTTTAATAAAGTTACTATAGTAGCTGGAAGTGATAGAGTAACTGAATATGAAACACTAGCAAATAAGTATAATAAAGTTAAAGGACGTCATGGTTTTTATAACTTTGACGGAGGAATTAATGTAGTATCTGCAGGAGTAAGAGATCCAGACGCAGAAGGCGCTACAGGAATGTCAGCTTCAAAGATGAGAGCTGCAGCAGCAGATAACGATTTTCAAACTTTTAGTAAAGGATTACCTTCTGGATTTAAAGAAGGACAGAAGCTTTTTAACGATGTACGAAAAGGAATGAATCTTAAAGAATCTTATAAATTTCGCCAACACATAGAACTCGAAAAGGTTTCCGATGAAAGAGAACTATACGTTGAAGGAAGCTTATATGAAGAGGGTGATCTTATTGTTATAAAAGAATCTCATGAGATTGGAACAGTTTTACAACTAGGAAGTAATTATGTCTTGATTGAAACTGATAAAGGCAAATTTAGAAAATGGCTAGATCAAATCGAACCACTCGAAGGAGCAACAAAAACATTTAAAGAATACGAAGGGGCAATTAAATGAAAAATTTCAAAGAATACTTTGAGATTGGTACTAAAGAATACACCGATCACACAAAGGACGTGACACCAGGACAAGGTGGTGATATTCTCGATGAAGGTAGAATGAAAGATCTTCATGGTTATATTTCACAAGGCAAATCCGCTGAATGGATTGCTAAAAAAATGAAAGTTGATGTAAAAACTATCAAAGCTCTCATGGATCAAGCTAAAGAAAGTGTCCAAGAAAAGAAAAAGGACGATCCACACGCTCGTCTTAAAAAATTAACACCAACTCAAAGAGCAGCTTTAGCCAAAGCAAACAGAGAAGCTCAGCCAAAGAGTAAAGTTTCTCTTGCAAGAATGGAAGCTTATAAAGGAAACGTTAAGGATTTAAGATATGATCTTGATATGGCTATGGATGAACTTGGGCTAAACCGTAAAGGTATTAAAAAGGTTACTAAAAAAGGAAAGAACTTTGAAGTTCGTATGGCTAACTGGATGAGTTCTGATAAGTACCCAGGTTTTTTAGCAAAACAAGTAGGTGCTAAAGTAGCTGAGTGGAAACCCGGTGGAAGAGGCGAAATAAACATAATGACTCTTGAAGGAGTAGAAGAAATGTCAGATGAGAACTTAGAAGAATCTACAAATTGGAAAGGTGGATCAAAACATGTCAGTCTAACTAGATATTCTGCAACGAGTGGTTTTGGACTTCAAATAACTCAAGATAAGCCTATGCCTGGTCAGAAAGTACGTTTTAAAGATGCATATGTTAGTATGCCAATGAAAGATGTCCCAAAATTAATTAAAGCTTTACAAACTGTTTACAAAGCGGATCCAAAAACTCAATTAGGAAATGCTGAAGAAAGTGTAGATCCAAAGTTAACTTCATTCGGAGAATTCATGGGTGAAGGAACTTGGCACGTAGCAACAGATAAAGCTTCTGCTAATAAATTGGGAAAACTCTTAAAGAAACCTATTATCTTAGGTAAAGACGGTGATAAAGCACAGGACGCAATATCGTTTTTCATAGGAGATGATAGCTTATTTGACGATTTAAATGCAGCTGGTATGAAAAATCCAAAGGGTGATGCAAGACCTATTATCAAAAAGCACTTAAAGAAAATGTTTGGTCTATGATAACACTTAAAAAACTTTTAGAAAAGCTGGGAAAGAATAGCGACGCCGGTGATTATGTAAAAGACTTTCAAAAATCTGATGCCCCTCAGTTTGATGGTAAGTCTAAAAAGAAAAAACATAAGATGGCTATCGCTGCATTCCTAGCAGCTAAAGGTAAGAAGAATTAAGTTCGTAATGGTATAAGCGAATTATATTATATTACGGAAATAATTTAAGGAGAAGTAAATGGAAGTTTTAACAACTGTCAAAAAATGGGCATCAGCGCTAGCAGAAGTTGGCGTTAGCCTTGCCGCACTTGTCATTATAGCAGAAGTTTTGGGGTTAGGCAATATGCCTTTTATGCCTCAGGGTTTAAGCGTAGTTGACAATGTGTCAGCAATGATAACTAGCTTAGGTTCACAGGGAGTAATGGGTTTAATTGCTGTCTGGATTCTATGGGCTATATGGCAAAGGAAGGATGCTTAATTGACATTTATATTAGCAGTATTTTCAAGAAAGGATTTTGAAATTCGAAAATTGTCAAAAATTTGACTATTTGTACTGACAAATTATAGTACTGTCAAAATATTGACAATGGCAGCAATCTCTGATAAATAACAACATGGCGAACAAATTGAACGAAAATACTGAAGTTGCGTTGCCACTCCGAAACATCATTAGCATGATAGTAGGAGTGGCAGTCGCTACGTGGGCATATTTCGGGATAATCGAAAGACTTAATAAAATCGAGACCGAACAAACCTTAATGATCAGTGATCTTGAAAAGAACACTGAATTTCGTATAAAATGGCCTAGAGGAGAAATGGGTAGTCTTCCAGCCGACAGTGAACAATTTATGTTAATAGAACATTTGGCTGGACAACTCGAAAAACTCGCTACGGATATTGACGAGGGAAAAGCTCCATACGATCAACAACAAAAGTTGACATTAGAGTTTTTTGAAACAAGGATTAAGAAGCTGGAAGATAAAATCGACGGCTTAAGAAACAGAGCAGGTAACGAGTAATGGAAAAAGTGATGGAAATATTTTCAGGCTTTATTCTGATGATGTTTATGGGTGGTGAACCAGCACCTACGGAATTTACTCCTAGGGATTCACTATCACACTGTTTGTCTACTAAACGTAAAGTACTAAGGAATCAAGGATCAGGCGGACCGCAGTGGGTTTGTAAACAAGGTAAAATAGAGATGCAAAAGATTAACAATAAGATGCATCCTATAAAATTATTAGAGGACTAAAATGGCTTTAAATTCACCTACGGACCGAGTAGAAGACCGACTGACGCGAATAGAGCAGAAGGTCGATAAACTAGCAGATATGATGATTGCCTTAGCAAGAGCAGAGGAGAAAATAAACGCATTGCAGGATGATCACGATAATATGGCCGAAAGGATGAATAAATTTGACAATAAGTTAGATCGAATTGAAAAAGCCGTAAATGATAACACTAGAACAATCTCGATTATAAATAGATTATTCTGGATAGTAGTTATTGCAGGAGCAACTGTGATAGCTAGTCAGATTTTAATGTAAACTAAGGGGAGCACTTATGTATTTTGATGAAGATGATATTAAAGGCATAGCTCATAAATACATGAGCATGTCAGAAACCAAAAAGGAAGATGCGTCTAATGACAAATCTGACGATGGTGAAGGATTAGATAAAGCAGATCCTAAAGCCGCTAAAAAGAAATTTAAAGATCGTAAGGACAAAGACATCGACAACGATGGTGATACTGACGATTCTGATAAGTTTTTACACAAGAAGCGTAAAGCTATTGGTAAAGCTATGAAAGACGAAGACACTAAGCAAATGTTTGTTTATCATATTCGTGATTCTAAGCAAAAAGAAGGAAATGTCCATGCGCGCAGCAAAATAGAAGCTGCTGTAAAAGCAAGAGACAATGGATTTAGGCCTCCAATGTCTGTTACTGACAAAGGCCCTTACAATGAGGAAGTTGAAATGAAAGAAGAAGCAGGTAAAGCATCTCATGATGCATCACCTAAAGCAGATTGGGTTGAAGCCGAAACTGATGGTCATAACGCTAGAGCGATGGCAGATATGACTAAAGGTGCTATAGACGCAATGTTTAAAGGTAAGATAGTTCATAACTATCCTACAGAAAAGCAAGACGGTTCGGCCGTTGCAAGTAAATCTCCAGAGCCTAGGACTCTGAGAGATATTCGTAAATAATGATATCGCAAAGGAAGGCATACATGACAAATCAATATAATATTCAAAAACCGGGTTGGCTTTCAGAAGCCATAGCTCAACCTGACGGTTACTATACCGAAGATGGTGAAAAGCTAAAAGGTGCAAACCTTTCTCCAGAGCATTGCGCTGCATGGAATGGTACTACTATGGCTAAAAGTGAACCTGTCGCAGAGCAACTTAATGAATCTCCTTCATCTAAATCTATAGATGATATGAGTAAAAAAGAGTTAGAAGCTCTAGGTCGTCAACACGGAATTGAACTTGACAGACGTAAGAGTAAATCTGATTTAATTGATGAGTTAAATGAGGTCATCGAAGATTAATATATAATCAGGTAAGAGTAATTTACCTGGGGATATTATGAAACTTTTTGACAAATTAACTAATAATAACTTTTCGTTATATGCGTCTAATCATTATGGAAATAGGCAGTGTTGTTCGATTGAAGAATTTAAAGATGACATGCAAAGATTTAAGTATCTTAAAAGACTCTTTAAAAGATACTCTGCTTATAATGATTTACAAGAACGCTTGATACTTAATCACATTATTATAATTTATAATGTATTTGGTATCAAAGCTGCAACACGAATGTTATTCTTTAAAGTTGAAGAACAACATCACGCAGCACTTAAAACGTTTCTTGTATATTTGCATTATTTAAAAGAGGAAGAACATTTAAGTATACCTCTAGACGATAAAATTATAAAGGTACTGAGGAAAATCTAATGGGAATAATATCAAGAGCAGCAGACACGTATTACACGTATCGATTTTTAAAACATCTTGTAACTCCCTGGAATAAGATGAAAGCTTTTGAATTAGGCTTAATCGATAAAGACGGGAAAAGACTCAGAAGTCCTGAAACACCGGAAGAAAAAAGCGAATATAGCTATTTTCATAGACTAATCTTTAATTTAAAAAGAATACTTAACAAACTCCCCTTTGGTAAGTCAAGGCTTGCATCATATGCAGCTGCATTATTTTTATTAAAAGAAGATGGTAAATTGTCTAATGATCAGCTTGAAGCAATTCTTACTAAAATGGAAATAGAACCTGATTCATTTTTGCCCGAAGAAAAAAGATGGCATCAGGATGATAAAGGAAATATATTTCCTGGAGAATATTCTCTTACTCAAGATATAGCTTCACCTTTAACCGGTGAACTTATAGCAAAAGAAAAAACTAAAATTATAGTCAATGAAGGAATTGTTCCAACAGATTATATATTCGGTGAACCTATTTTTAAAGTACATCATGTTTCAACTAAACAACAAATATATATATCATTAGAGGATATAACAAGATGAAAACATTTGTAGAATATAGCCGTGGTGCTGGATCAGGAAGCGGAGTAATACAAAGTGCAGATCCAAAAAATAAAGCTCTTCAAGCTCTGATGAAAAAACATAATGTCACAGGTAAACCTATTAACAAATCTGGAAAAGGATTAAAGCTAATTGGAAAACCCGATGATATTAAAAAGGTTCTTGATGGCTATATAAAACTTAAAGAAGGTAAAGCTTATGGTCCTACTGGAATAGCATATTCTGTTAAAAAGGGTCACCCTGATGAAGTAGATCCTAGGACAAAGAAAAAATATCCAGATAGGCAAACTGCTAAGTA
>Ga0115012_10002866_pt1 | contig 10133 bp, 8 predicted proteins | sample TroAtlMetagenome_FD_88706 | JGI IMG/M metagenome (GOLD analysis project Ga0115012, IMG submission 88706) | Marine eukaryotic phytoplankton communities from Atlantic Ocean - Tropical Atlantic ANT10 Metagenome | ecosystem: Environmental > Aquatic > Marine > Oceanic | place: Tropical Atlantic Ocean...
AATCTCTTGTCCTTCTAAAGTCATTTCTTTATCTTCAATTATTTATTTTTCTACAGTTTGAATTATACAATAAAGTAACCATATTAAAGCTATTATTTAGGTTCATTTATTATGTAATTTAATATAGGTGTTTTAAAAATTTAAGGAAATTAATATGGCAAAAATGACGACTGAGGAAGCTTTTGTAAAAATTTTACAAAGACATGGAATTCAACACGCGTTTGGAATTATAGGATCAGCTTTTATGCCAATATCTGATCTATTTCCAAAAGCTGGTATTACATTTTGGGATGTTGCACATGAAACGAACGGTGGTATCATGGCTGATGGCTATACTAGATCTACAGGTAAAATTGCTATGTGCATTGCACAAAATGGACCTGGTATAACAGGTTTAGTTACGCCTATTAAGACTGCATACTGGAACCACACACCCATGCTATTAGTAACACCTCAAGCAGCGAATAAAACTATGGGTCAAGGTGGTTTCCAAGAAGTTGAACAAATGAATCTATTCAAAGATATGGTTTGTTATCAAGAGGAAGTAAGAGACCCTTCCAGAATAGCAGAAACTTTAAATCGAGTAATAATGGAAGCAAAAAGAGCATCAGCACCTGCTCAAATAAATATCCCACGAGATTTCTGGACTCAAGTTGTGGATTTAAACATTCCTGAAATTATTGACTTTGAGACACCAGCAGGCGGAGCAGAAGCGATAGCTAGGGCTTCCAAGCTATTATCGGAAGCAGAATTCCCAGTAATTTTAAATGGAGCAGGGGTTGTTCTTAGTGGAGCAATTCAGGAAACTGTTGACTTGGCAGAAAAATTATCTGCCCCGGTTTGCTGTGGTTATCAGCATAATGATGCATTTCCAGGAAGTCATCCTCTGCATGTGGGACCTCTTGGTTATAATGGGTCAAGGGCTGCTATGCAACTTATTGCGAAAGCAGATGTTGTGTTAGCTTTAGGAACACGTTTAAACCCTTTCTCGACTTTACCTGGTTATGGAATTGATTATTGGCCTAAAAAAGCACAAATTATCCAGGTAGACCTGAACGGAAGTCGGATAGGCCTTACCAAGCAAGTTTCAGTCGGAATAGTAGGAGATGCTAAAAAAGTAGCTAACTCTCTTAACAACCTTATTAGGAAAAATTCTAATGAAGAAAAACAAAAAGCGCGAAAAGATTTGATCGCTCAAACAAAATCTAGTTGGGCTCAGGAATTAACGTCAATGGATCATGAGGAAGACGATCCTGGAACTACTTGGAATGAACGAGCACGAAAAAGAGAGCCGCAGAAAATGTCTCCAAGAATGGCATGGCGTGCAATACAGACAAGCCTTCCAAAGGACGCAATCATTTCTTCTGATATTGGAAATAATTGTGCTATAGGCAATGCTTATCCAACTTTTGAAGAAGGCAGAAAATATTTGGCTCCTGGCTTATTTGGACCCTGTGGCTACGGTTTACCATCAATAGTAGGTGCAAAAATAGGAAAGCCAGACATGCCTGTTATTGGATTTGCCGGAGACGGCGCTTTTGGAATTTCAATGAATGAAATGACTTCTATTGGAAGAGGTGAATGGCCTCCAATTACAATGATTATTTTTAGAAATTACCAGTGGGGCGCCGAAAAACGTAACACCACTCTTTGGTTTGATGATAATTTTGTTGGAACAGAACTGTCTGATAACGTGTCATATGCTGGCATTGCGTCAGCATGCGGTCTCATTGGAATCGAAGTTCATACAATGAAAGATCTTACCGAGCAATTATCTAAAGCAGTAAATAAACAAATGGAAGAAAATAAGACCACTTTCATAGAGGTAATGTTGAATCAAGAATTAGGGGAACCATTCAGGCGAGATGCTATGAAAAAACCTGTTGAAGTTGCTGGTGTTTCCAACATTGATATGAAGAATTAAAGTTTAATCATATTAGATGATCAGCAAAAAGAACCATTAAATGGCGATAAATTCCTTCATAACAAATTCAAATACAATAGTTTGTCCAACACATCTTTTGGAGCTTGCAAAAAATGTAAAGGTTAAACCTCGTGTAGCCATTGCTGACGCGGCGAACAAGATTGTTATGCTATCGGCAAAAATGGGATGTGATAAAAAAATTATGACCCCGATCTTTGTTGGAGATACAAAAAAAATTAATGCAATAGCAAATGAAATGAATTGGGATATATCAGAATTTCAAAAAATAAATTCTAAAGGTGAAATGGATTCCGCCAATAAAGCCTCTGAAATCTGCGGTACTGGAAATGCCGAAATACTTATGAAAGGAAATGTACATTCAGATGTGTTTATAAAGGCTGCAATAGCTTCAAAGAACAATCTAAGGTTACGTGGCCGCTTAGTTCATATGTTTTATATTACGCCTCCTGATGGGAGCAAGGGAGTTATGATATCTGATGCAGCTGTAAATGTTGAACCAAACGATAATACTAAAAAACAGGCTACTAAATTAGTTGTTGAAGTCCTTCACAATATAGGAATAGAAAAACCGAAAATAGCATTCTTATCGGCTAGCGAAAATCTTATGGAAAGCATGCCGACGACTTTAACGGCTAGAAAATTATCTGATTGGGCCTCTGAAAATATAAAAAGAGCTGATTTTGAAGGCCCCTTAGCACTTGACCTTATTTTTTCGTCCGAAGCAGCTAAGATTAAGGGTCTTTCCCAAAGTAAGGTCTGCGGAAAAGTAGATGGGATAATCGTCCCTGATATAGTATCAGGAAATGCAATATTTAAATCTCTCGTTTATTTAGGCTCTGGGTGTGCAGCAGGGCTAGTTCTCGGAGCCAAAGTTCCTTTACTGCTTACCAGTCGAGCTGATCCGCCTGCAGCTCGACTCGCATCAATCGCATTGGCATGCATTTCTCAAAAAAATAATCCCAACTTTAATTAGCAATAGATTGCGCTGCTTTCCCAAAAGCTGCTATTGTTTTTTCAACATCATCGTTATCTAAAGCAAGACATGGATACAATTTTGCACCAGCCTTAAAAATACCATTTTCTCTCAAAATCTTGTTAAACATATTAGACTTCTCAGAGTCCGCTCCGAGTGTATCTCGATAATTCAAAACATCTCGACCAGTAAAAAGAATATCAAATAGAGCTGGATCTCCTACTATTCTATGAGTTATCCCACGAGAATTTAGTAAATCAGAGGCTCCATTCATTAGTTTCTTTCCAATTTCTCTTAATTTTTTATAACTCCCGTTTCGTCGCAAAATCTCCATTGTTTTGAGGCCAGCAATGGAAGCTACAGGATTGCCACTTAGAGTACCTAATTGCATTAGGAAACCATCTTGCCCAACCTTAGCTTTATCAAAATGAGCCATAATTTCATTTTTTCCAGCAACAGCTGCAAGGGGGAACCCACCTCCTATAATTTTGCCTAAAGAGCAAAGATCTGGAGTAACACCATAGAGACTTTGAGCACCACCATAATCAAATCGAAAACCAGTTACAATTTCATCAAAAATTAATACAATGCCCCTTTTTGTACATTCATCCCTCAAGAATTGTAGAAATCCATCAACTGGCGGTATAATTCGCTGCAATGGTTCGACAATGATTGCAGCTAAATCTTTATCATATTCATCAAGGAGACTCTTTGTGATTTCAAAATCATTAAATTGAGATATTACCATTTCATCCCTTACCGAATTAGGGATACCTGCACTATCCGGAACTGCCATTGGAAAGTTTTGCAATCGAGATGGCGCCAGGCTCATTTGGGCTTCAGCAGACATGCCATGATAGCCACCTTCGAATTTTAAAATCTTCTCTTTACCAGTATAGGCACGTGCTAACCGTATTGCATACATATCTGCCTCACCGCCAGATGTAACATATCTAACAAATTCAGCGCAGGGGACCGCTTTGATTATCTCCTCAGCCAATTCAATACCAGCTGCATTGTTAGCAAAAAAGGTCATTCCCTTTGATATTTGTTCAAAAACAACTTCCAAAACTTCAGGATGCCCATGGCCTAAAAGCATTGGTCCAGAACCTATCAGGTAATCAATGTATTCATTACCATCTTCGTCCCAAATATGACTTCCCTTACCTTTTTGCATAATCATGTGATGATCAAAATTTCCGAAACCTCCAGCAGGAAGGACTGCTTTTGCTCTATTAAACCAATCTTCCTGAGTTCCTATTCTTTTCATAATACAACTCCCATTCTTTAGGATAAAATCTAACTCCCACCATCAAAATCGTCAAAATAAATTTATCCATTTGACTTAATTTTTTTATTGAGTAAATCCCTTAAGGAAATTATTTTTACTTTAATTTACTTATATTCAGGAGCTTTTTCTGTGAAGTTTTTACATTATTTATTATTATTTACTTTCTTAAGTGCTTCTCAACTGCCTTCTAGTGAAATCAATTACTCAAAGGTAGTATTAGATGATATAGAAATCACTGAAGGTTGGGTAAGGGAGGTTCCCCAAGGAAATCCTAATACAGCAGGATATCTTAAGATCAAAAATTCTGGAAGAGAAGAAATAAAGTTAATTAATATAAAAGCTGAATTTGCAGAAATGAGTGAATTCCATCTCATGAAGGAGGAATATGGGATAATGAAAATGACACCCCTAAAGGATGGGGTTTTGATTCCGGCCAGTTCTACAGTTTCTTTAGAACCTGGCGGAATGCACATTATGTTTATGAAACTAAATACTTCATTAAAGCTTTCAGAAAAACATATAATACATTTAACTTTTGAAAATATAGGTGATATTTCTATATCTATGATTGTCAAAAAAATATCCTCAACCAATTTCCACACTAAGGATTAATTGCACGTTTCTTTAATTTTAATTAGGGTTTTCTAGAAAGAGTTAAATTGAAAAAAAATGTAGTAATAGTTGGAGGCGGTCAAGCAACTGTATCCCTTTTATCTAAACTCAGAACTATAGATTTCGAGTATTCTATTACTGTAATATGTGAGGAAGACTTTCTACCTTATCAAAGACCTCCACTTTCAAAAGCTTACCTTCTAGATAAAATCAATCTTGAAAGACTGTTTCTCAAGCAAGAAAATTATTATAGGGAAAAAAATATTGATCTTAGGCTAGGAACCAAAGTTACCTCTATTGATCGCAACAAAAAATCTGTACTTTTAGGATCTGAGAAAATTTCATACGACATACTCATCCTCGCCACTGGCGCAAAGCCAAATGAATTACCAGAAAGAATAACCAGTGGCGTTGAGAATATTTTTTCGATCAGAAACATTCATGATGTAAACCAGCTTAAAAAGAAGTTCTCTGAAGCAGGAGTAGTTCTAATTATTGGAGGAGGTTATATAGGCCTCGAAGCAGCTGCAGTATGCGCAGAAAAAGGATTGAAAGTTAGATTAGTCGAGTCAGCAGAAAGAATACTCCAAAGGGTAGCGTGTAAAGAAACCTCAAATTATTTGAAAGACGTTCATATTTCCAAAGGGGTAGAGATTTGCGAAAAAATATCTGTTGCAACCATTAGAAACCAAGGTGAAAAAATTCTTGCCATTTTTTCAGATGGCTCCTCATTTGATTGCGATTTCGTAATTACTGGCATTGGAGCGAGCCCAGAAATCTTTCTGGCTGAAGAAAGTGGTCTCAAAATAGAAAATGGAATTTGGACGAACTCTAAAGGCCTAACGTCAGATGAAAATATATGGGCAGTTGGGGATTGCGCGTCTTTCCCTTTAAATGGTGAAAATATTCGACTTGAAAGTGTAGGTCATGCCATTGACCATGCTGAAACAATTGCTCAGAACTTAACTGGGGCAAATATTTCCTACCATCCAAAACCATGGTTCTGGTCTGACCAGTACAATATCAAACTTCAAATAGCAGGTTTAAATTCAGGATTCACAGAGATTATTGAACGAAAAAATGATGCAAATAGTGTTTCCTTTTGGTACTACGAAGAAAATAACCTTTTGGCAGTGGATGCAATTAATGCTCCGAGGGATTACATGATAGGAAAAAGATTAATAGAGACCAGGATTTCTCCAAAAAAAGAAATAGTAAAAGACCCAACTAATAATTTAAAAGATTTAATTTCCTAAGTTATACTGTTTACCAGATAACTTTGGATTTATCCAAAAATCCTTTTATTCCTTTTTGTGCATCATTAGACTCCCATGTGTCCGCCAACCTTCTTGCTGTTTCATCTATTAATTTATCTGAAACCTTAGGCCGTAAAATTTGAATAAGTGCCTTGGAAGAGGATACTGCCTGTCTGGATGTTTTCTTAAAAAAAGAAATGTATGAGTCTACTGACTTTTCAAGATCAGAAGGTTTTACAACTTCATTTACCAAACCAATTTTATTAGCTTTTTCCGCATTAAATATTTCTCCTGACAAAAAAATATCCCGACAATTACTTTCACCAATTCTTGAAATTACATAGGGACTTATTGTAGCCGGGATTAATCCCAAACGAGACTCAGTCAAACCAAATTTAGCTGCTGAACTAGAAATGGAATAGTCGCATATTGAGATTAAGCCTATCCCGCCTCCATAGGCATCACCTCTTATCACACCCAATATTGGCTTGAATACAGAATTCAAAATTCTAAACATCTTTGCCAATTTTCTTGCTTCATTTATTCTTTCTTCCCGGGTCGAGTTAGCCTGCTCCCTCATCCATTCAAGGTCTCCTCCAGCACAAAATACCTCTCCCTCGCCTTCCAGTTTAATTAGCCTACACTCTTTGTCTTTATCAATGATATTAATGGCCGTTACTAGCTCTTTAATCATGTTTTCAGAAAGCGCGTTTCTCTTTCCTGGTCTATTAAGAGCTAAACTCACGACCCCATCTGAGAGCTTTAGGAGTTTAATATCTTCAAAATTCAAATTTTCACCGATACTTACTATTAGATCACTAATATAATACTACTGACCGGATACTTTTTCCTTCATGCATCATATGAAACCCATCATTTATTTTTTCTAATGGAAGGGTGTGTGTGATCATCGAATCAATATCTATTTTTCCATCCATATACCAATCGACAATTTTTGGTACATCTGTACGGCCTCTGGCTCCTCCAAATGCGGTACCACGCCACTGCCTTCCGGTAACAAGCTGAAAGGGTCTAGTTGAAATTTCTTGGCCTGCCCCAGCTACCCCAATTATTATACTTTCTCCCCAGCCTTTGTGAGCAGATTCTAAAGCTGTACGCATGACTCCGACATTGCCTGTCGCATCAAAAGTATAGTCAGCTCCGCCGTTGGTTAAGGAAACAAGGTAGGCCACCATATCATCCTTAACTTCTGAAGGATTAACAAAGTGTGTCATTCCATATTTTTTTGCCAATTCAACTTTACTTGGATTTAGATCGACACCGACGATTTGATCAGCTCCAGCTAATCTCAATCCTTGAATAACATTTAGTCCTATACCTCCTAATCCAAATACTATGGCCTTGCTTCCTTCTTCTACCTTGGCGGTATTCAGAACTGCCCCAATTCCCGTAGTAACGCCACAACCTATATAGCATACTTTATCGAACGGGGCATCCTCACGAATTTTGGCTACAGCAATTTCAGGCATTACAGAAAAGTTAGAGAATGTAGATGTGCCCATATAATGGTGCAGCGGTTTCCCGTCCAAAGTAGAAAACCGACTAGTTCCATCTGGCATAAGTCCTTTTCCTTGTGTTTCTCGAATAGCCTGACACAAATTAGTTTTAGGGTGAAGACAATACTCACACTCTCTGCACTCTGGAGTATAAAGAGGAATAACATGATCTCCAGGTTTAACTGATGAGACAGAAGGACCAACTTCCCGTACAATTCCCGCGCCCTCATGTCCCAAAATTGAAGGGAAAATTCCTTCGGGATCAGCACCGGACAATGTAAAACCATCAGTATGGCAAATACCAGTGGCCATAATCTCCACCAAAACTTCCCCTTCCTGCGGCCCTTCTAAATTGATCTCAGTTATCTCCAATGGTTTCCCAGCTTCCACAGCCACTGCAGCTCTTGTTTTCATTTTGATTTCCTTTTTTTCCTAGCAGTATTATCTAAAGTTTTATTTATGTCAAAAGTAACATAAAAATTTTCTATACCAATTAATGGCAGTCTAGACAAAGTCTTCACTCGCATATAGAGATTTCGAAAGCAATAAATCATATTAGAACCAAACTATCTTGTGAAAGATCGAACAATGGAAGCGTCTGCTAAAATACCAAAAGTTTTATTAGCTGCTATTGGCTCTTTATTAATGCTTGCAGCTCTTGACCAAACCATAGTTTCAACCGCTTTACCTGCCATTATGAATGACCTCGGTGGTTTGGATAAAATGAGTTGGGTAGTAACAGCTTATCTTCTAACTTCAATCGTCGTAGCACCAATATATGGAAAGTTAGGGGATATTTTTGGACGGAAAATAGTCATGCAGTTTGCTGTAATAATTTTTCTCTTTGGCTCTCTATTTTCTGGTTTAGCTAACAATCTTTTAACCTTAATTGTCGCCAGAGCAGTTCAAGGAGTAGGAGGAGGGGGTCTTTTCGTTCTAGCCCTCACACTAGCTGCAGACCTGGTCTCTCCAAGAGAAAGAGGTAAGATCCAAGGTTTATTTGCCGCAGTGTTTGGAACTTCATCTATTATTGGACCACTTTTGGGAGGTTTTTTTGTAGATAACTTTAGCTGGCATTGGATATTTCTAATTAATATCCCCATATGCATTTTCGCCCAAATAATATTTCAGTTTGGCTTCAAAATCCCCCATAAAAGAAAGCCTACAAATATAGATTATAAGGGTGCTTTTTTCTTAAGCATAGCTCTTACAACTTTTGTCCTAATTGCAAGCTTTTCAGGAAAAGAAATTAAAATTGGATCTAGTTTCTTCTACTTTCTATTACTTATATGTTTTATATCTACTTGGGTATTTGTTCGAATAGAGTTTTTGGCAGATGACCCTTTATTACCAATGGACCTCTTTAAATTAAATAATTTTTCGGCCTATGTTTTTATCGGATTTCTTTCAGGAGTTGTCTTGCTTTCCACGTTGACCTTCACACCAGTTTTCCTCCAGATGGCAAAAGGATATTCACCAACATCTTCAGGAATGCAAATACTACCATTAACAATAGGGATAATTGCCTCAACTTCAACTTGCGGAATTGTTATGAGTAAAACTGGAAAATACAAATTATTGCCCACTTTCGGGAGTATCTTTTTGATAGCAGGACTTTTTTGGATGAGTAGAATGAACGCTGAAACTAATGGGGTAACGATAGGATTTATTTTGTTATTAATTGGGATAGGTTTAGGCCCACAACTTAGTGTTGTAACCACTGCAGTTCAAAATACTGTAAACATTAATCAAATAGGAACAGCCACTGCAGCACTAACCATGTTTCGTCAAATTGGAAGTACGTTCGGGGTAGCTTTTTTTTCAGCAATCTTTGTTTTAACCATCAAACGTTCGATGAATTTTTTGCCAACTGAAAAAATATTTACATCACCTGATGACATATTTTCTATAGAACCTGGAAGTTTAGTGAATCTGAATGCCTCGCAAATTGTCGCTGTTGAAAAATCATTTTCGGCAGGTATTGAAACAGTATTTTTTAGTTTAGTTTTTGTAGCAATGCTTAACTTGATAGCAAGTTTATTCGCTAAAGAAATAACTTTGAGATCCTAACATCGTCTCTAATGCCTCTGATAGACTTGTTCTAAATAATCTCGCAATCTTAGATAAGTATACTTGATTTCTGCAGCATAAGGCCCCAAGAATCCCCCATTCCATGTTCTTTTAAAAGCATTGAATACATCACAACTATTCCCACCGCTAATCAAGTGATCAGCCAAAATAATTGCCGCACCGGGAGCAGTATTCATCCCATGCCCCCCAAAACCTGTAAGTGCAAATAAGCCTTCTTCTTTTCCTACCTGTATAGGGCCTACATAAGGCATCATGTGGCTAGCATAGGCCATTTTCCCAGACCACGCATAATCTATATTAATCGCTCCAAGCTGAGGAAAAAAGAAGTTAATATCGTCAGAAACCTGTTTTTTTATTAGACTTTCGGAAATATCTCCAAAAGCTGAAATTCCTCTTCCCCAAGAAATTCTATCACCTCCAACGATCCGAAAATAGTTTCCTGCCCGCC
>Ga0115012_10002867_pt1 | contig 10133 bp, 3 predicted proteins | sample TroAtlMetagenome_FD_88706 | JGI IMG/M metagenome (GOLD analysis project Ga0115012, IMG submission 88706) | Marine eukaryotic phytoplankton communities from Atlantic Ocean - Tropical Atlantic ANT10 Metagenome | ecosystem: Environmental > Aquatic > Marine > Oceanic | place: Tropical Atlantic Ocean...
GCATCATCTACCCTCTAAGACAAACGAAGACCTTTGGGACCTCCAAGCAGCGATTCTCACCGAATTGTCTCGTAGGGATGATGTCCAATATCGGGTCCGTGCCTCGAAGGAGTCATTGAATGAAAAATTTAGGGAGATTGGCGTGATATGATGGATAAAATGGAGCATACGCCGAAAAAAACTCGGCAAGGAAGGGGCAAGCACACCAAATATGCGGCTTCCTCTCGTAATAAAGCGAAAAAAAGGTACAACGGACAAGGAAGATAGCAAAAAACGCACATTTAGTGTCTAAATAGCATTAAAACGTGCTTTTAGACACTTTTTTTTATAAAAACCACTAAAGGAGGTCGAAATGTCACCAAAAATGTTAAGAGAAATTGCCGAAGACGATCTAACACCTAAGAGAAGTGATAAAGTAGAGAATTCTAACGACTTTTATGAGCGTTTGAGTGATCCTGATGATGGTTTTGACAATGAAATTGAAAGTTATGAGGTTATTGCAGAATATCGTTAAGTTATCGTGATAAATAAAGTATAATTGCTGTATTTTAGTGCCATTAGAAAGGGTTAGCCAAGGTTTTAAGGACGTAAGCATGACGTTTCAGATTAATCCTCTGAATCAGGATCTTATTGTGCTTAAAAATGAGACTGCTATTGCCCGTTCAATCAGAAATATTGTATTTACTGTTCCTGGAGAGAAATTCTTTCAAGAAAACTTCGGATCAAGAATATCAGAGTCTCTTTTTGAAAATATTGACGAAGTTTCTGCTCTTGAGATAAAAGATGAAATAACTGAGTCTATTAATAGGTTTGAACCAAGAGTTAGATTGATTAGCGTTGATGCAATTCCAGATTATCAAGGAAATGCATTTAATGTTCTTATTGTTTATGAAATAATTGGAATTGACACTCCTGCACAACAATTAGAATTCGTTTTGCAATCAACCAGGTAAAAAATGCCGTTAGTTAACTTTTCTAACCTGGATTTTGACCAGGTTAAGACAACTCTTAAGGATTATTTACAATCCAACTCGAATTTCACGGATTATGACTTCGAGGGATCGAATTTATCAACAATAATTGATGTTTTAGCATATAATACGTATATTACTTCATATAATGCCAATATGGTGGCAAATGAGGTATTCATTGATAGTGCAACTCTGAGAGAAAATGTAGTTGCATTGGCAAGAAATATTGGATATGTACCAAGATCAAGAAAAGCATCAAAAGCAACAATTACTTTTTTCGTAGATACTACAGATATTACACCAAAACCCGTTACATTAACCCTTAAAAAAGGTCCTATAGCAGGAACAAAGGGTAATTTTGGCGGTCAATCCTTCATTTTTTCGATTTTAGAGGATATTACAGTCCCTGTTGTTGATGATCTTGCATCATTTAACGATATTACCATATATGAAGGTACTCTTTTACAGGCAAATTACACATATTCTGCAAGAAATCCACATCAGAAGTATGTTTTACCAAATACTGGGGTTGATACTGAGTTAATTACAGTTGGTATTAAACCAAATGAGTCTGCTACTACTACGGGTACCTATAAATTGCATGATAATCTATTTGATATAGATTCATCTTCAAAAGTTTATTATATTCAAGAGACAAATGATGAAAGATATGAAATATTTTTTGGTGATGGTATATTTGGAGCATCTCTTGAAGATAGAAATTACATTACAATTGATTATATTGCAACAAATGGTGAAGAAGCAAATGGAATTGACCAATTTATGTTTGCAGGAAAGTTAAGTCATACCCATAATGCAGTTGAATATCCAATAACATCTGGAATTTCCTTAATATCTACTGGATTACGGTCTTCTGGTGGTGAAAATATTGAAAGTGTGGAGTCTGTTAGGAAATTTGCTCCTAAAATTTACTCTACTCAGAATAGAGCAGTGACTGCAAATGACTATGAAACACTAATTCCAAGTAAAATTTATCCAGAAACGGAGTCAATTTCCGTATTTGGTGGAGAAGAATTAGTTCCTCCTCAATATGGAAAGGTTTTTGTTAGTATTAAACCAAGATTTGGTGATTTTTTACCAAATTTAGTCAAACAAAACATCAAATCTAAGCTTAAAAAGTTTAGTGTAGCAGGTATTGTGCCTGAAATTTTAGATTTGAAGTACTTATACCTTGAAATTGACTCAAAAATATACTTTAATAGTAATTTGACACCAAGTGGAACTGTTGTAGCAGGTTCTGTACAAGCAAATACAACAAAATACGCAGATTCTTCTGAATTAAATAAGTATGGTGCCAGGTTTAAGTATAGTAAATTCTTAAAAATTATCGATGAAAGTCATGAAGCAATTACATCTAACATCACTACTCTTCAAATTAGAAGAGATTTGAGAGTTGCAGTTAATGCATTTGCAGAATATTCCATTGGTTTTGGTAATGAATTTTATATTAAGAGTATGAATGGTTATAATATTAAAACTTCTGCTTTTAAAGTTCAAGGAATTTCTACTGACGTTTATATTTCAGATATTCCCGATAATGATAGGGAAAATGGATCACTATTCTTATTCAGTGTTCCATCAGTAAACTCCACAAGTCCTACCATAATTAAGCGTAATATTGGTAGTATAAATTATAAAAAGGGTGTTTTAACATTGAATCCTATTAATATACTTTCTGGGAAGGTAAAAGATGGGCAAACAATTATTGAAATTTCTGCATGTCCTAAATCAAATGATGTTATTGGACTCCAGGATTTATATCTTCAATTAGATATTGGTCAAAGTTCATTTGCTACTATAGTTGATGAAATTTCTTCTGGACTTGACCCTGCAGGATCAAATTATATTGTCACCTCAAGCTACCATAACGGTGTTTTAGTACGCAGTGGTGGTCGTGACAGCAGACCCACTCAAAGGGCATCTACAGCGTCTACAGCGTCCTCTACGGCATCTACAGGTACTATTGCTGGTGGAAACACTAATTCATCAACAACTACATCATCAACTCCTTCTTCAGGGTACTAATCCAATATAAACAATGGCAGAGAAAAGAGTTCAGTTTAATAACGTTGTTCAAAATCAACTTCCTCAATATGTAAGGAATGAATTTCCTTTAATAGAGGAGTTTTTGAAGCAATATTATATTGCTCAAGAATTTGATGGTGCTCCTATTGATTTGATTCAGAATATTGATCAATATATAAATCTTGATGAAACAACGAATTTAATTGAGAGTGTTGAATTAGGTAGTAATCTTGAATCTTATAAGACAACTATTGAGATTAATAAATCTTATACAACTGATGGATTCCCCGATTCTTATGGACTTTTAAAGATTGGTGATGAAATAATTACATATACTGGAAAGACTGATTATACATTTACAGGTTGTGTTAGAGGATTTTCTGGAATTTCTTCATATATTTCAGAAGATGATCCAGAACAGTTAGTATTTGAATCAACAACTGCTAAAGATCATTTAGCAAAATCTAAAATTCATAATTTAAGCAATCTTTTCTTAAAGCAATTTTTAAAGAAGACAAAACGTCAATTTTTACCACTTTTAGATGATAGAAATTTTGATAAGGATTTAGATCAAAGTACATTTATAAAACAGTCAAAAGATTTCTTTAGTAGTAGAGGAACAGATAGATCATTTGAAATTTTATTTAAATCTCTTTATAATAAAGAAGTTGAAGTAGTAAAACCAAGAGAATTTCTTTTTACACCTTCAAACTCTGATTATAGAGTTACTAATGATTTAATTGTTGAAGCAATTGAAGGAGATCCTACAAATTTAGAATTAGCAACTTTAATTCAACAACCATATGCTTTTGGATCTGGAATTGATAAGGCATATGCACCAATAACTCAAGTTGAAAAAATTGTTTCTAAAGATGGTGAAAATTTCTATCAACTTAGTATTGATGCTGGATATAGTAGAGATATTTCTGTTGATGGTGCAACTTATGGTAAGTTTTCGGTTATTCCAAGAACTAAAAATATAGGACAAATATCCGCAGGTTCTACTTTCTTTGATGTTGATTCTACTGTTGGATTTGGTACAACTGGAGAATTATCAGTAACTTACAATGATGCAAGTATAGGAATAGTTTCATATACTTCAAAATCATTAACTCAATTTTATGGAGTTACTAATGTAACTTCAACAATATTAGATGGAACAAATATTGGAATTGATACTTGTGCATATGGACAATCAACTCTTGATCAAACAGAAAGAATTAAAGTAAGAATTAATTCTGTTATTGATCGATTAGAATATCCAGAAAATGCTCACTATTATAATGCAGAAGATACTGGTAATATATCTGCATTAGGTAGAAAATCTCGTAATTTTAAAACAAATAATTGGTTTTATAATAACTATGCAAAATATAATGTTAAAAGTGTAACTTTAGTTGATGCATCTGACCAAACATGGGATATTCTTTTAAATGTTGAGCATTCATTTAAAGTAAGTGATTCAGTTACAATTACTGGACAAGATGGTGCAGATAAAGTAGGCCAGGTTACTGATATTACATCATCACATTCTTTAACAATTAAAGGGCAAGGTGCATTAAACATTGCAGAAAAATATACTATTTTTAGAAATATAACAAAAACATCTGCAATAAATTTTGTTAAAGCAAGAGAGTTTGCTTGTAATGTACAGAATGTATATGAGAATAATAAGGAAATATTAGTAGCATCTTCATCATTACCAGGATATACTATTAATTCTAATGATAGAACTGTTAAATTTAGTGGTACCTTTGTTGGAGAAGAGTTAGAGATAACAACAGGATCTGATCATGGTTTATATACAGGTGATGCTATTTGGTATACTCCAAATCAAGTAGAACAAACTAGCTATGATGGTTGGGGAAATCCTACTACTAACTATGTTAATGGTGAGAAGTTATTCAATATTGGATTATATTTTGTAAAAAGAATAAGCAGTACAATAATAAAAGTTGCAAAAAGTAGAACTGATATCTTTAATGGAGATTTTGTTGAAGTTGAAAGTGCGACTACAGTTACAGATAATACTTTACAACCATATGCTTTCAAAGATAAAACTGTAGAATCTCAGAAATTGTTGAGAAAGATTGCTGAACCTATTAATGATAGGTCAGTAAATGAAAAAACTATTGCAGGAGGATATAATGGAATCCTTTCTAATGGAGTAGAAATATTAAATTATAAATCACTTGATCAAGTACACTATGGAAAAATTGAAAAAATTGATGTTCTTGATCCAGGTCTTGATTATGATGTTATAAATCCACCATCATTATTAATTGAGGATTCTGTTGGAACAGGAGCAACTGGTAATGTTGCAGTTAGAGGTATTTTAAGTCAATTAAGAATTTTAGGTGCTGGATTTGATTATTTGGATGTACCTAATGTAAAAATAACAGGTGGTAATGGAACTCCTTCTGTAGTTTCAGTTAGTATGAAGAATATTGATCATTCAGTAGAATTCTTTGCTGATGGTTCTTCTGCTCAAGTTGGATTAGGTACAACAGGTACAATTGATCGTACTATTGGATTTAGTACTTTCCATAAATTTAGAAATGGAGAAAGAGTAATATATGATTCAGTTAACCAACAGGGTGTTGGTGGAATGACAACAAATGCTGAATATTATGTCTCTACATTTGTTGAAGAAGGTAATACAAAAGAAAGTTTTACACAAATAAAATTATATCCAACATTAAGAGATGTAATATCAGGTATTAACACTGTTGAACTTACCTCATTTGGTGTCGGTAAGCAATCCTTAAGATCTTTTGATCAAAAATCTGTAGTTGCTGGTATTAATGTTGTATCAGGTGGAACTTATGAAAATAAGGAAAGAAGAGTTGCTTCTGCTACAGGAGTAAGTTCTTCATTTAATGAAATTACAATTACTGACCATGATTATAAAGATGGCGAAGTAATTAAGTATACTGCTGGTGATATATCAATTGGTGGTCTTACTGATGGATCAGATTATTATGTTTTAAAAGTTGATGATAATAAATTCAAACTTGCAAATGTAGGTGTTGGTACTACTAATGGTGTTGATTATTTCTATCAATCTGGTCAATATGTTGGTTTATCATCTGTAGGAGTCGGAACACATACATTTAATTATCCTCCCATATCAGTTACTGTATCTGGTAATGTTGGAGTTGCTTCTACTGGATTGGAGACATTTCAAGCAAGTGTTCAACCAATTATTAGAGGTCAAATTACATCTGTTAATTTGCATAATCAAGGTAGTGGATATGGTTCTGGCGAAATTATTAATCATAATAGAAAACCAGATATTAGTCTTATATCTGGGTCACAAGCACAAGTTCTTCCTATTGTAGTTAATGGAACAATAAGTGAAGTTATTGTTCTTAATAAAGGTAAAAAGTATAGTTCACCTCCTGATATAAGAATAGAGGGTGATGGAAAAGGTGCAACAGTTACTCCAATAGTATCTGCCGATGGTTTATTGTCTTCAGTAACTGTAGTTGAACCTGGATCTGGATATACTCAACAAAATACTTCTGGAACTGTTGTCTTTACGGGAAGAGGTGTTGATCTTGATGCAAAACTCCAAACATGGACAGTAAACCTTGTTAAAAAATTAGAATCATTTGTAGAAGAAGATGATGGATTTGTAGAAAGAGGAATTAATAGAGAATTTGGATTGCAATATAGTCATTTATATGCTCCAAGAAAATTTAGAGAATCTGTATATGCGATAGATTTAGATGGAAATACTATATGGGGACAGAAAGATTTAGCAAGAAATCAAGGACAGGAACAAGTTTCAGATAAGCATTCTCCAATTATTGGTTGGGCATATGATGGACATCCAATTTATGGTCCATATGGGTATGTCACTAAATCTGGTGGTTTAGTAACTAAGATGAAAAGTGGGTATATTGAAGAAGCATCTAAGAAAGCAAATAGACCTTCATTAGCAATATTTCCTGCAGAGTTTTTTGTTGAAGACTTTACTTATAAGTTAAAAATTGAAGAAACTATTTTAGACGAAAATAATGGAAGATTCTGCGTAACTCCAGAATATCCAAATGGAACTTATGCATATTTTGCAACTATAGATGAAGTAGCAGCACAAACTGCTCCATTCACTGGATATTTTGAACCCGTATTTCCTTATTTTATTGGAGATGCATTTCATGGTAGACCAAATGAGTTTAATTTAACAAAATCCTCCAATCAAGATGAGTTTGATTTGAATAAAACTGATTATTTTAGAAATACTAAACCATATAACTTAATTGAAGGAAAAATAAAATATAAGTATCTAACGATACCAAATAATTTAGAACAGACAGTAAATGTTAAAGGAGTTACTGCTGGTAAAATTGAAAATATTGGAATAGTTACTTCTGGTAGTGGATATAAAGTCAATGATGAATTGGTCTTTAATAATGACGGAACTAAGGGTTCTGGTGTTGCTGCAAGAGTTTCAAAAGTTAAAGGAAAATCTGTTGATTCTATAAGTGTTGCTACCAGTTCCATTACCAGTGTTGAAATATATCCAACTGGAAAAAATGAGTATACTCTTTATTCAACCAATCCTCATAGTTTTAATAATCTTGATATAATTTCACTTACTGGATTATCAACATCAACTACTGGTCTTGAGGGTCATTATGTTGCTGGAGTTACAACCACTACATATGTGTTTGCTGGAGTAGGAACCACTGGTGGTGGTGGTATAGGAACACATGGTGCAAGTGGAATAGTAACACATTTCAATGTTGTTGGTAGAGATCTTGGTTTTGATCAAATTAGAGAAAATGATATTGTTGGTATTGGAAGTGAAGAAGTAAGAGTATTAGAGGTTCTTAAAGGTGCTTCTGCACTTAGAGTTGAAAGAGCATCAAATGGTGTAAGTGCTGCTCATACTGCTGGTGCAGTTATGACACTTGATCAGAGAAAGATAAAAATAAGAGCTGGATTTAAAACAGATTATGAATATAAAATTAATAGACAATATTATTTTAATCCATCAGAAGCTGTTGGACTTGGATCTACTGCTGGTGTTGGTATAGGAACTACAATATTCTTTACTGGAATAACATCAACTAATCTTGGAATATCTTCAATTTACATTCCAACTCAAGCACTTTATCTTCCAGATCATAATTTAGCTACAGGAGATAAGGTAACATATTCTCCAGGCAATGATGGTCGGGGAATTGAATATTCTGATTCTGGACATAATATAAGTTTAGCATCAACTTCTGGAGTTTATAGGGCATCTGATGGGCAAGAGTTTTATGTTGCAAGATTTAGTGATACTTTAGTTGGTTTAGCAACTGTAAGAGTTGGATTAGGTACAACTGGAATCTATGTTGGACTTCAAACTGGATCATTTGGTGGTAGAAATCAAACTCCAGTATACTTTAGAGCTCTTGGTGTTGGTAATAGTCATAGTATTAAAACTAACTATACCCCAATAACGGGTGAAATTATTAGAAATCTCGTGACAGTTGATACTGGAATATCAACTCATGGATTGCATGTTGGGCATAATGTTGATGTTACGGTAAATGCAGGAGCATCCACTTCATTTGTTTTCCAATATGATGATTATCATAGGAAACTTATTATAAATCCAAGGGAATTTACTGGTGGAGATGTCACTACAACAACTGATTCAATTACAATTAAGGATCATAATATTACTACTGGACAGAAACTTATTCATAGTTCTGAAGGACCTGCAGAAGGATTAATTAATAATCAGATTTACTATGCAGTTAGGGTTGATAAAAACACAATTAAGTTATCAGATACTTATTATAATTCTATTCAAGGAATACCAGAAGTTGTTGGAATAGGAACTACAGGTGTCGGTGGTACTATTAAACCAATTAACCCCCCTCTAAGCGTTTACAGGGATGCTACAGTGACCTTTACACTTGATGATGGGTCATTAGCATACACGGTTCAAGGAACTCAATATTCAGCATTCCAGTTAAATTTCTATAAAGATAGTGAATTTGCTTATCAGTATGATAAAAATGATCTTGAAAAGAATTTTAATGTTCAAAGAAGTGGACAAGTTGGTATAGATGGAACAGCAAAAGTTACTTTAACGGTAAACAAAGATACTCCAAAACTTTTATATTATAAGTTAGATCCTGTTGAATTAAGTAGTCTACCTATAGTAAAATCTGAAATAAATGTTGATACTGAAGTTGATAATAATAATAAATTTGAAACTAAAACAAGTTTATATGATGGAACATTTAGAGTTTCTTCTGGAATAGGAAATACTCAGTTTTCATATAGTATAACCAGAATTCCAGAAAAAACTTCTTATCTATCTACGGATAATGCATTTATAACATATGAAACTGATTGTAGTCATACTACTGGACCAATTGCAGAAGTTGAAATAAAAGATGGTGGTAAGAATTATTATACTCTTCCAGGAATTACAACTATTACTACTGGTGGTGGTAAAAATGCAATTTTAGAACCATCAAGTACTTCTATTGGTCGTATTAAAACAAATAAAATTAATAAGATTGGTTTTGATCTTTCTGTAGATAAAACAGTAAGACCTTCTGTTGTTTTACCAAATATTATAAAAATCGATGCATTTGCTTCTTTTGAGTCAATTGGAATTACTTCTCAAGGTAGAGGTTATTCAGCTGCACCACATCTTATAGTATTAGATGGAAAAGATAATACTTTAGTTGATGATGTTGATTTAAAATATACATTAGGTGATACTTCAGTAAAAATATTGAAGAATACTTATGGAATGAATTACATAACACCAAAATTAATTCCTACTGCAAATACAAATGGTGTTGGTATAAAAACTGTTGGATTTAATACAATTACTAAGTATGCAACGGTAACATTAGATGTGGGATTTAGTACAGCAAATACATTCCCATTTGTTGTTGGGGATAAAGTTTTAATTGAAGGTATTAGTGTTGGTGTTGGTTCAACAGGTAAAGGATTTAATTCATCCGCATATAATTACAAATTATTCACTGTAACATCAACAGATCCAAATATTGGTGGGGTTGGTGCAACAGTATCATATAGTCTTGATGGTGATTATGAAGATGGTGAAATTGTTGGTTTGTATGATGATCAAAA
>Ga0115012_10002868_pt1 | contig 10132 bp, 23 predicted proteins | sample TroAtlMetagenome_FD_88706 | JGI IMG/M metagenome (GOLD analysis project Ga0115012, IMG submission 88706) | Marine eukaryotic phytoplankton communities from Atlantic Ocean - Tropical Atlantic ANT10 Metagenome | ecosystem: Environmental > Aquatic > Marine > Oceanic | place: Tropical Atlantic...
ACCATGTCGTTCTTTAGTATCATGGGTATCTCTGACTCCATCTGTTCTTTTAGTTTGTCTACGTTCTCGCCAAGGTACTCAACCAACATGTAGAGCTCCTGTACCTGTGGACTGACCATGCCGCCTTTGGGCACGGAATCTATAAAAGCATTTGCAGCTTCTAAATCTTTAGACATTAATCTTAAATCTGACTCTATAGAATTAAGCCGCTCAAGGACTCCAAACCCGAACCAAGCACCCACAAGACAAGCGCCGATAATAGATAAAAGGTTACGCGCCGGCATCGAGATTGCGGTGTTTTCACTGATGTCTATTCTTTTCATGATATTTCACTATACTGTTCCTTTAGTTTATCATCATGCTCACAATTGTGACAACCACAACTAGTGCAGCTACTACCATTAGAGCAATGACAACTATGTCCACAATTTTTACACATTTAACACTTCCATCTTCTACGTGCCTGTCTAATTCTAGAATTAGGATCGTTTCTGGTTTTTGCCGAAGATCTTTTTAATTGACCTGCTGATCTTGCACAATAAGACTTACGTCTCTTTGCAGCTTTACTACCAGGTTTAACTTTACCAGTGACAGCCGTTTTTAATTTACTTCCAGGATTAGCACGACGATAGGCTTTTACACCTTTTGCTGTCATACCTGCACCAGCTTTGGTCTTGCGATAGTTCGCACCCTTACCAGTTGTGGTCTTCGGTATTTGCCCCCTAGACGTAGCCATTATTTTTTCTTTGGCTTCTTCGCAGTTTTAGCAGAAGCTTTTAATGCTTTATCAGAAACAGTGCCTTTACCTTTACGGCTAGTGCCTTTCTTTTTGCGTTGGTTCATGTAGTAGTACAAACCCTTTTTAGCTGTTCTACCGTCTTTAGTGACGTGGGTATCTTTAGCCATTATGCTTTACCTCCACGTTTCATTCTTTTTTTCATCATACCACCGCCCATAGCTTTAGCACGTTTTTTCATCATGCCGCCGCCCATTTTTTTAGCTCTTTTCTTTTTAGCTTTTCCGCCTCGGCTTAATTTAACGCCTCTACCTTTTAAGATGTCTTTTTTAGTGACTTTACCATCACCTGTAAGATCTGGAAATTTTTTAGCCATGTCTGTATCTCCTATAAGATTGTCGTTTTAAAACTGTACCCTCGTAATAGTCACGAGGCCATGCCGAATAATATCGTTTTTTGTTCATAATGTCACTAGCCTTTTCTAGTTTATCAAAATTTTGTATCAGTACCATCAAGAACTCATTGTCTGGCTCCCAATCCCCTGTCTCTAAGAACTCTACAGGTTCATCCTCTTCATCATCATATGGATGAGACGCCATTAGGTATATATCTTGAGGCACAAACACTACATTGTATGCATGTATCGTAGCATTTAACTCATCGACTGTAATCTTTATGTCGTCACAACCTACGATAACTATATCTGTAGCAGGATCTTTAATAAGCTCTGTACCTTCTACAATACTGTCTATCAATTTAGTGTGATCTGTTACTTCTAGGATCTTTAGTGCCTTAGTTTCTCTAGCTTTCTTTGCATACGGGCATACAGGAACGTTGCCCAGGAATTTACTTGGCTGTTCTATATAATTTTTAGACCAATCTAATATATCTTCAGTTATCGATTTCATTCAAATGTTTTTTAAGCATGTCTAACAACCAGGGATTGTCTCTATACACACCCATCATAGCATTAGATATTGTATTTACAGTTAGTTCTTCTGCGTCTTCTTCCTTAAGTGGGCCGTTTGCTTGATTTAGTGAGAACACATAAACTACCGCATGTAAAATTTCATGCCATGTAGTGTTGCAGCGCTCTTGTCCACACAGTTTGTCTTGAATATAAATAACACCTTCTCTGGCCCGGTACTCACCGTAGCTATCTGTCATGTCATCCAATACAAAACTAGGATTTACATACTTGATCTTTATGGTTCTATAACCAACCTTAACTTCAGTAGGTCTGCCGTTTGCTGGTACTTCGTGAGCCTCCGTTATTGTGTGCTTTTTCTTAATCATGTTGCCTCCTTAGTATAGTGGAATTTTTGACCCTCTTCTGTAAAAAAATTTGTAAGAAATATGCGCGCGTGCAAAGTGTGAAAAAACTGGGAAAAATTGAATAATCTACCAACTTGGGCGGTAGCCGGTAGACTACGCGGTAGCCTGTTTGCTAAATAAAAACAATACTTTAACATCAAATCTACCAATCTACCGCCTGTTTCAGAAATTTTTGTTTTGTTTGTAACTCATAGGGGCAAATCTCCACTATACCTTGGTAAATGTGTGACATATTAGCAACACTATTGGTATTGCATACATCACTAAAATTATTTTATCGACATGAATTCTTTGCCAATCTGTTTCAAATAAAAATTTACACAATTTATCCAACAAATAGTTTATCATGCGTCCTCCAAATCTTTCAGATATCTTGATTCACAAAATAATTCCCAGCTTTTCAACTCATCACCATACTTAATTATATGTGGAGTCAATAATTCCATTTTATTCCTATGTATAAAACTATGACATTGCCACGTGTCTTCAAAAGACTTTACTGTATACTCTCTCATAATTGCTTCATTTGTTCCTGCCACTAGCAAGTATATTGTTATTACAAAATACATAATTACCCCCTGTTTTCATAAAATAGGTCAACCCTTCTTAACCATTCATACTTCGCTTCACGTAGTTCGTCACCTGAAATCGTAAATTCTTGATAATATAGGTCAGGAGTGCATACCATATTTACACATTTATCTATACTTGTGCCATAAACTGCATCATGAGCCATAGCATAGCCTGCCATTTGCAGCTCATAGTCTCTAATCCATTCTTTCTGTTTCGGTTTATTGCTCTGTTTGAAATCTATAATTGATAGATCGCCGTCTAATCGTGCAATAAGATCACAACTACCGGCATACAAACCAGGATAATACAATGTAGCTTCATTACCGTACACCTCGTCAATCCTATTATCAATCCCGCGGTCCACGATCTTTTCTGCCATCTTCTTGGCTTCTATTCCAAGGTCCGTGAGGTCCATATAACCTTCACCTAAACAGTATTTCTCTAAATAAAGATGCATTGCCGTGCCGCGCGCTGCGCTAGTCTTTGTTATTTCAGCCGCTTTAGCATGTCCGACACGATCTCGCCACCTTTGCAGGCTAGCTGCTTTATCTGCATCTTGAGTCGCCGATAAAATGCTAGTGACCGATGGAAGAGGCTGTCCTTGAAGAACATCTGCAATAGTATAATGTCTACTACCTTTATGAATGGAGCGAGTAGAAGTCGGGTAATCATATTTTTGTACATTTATTAAATCCATATTACTATCTCATTCTCCTAAAAACAATGCTCCAGTATCGACGCCACTTCGGATCATCCCCGTAATGTATTAATCGAATTTCTGGTTCGTCATTCTTTTGGCTTTTTCTATTCCTTTCTTTAATAGCGCAATCTCTGCTTTCAACTGTCTGTTTTCTAGCTTTAATTTTGTTATCATTGGCCATAGCACTTCTTTCCATTCGTGTGTTGAGTAGTTCCAGTAATCAAAATATTCTTCCACTGTTCTCTCCAACTCCTTTATATATTTCTCGTCTGTATCAACTATATTCAAACTACCGACGTACTTGTATTTGTGTCCTGTAGTTTGTGGTAAGCTCATGTTTTTATTATATCAATAATTTTACTCACTGGCCAGTCTGTAGTGTAATCTCTAGGAGTATCGTGGTGTTTAGCATGATATCCCGCACCTACTATAAGTATGTTCCAAAACCAGGCATGACGTCTGACAGAGTCCATATCAAAATGAAAACAATTAATAATAGTTTCTCCGATATGACACAACGCCACCGGAAACACAAAAGCTATCATAAGCCAGTCAAAACCAAATAAATACCAAACCGCGATCCACGTTCCATGAAACCATAACATATGGGTATAGTCAAAGAACCGATAGATAGGATCATCAAAACTTTTTTTCGCCATCAAATTAACCTTCGTATCTGTTATCGTGATGTTCATAAACATTGGCAGCGCCGCGCGCAACACTCCCATAATTTTATTTCCGGATAGATTAGGTGTATGTGGGTCCTGCTCCGTGTCAGTGTATCGGTGGTGTGTTAAATGCACCAACGCCCACTCGTTTGGGCTTGATTGCGTCGCGATACCACCAAAATATGTTAGTATTATCTTCCAAAACCAGTTCGTTTTGTACGATTTATGCGTCACCAGGTGATGATAAGCCATGTTTATACCTACCATGCCTAAGAATTGTAACACCAGCCACGTCACAATGAGCCTATAATCAAGATAATTCCATATAAACGTAAAAAATAACGCAACACTAACTATGTAGCATAGTGAAATATAATATTGTGGGAACTTTTGATACCAAGTCATGTCTTAATCCAGTCTATAAAATATTTTATTGGGTAGTCATTAGAATAATCACGTGGTCGCTCGTGGTGTTCTTTGTGATTGCCTTCGCCACCAATAACTATATTTATCCATTTACGATTTTTATGTACAAAGTCAATGTCGTAGTGAAACCAGTTGACAAAAAACTGACTAATCAAACTGTAACCAATTGGAAAACAAAACGCTAACAAGAACCAATCAAAACCAAACAACAACCAAATCACGGTCCCCGTTCCGTAGACCTGTATTGGTGCCCACTTGTGCAAGAACATAATAAATTTATTCGCGAGCAAATGTCTAACACCCACCAACAACTTTAGGTCTGGTTCCGGTATATTCATCCAATATGGTAGAAACGTTCTCAGCCAACCTACAAACCAACTGTCCTCGGTCCACGGTGTATGTGGATCCATGTCTGTTCCAAGATGCCGGTGATGATGTAAGTGCGTCGCGACCCAACCTACCGGCCCTGCAACTGTTCCATACACACCAAAAAAAGCTAAAAAGTTATACCAAAACTTTGACGTGCGAAATGCTTTATGAGTAAACAATCGATGATAGCCAACGTTCGTACCTAGTGTTCCTACCAGAACAGCTAATATGTATGTAATGATTAATCGTGGATCTAAGTTCCAGATGTATTGCCATACCCAACCTAATGTAAAAAACGTAATGATAAGATACGTGATGGTAAGATAATGCCGATCATATTTTGTAGGAATAATTTCTGTCATTTATAAATACGAACCAAAGTACAGACATTTAAAGAATCATTCTTAATTGTAGTTTCAGAACTTGTTTGTTTCTTTACTGCATGTTTAGCAATATCTGTTCCTGCTATAGAACAAGTATCACCAAAAACAATATATGTATCGTCCCCTGGTTTAGTACTTACAATGCTTTCTCCTGGCATTATATCTATGTGTTCAAATGTCCAACCAGGATAGTGCTGCATTGGGCATAGAATAGTTGTGTTGTCTTCCATAACAGTTATTTCCGCTGTTGTGCAATAAGGTTCATAAGCAAGGTGCGAAGATTTCCACGTGTCTGATCTATACTGATGATCTACAGAACTTTCCATAAAACCATTTCCGTGGTTATATGCTCCTCCTATAGGGTTTTTTAAACCTACGTATTGATTATCTAAAAGATCTCTATAAGTTTGTTTATGTTCGTCTTGAAACACAGATGTTTCGTCCCATTCATAACGAATTTTAAGACTGCCTTCTAATAAAAAATAATTAGTATTAGATTTTACTAAAAAATTATGATCTGGGTGAGGCGTTAGTAAAAAATTACCTTCAGCATCCTTAGTGTATTCATTAACACCTTCACGTTTTATTCTTTGTTTAGCCTTAGTGTTTTGACTAATTGATATTTGAATCTGGTTATCAATATTTCTAACGTCAAAAGGTACATTAAATATCATATTTCCTCCGAAGTTATTGGGTTTATAGCCGTCGGATGATTTGGTTTTAACCATTCTTCTATTTCATCAGGATCACTAATTTTACCTTTTTCTACAATCATCCATTGTTTTGTGATATATAGATCCGGGTCATAACCAAGTTCAATCATCCATTTTTTTGCTATTCTATTTTCTTCTCTTAATACAAACTCATCATACTGTTCGTGGTCTTCTCTAATACACATATCGTGTACAGATAAACTTGTTTCTGTATTATGTGTCCAAACTAATTTTATTTCTTTAGCAGTTTTATTTTCATTAGTTTCTTCGTCAAAATAAACTACTTCGTCGGGCATGTATGAAGATGTTCTGGTGAAATCTGATAAATCCATTTAGTTTTGCCCACACCCAGCACAGTCCCAATCACCAGCACCTTTTTCTCTTTGTCCAAGATATTTTGCAGATAAGAACTCCCAATCACGTGAATGAAAGTTTTGTATAAATAAACCTTTTGCAACATCAGCGCTGGTTGCAATGTAACGCATTGTCATTTCTTCAGGAGGAGTTGTTTCTGACTCTTTGTTTAAAAAAGTTATTTCAAATATGTTTTCAAGATCAGACATTTAAAAAGCCTTTACAACAACAGTTTGTCCTAAAGCATCGTAGTCGCCTGATATTTTTTGTGCTGCTGTCTGACCTGCTGAAGTAGAACACAGAAAATTATTATCATTAGAAGATGTATAATTATTATCTCCATAAGTTCCACAAAAACATACACCCCCACTCGCACATTGACCATAAGCACTTCCTGTTCGGAATTGTAAATCTACATTACCACTTGTGTCATAAAAATAAAAATTACGAGATGTCCAATTACCGTCACCAGCTGTACCTGCTGCTGGGACAGAGGAGTGGTTTATAACCATATTATTATTGCCAGTACCAGTATTATAACATCCTGACATTGTAAAGGTACTAGAGCCAACTTTGTAAGAGTCACTTATAGCTGAAGGCAAATTAGGGCCTCCTACTCCATAACTAGTGTAGTTTGCTTTGCCACCATAAACGTGGCTGCCTCCTGTAAAAGAAGCATAATCACTTTTATTTTTAGCCCCATAAAAATCAGGAACTTCAATTTGCGCTGTAGTACTAGTTGGTATGTTTGAATTTGCTGGAACATTAAAAACATAAGTGCCTCCTCTGTTATATGTACTCATAGTTACATTAGAAGAAGGACCAGAAAACTCTGCTCTAATACTATTAAAATCTAATTGTCCACTTGATGGTAATGTCATTTTAGTTCTAGCTCCAAAGGTTCTGGAATTTTCCATTTTGTAGGATTTATGTCACCAATGTCGTAACTGCTCCAATGTTCATGGTCTTTGTATATATCAGGCACATATCCCCACGACGAAAACATAAGAGAAATACGATGTTTAGCGCTTTTATTCCTTACTTTAGTTATAGCATGATATATAGGTTTGTCAAAAAGTACCATATGGTTCTCTCTAGGCTCAACAACCAACATTTCCGAACCTTCTCTAACTCTATATCTTTCATCTAGTATAGGTCTACCTATAATATATTCTTCGGTCGGCAGTAATAATAACTCTCCGCCCTCCATTTTTTCATCTATATTTATATACAGTATGTGAGTATTTAAAGGAAACTGAACAACCATGTCAGGATCTTCTTTACCATATTTTGCTGTGTCTATTTTAGCCTGCAACTCGTTAGCATCTACGTGAAATAAGGTTGAGTCAATTTGGTTCCTTACCCAATACTCTACGTGGTGATCTCTTCCTATTAAATGTCTAATTATTTCTTCTATAAAATTAGAAGACTCTTGTTGTCTTCTGCAAAAATTGTATGTTGGTATTTCTTCACAATGAGTTGTACAAAAATCTTTTAAATCTCTAAAACGAGCAGCATCTAAAACATTCTTAGAATAGTATATATTTTCTTTTATCATACCAATCTTGCTTGCTTGAAATAAACTATCCCCTCATCAAAATCAAAGCTGTGTGGGTTTCTTAGAAGTTCGTCCGGAGTAACCGCACCCATTCTTGCCCAGTTAGTATGGCCATACAGTTTTTTACAAAGGCGATCCACGGTGCACGTTGGTAGATCAACTGAAGACATTGCCTCTTCAGGTGTTTCTGGTACCCACTCTATTTCAAATTCTTCTGTAAGCACTTTTCGTTTTCTCTTTCCATTTGTTTTATTTTATCGTCACGTTGTTGTTTAAGATTGAACACTCGTTCAGTGTGTTCCTTAATATATTCAACATCAGCATCTGTTAAATGTGCTGGTCTAAATATTTCATCAAAGTTTTCTTTAAATTTTTTAGATGGATAGTGTTTGCCGTCTTTTGCCATACTACTCTTTCATAGCATACGGATCAGTCGACAGTTCTCGCTGCTTCTTCTCCGGTTGCTTGCCCATAATAATATCTTCCATATTTTTATATAAATAATTAGCCATTTGACCAATGACATTATCTTGTGACAATGTATCAACCAAATCTTTTAGTGACTCATTATTTTGTAGACATCTAGATATTAGTTTACCACTTGCGCGTAGTTCTCTGTCTAGATAAGAATCCGTTGGCTTTAGTTTTACCCAAAACGCCATTGGAATAATACCTGTGTCAGTAACATCATAGTTTACAATACCAACAACTCGTCTACCATCAATTGGTAGAGTGAAAGTTGCACTAGGCATCCTATTAGGAATTTGTCTTCTCACCTTGTTATCCTTATTAATTAAAGTCATCTCCGTGTTCCTCGATAAATTGGTATAAACTTATATTAGTCTCCTTCACCTGCTCTATCTCGTGCCACATCGTTTCTATAGTACTTTCTAATTTAACAATATATCTAGAATTTACAATAATAACTATTAAACAAACAAAAATTGTTAGGCCTGCTAACAAAAAATTAGTGTACGCTTTTAGTTCCGTAAGTAGTTTCTTCTTCATTATTTATTAACTCCTCCAATTTTTGCTCCCACATTCTTTTCCATTCGGGATCTTTTGCTCTTTCAGCAGCTTTTCGTAGGGAAGATACCCTAACTAAAAATATTATAAACTCATCATCGTTATCCATCCGTATTCATCCTCCGGGTCTAGTGGTCCCATTATTTACCTACCTCTGGTAAAGTTTCTCCTGACCATTTTGTTTTAGATTCAATACCACCTTCAACATTAGTTCTTGTTTGATCTACTGGTAGCATTACATATCCGTTGTGGGTTGTTATTTTCATCCCCATATGCATAAATTCTTCTTCACACATAGTACAATCAACTTCTTTGTCTTGTACTCTAATAAAACTGTTTCCGTCACAGCGGGGACAAATAGCTTTAACGAGATCTACCATTTTTCTTTTTTATTTTTTGTTTAAGTAAAAAATCAATTAATGTTTGAATACTAACAGGAACCTCAAAATGAGATTTTGCTAATGATTCCAAACGTTTATGTGTATCCACAGATACCGAAACCGATTTAAAATTAGGGTTTGCTGGCATGTTTCTTTCTCCTTGTTCTGTTATTGTATGGGACAATATATATCAAATATAAGATTTGACAATATTTTATTTTAATTTATTTTATAGATATCTTCATCACCTTCATGTGTCGGGTGTTATTTCTTTTCCTTTTTAGCATCCGACACTATCTCTCCCCAGTTTGGTCCTTTTTCATAGTCTACTTTATTTGGTACACATAAGTCTGCGGAAGCTTCCATAACCTCTATTATTTTTTTAGCATGTTCAGGTGATTCAACGGATATATCTAGTTCATCATGAACCTGTATGTGAGGCACAACTCCTTCTTTATACAAATTTAACATTGCTCTTTTAGTCATGTCAGCTGCTGATCCTTGTATTAGTTTATTCAAAGCTTTATAAGTAAAAGCTCTTTTTAAAAACTGACCGTATTCTTTTTGCGCTTCTTCCAAAGGTAGTGGCGTGGATACTCCAAATTCATCAGGTTGCCATAAATCAAAATGACAGGCCCTTCCCTCTAATGTTCGTATCTTCCCTGCTTTTTCTGCTTGACGCATCACCCTGTCGGATATCATTTTAACAAATGGTGCATTTCTATGATATTCTTTTAATAAATCTTCTGCGTCTTCTTTCATTAATCCTAATTCTGACATTAATTTGTTTTTACCCATACCATACATAATACCAAGGTTAATTGTTTTTGCTTGCTTACGATCAATGCCGGCCATGTCCGCAATCATCTGATGGAAATCAGCCTCACCTTTGTTGTATGCTTCAACAATTG
>Ga0115012_10002869_pt1 | contig 10131 bp, 7 predicted proteins | sample TroAtlMetagenome_FD_88706 | JGI IMG/M metagenome (GOLD analysis project Ga0115012, IMG submission 88706) | Marine eukaryotic phytoplankton communities from Atlantic Ocean - Tropical Atlantic ANT10 Metagenome | ecosystem: Environmental > Aquatic > Marine > Oceanic | place: Tropical Atlantic Ocean...
AGTTAAACAATATCTCATCTCGTAATCGGCTGATAAACTCAATTTCAATTACTTGGCCATAGACTTCAGTGTTAAATTCAAGTAGATGAGCTTCAACCTGTTGTAAGGAGCTAGTCTTATTTATAGTGGGGCGAATGCCAATATTAACAACCGATTTGAATGACTTTCCATTAAGTCTAGCATGCGCTGCATATACACCATTCGGGGGTATAATTAAGCCTTTCGTATCCAGATTGGCGGTTGGAAACCCAATCTCACGGCCTTTGCCATCTCCCTTTATGACTAGCCCTTCAATAGAGAATTTTCTACCAAGCATTTTCTTTGCTTCATCAAGTTTTCCTTCATGCAATGCAGTCCTAATTCGAGTGCTGCTTATTTTTTGGCCATCAAGCATAACCGATGGTAAACCATACGAAATAAATCCAAGCTTTTGGCCAAGTCTTTGCAGGGACTTGAAATTTCCATCTCTATTGTGGCCAAACATAAAATCTTTTCCTACGCAAATACTATGAATTGATCCAAATCCTTGAGAAAGCTCTTGAATGAATGATTCGCCTGTTTTAAGACTGAAATCTTGATCGAATTTAATGATTAGAATTGCTTCTATACCTAACGACTCAATGGTGCGAATTCGTTGGGCTTGAGTTTGTATTATGGCAGGGGTCTGCCCTGGCGAAATGATGTTAGCTGGGTGTTGGTTAAAAGTGATAGCAACTGAAATTGAATTATTCTGAGATGCAGCTCGTACTGCTTGCCGCAATACTTGCTGATGGCCAAGATGTACGCCATCAAACATTCCAATTGCCAAACAAACTTTTCGTTCTTTATAATTTAGATCGCTAGGTTGGCTTAATTGCTTCATTTATTTACAGCTGAAAGTTTTAATATTGGAATAATACGTTTTGTTAATTCTTTGGAAGAAAGAGTCGTCAGCTCCTCTAAAGTAGTGGCATTACTGACTTTAAATTTTCCTGACACAGTGCGCCTAAGGCCGGAAAGATGTCCGCCGCAGCCAAGTACTTTGCCAAAGTCATGCGCTAGAGATCGAACATATGTGCCTTTTGTGCAGGCAACTTTGAACCATGCAAATGGGGATTCATATTCGGAAATTAAAAATTTGTAGAGGTGTATAAAGCGTTCTTTTCGATCAATATTTTGTCCTTTACGAGCAAGCTTATATAGAGGAGTTCCATTGATCTTTATAGCACTAACCATCGGCGGTATTTGCATTTGATCGCCTAGGAATTTATTAGCCTCTTCCTGCAATGTGTCAATAGATAGATTTGGAACTGGCTGATGCGACTCTACTTGGCCTTCAGCATCATATGTGTTGGTAGTTTCGCCAAGTTTCATTGACCCCACATAAACTTTATCATCGGACATCAGTTTTTCAGAGAGTTTGGTGGCTTTTCCGAGAACAATTATTAATAGACCTGTTGCTGAAGGGTCAAGGGTGCCGCAGTGTCCTACTTTTTTTATGCCATAACTATTTCGAATAATATCTACAATATCGTGGGATGTAGGGCCTGCTGGCTTGTCAATTAGAAGAATACCATCGAAGTTTTCGAGACTCATGATGGGCGTGACTTGAGTTCGTTTCGAATCGCAGAGATTACCCGGCGTTGAATACTTAGCGGCTTCCCAGCTATTCTTGCTCCAGCTGCAGCTTGGTGGCCTCCTCCACCAAATTTTCCGGCGATATCACTTACATTTACGTTTTTGTCCTTTGATCGTAGGCTGATTCGGACCAACTCTGGGTTTAACTCTTCAAAAACACATGCAACAATTACGGGTTTTATAGCCCTAACATGATCGATTAATCCTTCAGTATCACTTTCAGTAGCTCCGGTTTTTTCAAAATCCTTTTTTTTCAACCAAAAGTAAGCTATTTGATTTTCCTCAATAAGTTTGAAATTATTGTAAACTTTTTGAAGCAACTTAACTCTCGAGAGGGGATACGATTGGTAAACTTCGTTGCAAACTTTTTCCAGATTTGCTCCTTTTTTAACCAGTTCTCCAGCAGTATAATAGGTTGCTGGTAGCGTAGTTGGATATTGAAAAGAACCTGTATCTGTCGATATAGCTGTGAAAAGGCAGTCTGCTATATTTGAGGTTATTTTCCAGCCTGCCTCTTTAATTAAACGATAGATTAATTCTCCGCTAGAGGGTTCTCGACTGGCGATCCAGTTAATATCACCAAAACGAGTGTTGCTAGTATGATGGTCGATGTTTATGAGTTTTTTACGATTTACAATATGTTCTTGTACTTTTCCGAGTCTATCAATACTTGCCGAATCTACTGCTATTACACAGTCAAAAGGGCGTTTAATCTGCCGTGGAGTTTGAATGATTTGGTTTCGATCTAGGAATTGAAGTTTTGAAGGTATGGAATCTTGATTCCAACAAGTAACTTCTTTGCCTAAGTTAAGGAGAGCAAGCGTTAGCCCAAGTGATGAACCGATGCAATCACCATCAGGGCGCATATGACTACAAACAGCAATAGTATGGCTACCGTTTATTACATCTAATATACGGTCAACGATTTTCAATCTGGTCTTTTTCATCAGGATTGTATTGTTGAGAGTCATCTTCGATCTCATCTAGTATTTGGAGTACACGATCACCTCGGTTGCGGGCTTCATCCATGACAAACTTTAGTTTTGGGGTATATCTTAGTGCAACTGTTTGACCGAGCTGAAATTGAATTTTACTAGCGGATTTAAGGACTGCCCTAAAAGCCCTTTGTTGCGTTTTGTTGTCGCCAATAGAGGATACAAATACTTTAGCGGAGTGTAGGTCGTTGGAAACTCCAACCTCGCTGACACTAACAATGCCAAGCTCTACAGGAAATTCACGGCGAAATATTTCATTAAGTTCGCGTTTTAGAAGTTCGCGCACGCGTATATGGCGCAGGTTTTGCATTTAAAGAAAGATGTTAAAGTGATTGGGCGACTTTCTCCTGACTGTAGCATTCAATGATGTCTCCTTCCTTAAACTCATCAAATCCATCAAGACGGATACCACATTCCATACCTGATCTTACTTCGTTTACCTCGTCTTTGAAACGTTTCAAAGTATGGGAGATTCCTTCATAAACAAGTTCTTCTTTTCGAATAACACGCATTTTTCCTCTGATAAGTTTACCGTTTGTAACGGCACAACCCGCAACGTTTCCGCCCTTGCTTAGCTCAAAGATTTTACGAACCTCGGCTTGGCCTGTTACTACGTCTTTCATAAGTGGATCTAGAAGGCCTGCCATGGCTTCTTTGACTTGTTCAATTAACTCGTAAATAATTGCGTAGAGCTTGATTTGTATGCCTTCACGTTTTGTGATTTCTCCAACTCCAGTATCGATCTTAGCATGAAATCCAAGAATGACAGCATCAGAGGCGCTAGCTAAAGTAGCATCAGATTCTGAAATTGATCCTACACCAGAATGTACGATTTCGGTTTGGACTTTGTCGGTTGGAATTTTTTTAATCGAGTCAACAATCGCTTCAACGGACCCCTGCGTATCAGCTTTAATAATTAACTTGAGTGTTTTATTAGAATCAGATTGAGTTCGGCTAAATAAGTTCTCAAGCGTCATTCGACGTTTTTTATCAGCTGATTCATCACGTTCTTTTAAAACACGTTCTTCAGAAATATTCCTAGCTTCTTTTTCGTTTGGAACAATATTGAATTCGGCTCCGGCCTCCGGGACGCCGTTTAAACCGAGAATTTTTACAGCGCTAGAGGGGCCAGCTTCTTTGATTCTTTTTCCTTCATGATCGATTAAGGCTCTGGTTTTGCCATAAAAGTTACCACAAACCATCATGTCGCCGACTTTCAGTGTGCCTTTACGAACTAGCAAAGTAGCAGTTGGGCCTCCAGCTTCCATGGCAGATTCAACAACATTGCCGATTGCTTTTCGGTTTGGATTAGCCTTTAGCTCTAAAACTTCTGCTTGAAGTAGAACCATTTCTAAAAGCTTATCTATATTAGTTTTCTTTAATGCAGATACATCGACAAAAATTGTTTCACCACCCCACTCTTCGCATACAAGTCCTTTTTCCTGAAGTTGAGTCCGAGGCATTGTGGGATTAGCTGAAGGGTGATCGATTTTGTTGACTGCAACAATTATTGGAACTTCAGCAGCTTGGGCGTGACTTAATGCCTCTATTGTTTGTGGCATTACGCCATCATCCGCGCCGACAACTAAAATTACTATATCCGTAATATTTGCTCCCCTTGCACGCATTGCGCTAAATGCGGCATGTCCCGGAGTATCGAGAAAAGTAATCTGTTCGAGTTTTTTTCGATTTTCAGGATTAGGTACATTTATTGTGTAGGCTCCAATGTGTTGGGTAATTCCACCCGCTTCGCCTGCAGTGATGTTTGATTCGCGAATAACATCGAGTAAAGTGGTCTTACCGTGGTCTACATGTCCCATAATTGTGACTACTGGAGCTCGTAATTGCAGATCTTCATCCTCATCTTTGGCATCAAGAACTACTTTTTTCTTGATATCTGCTTTAGCTAATCCGGCTCCACGTTCCCTACGTTCTAGCCTAAAACGGAAGCCATTTTTTGCACAAACCTCTCGGGCAGCTGGTTCATCTATAGATTGATTGACATTTGCGAAAACGTTCAATGACATTAAGTCTGCAATGAGTTGAAATGGTTTTCTATTCATTGCCTCAGCGAGATCTCTAACAATAATAGGAGGCTTGATAGCAATCAATGTCCCATCGGCTGGTGCAGTATACTTTGGCTTGCGTGGACTATTTGAAGATGACCTTTCTTCCTGAGTATCACTTTTTTTAGCCTCATTATTTTTTCGTTCGGGATCTTTGTTTTTATCCTTCTTTTTTTTGCGTTCACGCATTTTGGAGCGAGTAGGCATATCTCCCAATTCAATGAATCCTACTTTTTTTCCGAGATCGCTTTGTTCTTTCTCCTTAAAATCTTCTTCCTGCTGTTCGGATTCAATCTCCTCATCACTTTCGTCTGTTTCAGATTGAATTTTATCTACAGTTTTGCTGGTGCTTTCTTTGTTTTCAGAAATAGATTCAGATTCTTCTTCTGTATCATCATCTAAAGGTTGAGATTCTTGAAGGTCAGATTCCTTTGCAGGATCTTCTGCAGGCTCCTCTGCAGGAGCAGTGATAATTATAGGTTCTGATGAAGGTTGGACTACTTCTTTTTTGCTAGGGATTTCTGCTTCGGCTTTTCCGGCGATTTGTTCCTCGAGATACTCGGCTGTTATTTTATCTAATGTGCTAGAGGCAACTTTCGCATTGGTAATGCCTAATTCTTTGGCTTTGGCTAGGACCTCCTTACTTGGAATTCCGACCTTTTTTGCAATTTCGTATATGCGGACTGGCATAAGATTAGTATTGGTAAGGATTGTTCAAACAGAATTTTTTAGGAATATAATGAAATATATTTTTTAATCAGTCTCCTCAGTTTTGTTGGAGGTTTCTTTCATAGCTTCCTCTTCAATTTGGTGATTTGATTCTGATTCGTTAGCGCCGCCAGCCGATCTCCTATCAATCTCGGCTTTTGCAGCTGCAAGGACAGTTTCGGCACTATCTTCCAATCCGGGGATTTCTTTAAGGTCGTTTGCCTCTACGCTATTCAATGCGTCTAATGTGAGGAGCCCAGCATGTACGATGGCATCGGCCTGTGCTTTTTCAATTCCGGGGATGGAGGCTAATGCGTCAACAGCCTTCGCAACCTGTTCTTCAAACCCGACTTTTATTTCTTCTTCTGAATCAATATCAATCTGCCATCCAGTGATTAAGCTAGTAAGTCTTGCATTTTGCCCTCGTCTTCCAATGGCTAGCGAAAGTTGATCAGGTTCTACAAAAATATGAACTTTCTTGCGGTCTGACTGAACTTCCATGCGTTTGATCTCAGCTGGTGAGAGGGCATTTGTTACATAAGTTTCGATGTTGTCACTCCAAGGTATTATATCTATTTTTTCATTATTTAACTCGCGAACAATATTCTTAACTCTTTGACCTCTCAGGCCGACGCATGCTCCGACCGGATCTACCTTTTCATCTCGGGAGTATACAGCTAGTTTAGTCCTAAATCCTGGTTCACGAGCAATCCCTTTTACTTCGATAGTTCCATCATTAATTTCAGATACTTCAAGCCTGAATAATTTAAGAACAAATTCTGGATCTTTTCTAGAAAGGATGATTTCAGATCCGTTTCCTCCTCCAGCAACAGATTTTACATAGCATCTGATTCGTTCTCCTCGTTGATATTCTTCGGTGGGAACCCGTTCGCGGTTGGGGAGTAGAGCTTCAAATCGACCTAAATCAATGAGAACGTCAGACCGATCGAATCCTCTAACTTCCCCACTAACAATATCTCCAATCCGATCGTGAAATTCTGAATAGACCAAAGCCTTTTCTGCTCGACGAATGGCTTGCATCAAAGCTTGTTTAGCATTTTGTGAGGCTATTCGGCCAAAATTCTTTGGAGTTACTTCTACTTCAATTTCATCATTTAATTGTGCATCAGATTTGTGCAGAAGGGCTCTTTCGAGGTCAATTTCATCGTGCTTATTAATGATTTTCTCTACTACAATTAGAGTTGCAAATGCACGAATATCTCCATCTTTTCGGTCGATTTGACAACGTAGTTCTCTCGCGGGACCTAAAGCTCGCTTGGCTGCTGATAATAATGCGTCTTCGACAGCGCTAATGAGAATCTCCCGATCGAGACCTTTTTCACGCTCCCAATATTCCATACTAGCTAAAAATTCTGCATTCATGATTTATTTAATATTTCGACAAGGCTTAAGTCGTTTGTAACGAACAAAAAAGCCGGCAGATTGCTCTCCGACTTCACTCCTACGTAACATTAAGTTGCCTAACAGCTATCAAATTGTAGCAACTGGGTATAGACTAGTCGCGTATTTTGATTATCGTCAAGCTGAAAGCAGTAAATTATTGTCAATATATCAATAAAAACCTTGTTTTTTTTGTGTTGTTTTAAGTTTTGTAAACTAATAAGAATCACTTTCTGGTCTTTGATGCCAAATAATTTTCCATTAAATTCTTATCAACCCTTTACAATAGGTGGTGTAGCCAGTTTTGCAGTGGCATCTGTTTGGAGATTATTGGGAGTACAATTTATATTTGCCGGTTTTGTTTCTGGAGTACTCATTTGGTTTGTTAATAGTGCATGGATTCCAGTAATTGATGAATTCATTGAGGAAATGCCTCAAAGCGGAGATATCTCTAAAGGTAGTCTTAATTGGCCAATTGGGGCATCCTTACATGTTGAAGGTCCAGAAGGAGGAGAACCATTTATACGTTTAGATGTTGAGCCAAGTGGGATTACTAATGTAATTGAAAGTGTTGATTTGGTTCTGGCTTTTGATTCAAAAAGATTGTTTGTAGGTAGCTCTCTAGGTTTAGGCTTAATTGTTTTACCTTATCCTTGGAATCTTGAAATTCCCTTTAATAAATCTGATTTGAAGCCATGGTGGGGTGCTAGATCTCATTTAATATTATTATCATTAGGCTTATTAGTAACCATTTTTTTGATGCTTTCTTGGTCATTTTTGGGGCTTTTTTATATGTTACCGGTAAAGATTTTTTCTGTAAACCGTTTGTCTTTTAAAGCCTCTTGGAAATTGGCTTCAGCTGCGCACCTACCAGGGGCTTTGCTAATGAGTGTGGTTATCTTTATGTATGGTATAAAACAAATTGAATTAGTCGGTTTTGCTTTTTTATGGTTAATTCATTTAATACTACCTTGGTTTTATCTCTTTTTTTCTCCATTTTTTGCGCCTAAATCCGTTAAGAAAGTTCGAAAAATTAAATCTGATTCAAAATCTGATGAGATAGCCAACCCTTTTCACCAATCAACAACTGAAAATAAAAATAGTTCTGAGAATCCTTTTGGAAACTAATTCTAGTTAAACTTTCGTCCAAGATGATTTGCTTAATAATTAGAGACATTTTTAAGTAAATTTAGAATTCTTTAGGGTCATTCTGACTCAATTGTCTTATTTTAAATTACAATGCATCTGTTTAAATATGCATTTAAGTCATTGTATATAAGCATTATAAGAATGATTTATAATGGTTGGCATTAAGTTTGCTAAATACTTTGAAGAATTTATGGGTAAAGTATTAGGAATAGATTTGGGTACGACGAATTCCTGTATGGCTGTTATGGACGGTGGTGAGCCTCTGGTCTTAGAGAATTCTGAAGGGAGAAGAACAACTCCTTCCGTTGTAGCATTCAGTAAAAATGGCGAAAGGTTGGTTGGTGAAGCGGCTAAGCGACAAGGGGTTACTAATCCGAGAAACACTGTTTTTTCAGTTAAGAGGTTCATGGGCCGTAAGTACGAAGAGATTGCGGAGGAGATAAAGCGTATTCCTTATAAAGTAGTAAAGGCCGCTAATGGTGACGCAGCAGTTGAAGTCGATTCGAATGGCGAGACAAAGCAGTATAGTCCACCAGAAATCTCTGCGATGATTTTAGGGAAATTAAAGGCTGATGCAGAGATGCGATTAGGTGAAACGATAACTGAAGCAGTGATTACTGTTCCAGCCTACTATAATGACACTCAGCGTCAGGCAACAAAAGATGCCGGTAAGATTGCTGGATTGGATGTGCTTCGAATCATTAATGAGCCCACTGCAGCCTCACTCGCTTATGGTTTGGACAAAAATGCAGAGGAAAATATAGCGGTTTATGATTTAGGTGGAGGAACCTTTGATATTTCTGTTTTGGAGATAGGGGACGGGGTATTTGAGGTTAAAGCAACCAATGGTGATACTCATTTAGGCGGGGATGACTGGGATAATACTATTATTGACTGGATAGTAGAAACATTTCAGCAGGATAGTGGGATGGATATTCGCAATCAGCCAGACGCTATGCAGCGTATCAAAGAAGAAGCGGAGAAGGCCAAGATTTCACTATCTAGCTCTCAAAGTTATGATATCAATCTACCATTCATAACTGCAGATGCGAGTGGTCCTAAGCATATCAATGCTCAACTTTCCAGGACCAAATTAGAACAAATTTGTGAAGATCTATTTGCGCGTACTCGTGGGCCAGTTGAGGCTTGTTTGAATGATGCTGAGATTACAACTGGCGAAATTAATGAACTAGTTTTAGTAGGAGGTATGACTCGGATGCCTAAAGTGGTAGAAACTGCAGAAGCTATTTTAGGTAAGAAACCTAATCAGGGCGTGAATCCTGATGAGGTTGTTGCGATTGGTGCTGGAATTCAGGGAGGAGTGCTTAAAGGTGATGTTAAGGATGTTTTGCTTCTTGACGTGACTCCGCTGTCACTGGGAATTGAGACAATGGGCGCAGTAATGACCAAGTTGATTGAACGTAATACCACAATTCCAACGAAAAAATCGGAAGTTTTTTCCACAGCAGCTGATAACCAACCTGCAGTTGATATTCATGTGCTTCAGGGTGAGCGAGAATTTGCCAAGGATAATAAGAGTGTCGGTAAATTTCAATTGACTGAAATTCCACCTGCTCCGCGTGGCACACCTCAAATTGAAGTAACTTTTGATATTGATGCTAACGGAATACTTAATGTGAGTGCAAAAGATTTGGGTACCGGCAAAGAACAGAAGATAACTATTACAGCTAGTAGTGGATTATCTGAGGAAGACATAGAAAAAATGAAAAAGGATGCCGATGCAAATGCTGAGGAAGATAAAAAAAGACGTGAAGATGTCGATCTCCGCAATAATGCAGATAATTTGGCATATCAAACTGAAAAGTTGTTAAAAGATAATGCGGACAAAATTCCTGCAGACAAAAAAAGTGCGGTTGAATCTGCCAATGAAGAATTAAAGGAAGCATTGAAGGGGACAGCTGCAGATGCAATTAAGACTGCCACTGAGAAGCTACAACAAGTCGTTCAAGATGCTTCTCAGGAAATTTATAAGGCAGCCCAAGAAGCTCAAGCAGCAAGTGAAGGATCAGCTGCAGATGCTGATTCAGCTCAGCCGGAGGCAGAGAAAAAAGAAGAAGGTACTATTATTGATGCGGAGGTTGTAGAGGAAAAAAAGGACTAAAAAATTTAGTTGCGCTTGATCAAGGCCGAGTGGTCTTGGAAACTGGCGCGGCAATCATTTCCCGTTTTTACGG
>Ga0115012_10002871_pt1 | contig 10128 bp, 10 predicted proteins | sample TroAtlMetagenome_FD_88706 | JGI IMG/M metagenome (GOLD analysis project Ga0115012, IMG submission 88706) | Marine eukaryotic phytoplankton communities from Atlantic Ocean - Tropical Atlantic ANT10 Metagenome | ecosystem: Environmental > Aquatic > Marine > Oceanic | place: Tropical Atlantic...
CATTCTGTCACAAGGAATTGTTCAACCATTAGTGGTGAGGCAATTATTTACGGATGAAAATGCGGAAATAAAGTACGAGATAATTGCAGGAGAAAGAAGGTGGAGGGCAGCACAAATTGCAGGCTTAGCAGAAGTTCCGGTTGTAATAAAAGACGTACCTGACTCAGATGCAATAGCGATGTCTCTTATAGAAAATATACAAAGGGAGAACCTAAATCCACTTGAAGAAGCACTAGCTCTTGATAGATTGATAAGAGAGTTTGAGCTTACTCATCAGGAAGCTGCTGATGCAGTGGGCAGATCTCGTGCAAGTGTATCTAATTTGCTCAGACTTATAGAATTACCAGAGAAGGTCGCTGCGCTGCTTATTTCAAGAAAAATTGATATGGGGCATGCAAGAGCATTGTTATCGCTAAAAGACCCGCACGTACAATCTAAAATTTCTCAGGAAATTATAAAAAAAGGTTTATCTGTAAGGGCTACAGAAAAACTAATAAGAAAATTAAGCGCAAAAGAAGATACCAAAAAAAGAAATTTAATAAAATCTTCAAATCCTGACATTCAGAGGCTTGAGCTTTCTATATCAGAAAAGCTAGGCGCTAAACTTAATATTGATCACAAAGCCAAAGGAAATGGCAGGATAATAATCAGATATAACTCATTAGATGAATTAGAAGGAATAATTGATCATATAAAGTGAGTTAAATTACTAAATTTTTTAAGTATCAAAAGAAGATCGTTGCCATGTTGTTTTCACATAACTATAATGCAAGTGCTGAAAGCTTTATGAAGAGTGAATTATATGCAAAAACTTTTTTGCGAAAATTTTACTCTAGTCTGGAAGCATATATAGATGAATCGTGAAACATTTAAGCACAATCAAAACCAAAGTGATTCGGGAATTGTAAGAATCCTTATTTATCAAGGTTCAACAATGGTTGTTTTGACATTTTTGTTTTGGTTGACTGTGAATAATACAGCAGGATACTCATCTTTTTTTGGCGGTTTAATTAGTTTGGTACCGAATTTTTTTTTAGGAGCTAGACTAATTTCTTCAAAGAATGATGCAAAAGGTTTGTTAAGAGCTGCCTATATAGGTGAATTAGGAAAAATTGTTTTAACTGTTTTATTGTTTGGGTTGGTTTTTTATATGGTCAGACCTCTGGACGCGTTGTATCTTTTTTTAAGCTTTATAATCGTTCAGTTTTCAGTAAGCTTGGAATTGTTTTTTAAAAATATTGATTAAAGTGACAACAAGAAAGTAAATATATGGCAACCGAAGGCGGACACGGATCTCAAACCTCTGGAGAATACATTCAGCACCACTTGCAGAATCTCCAAATTTGTAAATTAGATAATGGTGAATGGGCCTGGAATCAATGTGCAGGTAATCCAATGGCAGTAAATGTAGACTCCATGTTTTGGTCTCTGCTTCTAGGATTTATTTTTATTTTTCTATTTGGGCGTGCTGCAAAGAAAGCATCACCAGAGAAGCCGTCCAAATTTCAGGCATTGATTGAGATAGTTGTCGACTTTATTGACAGCAGTGTCAGGGATACATTTCATGGAAAAAGTAAATTAATAGCGCCACTAGCATTGACTATTTTTGTGTGGGTATTTTTCATGAATCTTATGGATTTAATTCCGGTCGACTGGATTCCTGAATTATCAAAAATGCTTGGAACAGTCACTGGCTATGACCAACTGTATTATATGAAAGTCGTACCAACCACAGATGTGAATATCACTTTTGGCATGTCAATATCTGTTTTCATCTTAATTATTTTTTATTCTATAAAAAGCAAAGGGTTGGGTGGTTTTGTAGCGGAGCTCACGCTCCACCCTATAGCGCCATCCTTCAAAGGTGCTGGTATTATTGCTGCACCTATCATTATTGCTTTTAATTTTATTCTTGAATCAGTTGCCCTGCTCGCAAAACCACTTTCCCTATCGTTGCGATTATTTGGAAATATGTTTGCTGGGGAATTAATTTTTATACTGATTGCGTTACTGGGAGTATGGCAACTTCCTCTCCATTTTGGATGGGCTGTTTTCCATATTTTGATTGTGACGCTTCAGGCTTTTATTTTCATGATGTTAACCGTAGTTTATCTCACGCTAGCATCTGAAGAACACTAAGAGGTTTTTTGTTTAATATTTTTTACTGGAGAAAATGATGGAAACTGTTATTGGTTATACTGCGATATCTGTCGCACTTCTTATCGGGCTTGGTGCTCTTGGCGTTGGAATTGGAATGGGTTTATTGGGTGGCCGTTTTCTTGAAGGCGCCGCTCGTCAACCTGAACTGGCTCCCATGCTACAAACTAAAATGTTTTTAGTCGTTGCGCTTCTTGATGCGGTTGCCATGATTGGTGTTGGTATTGCGTTATTTTTCGCATTTGCTAATCCATTCATTGCACAATATCAAAACGCTGTAGGTGGTTAGTCAAGACAATCAACTTAACCATACTTATATAAAAAGTAGATAGGAGCACTCAGTGGATTTAAACGCGACAATAATTGGCCAATCAATTGCAATGATTGTCTTTGTATGGTTCTGCATGAAATATATTTGGCCGCCTTTGATGGACGCCATAGAAGAACGACAAACACAAATTGCAGACGGTTTGGCGGCAGGTGAAGAAGGTAAAATCAAACTCGACAATGCTAATGTTGAGTCAAAAAAAATACTTGATGATGCCCGTAAGCAAGCAACAAGTATACTAGATCAAGCAAACGCAAGAGCTAACGAAATTGTTGCTGATGGTAAACAGGATGGACAAACAGAAAGAGAGCAACAATTATCTCTGGCGAAAAGCGATATTGAGCAAGAAACAAATAAAGCAAGGGACGAGCTTAGAGGTCAGGTCTCCGAACTTGCAATTGCATCGGCTGAAAAGATTTTAAATAGAGAAATCAATAAGCAAGATCATGCCGATATTCTTGATGCACTTGTGAAAAAAATATAACGATTATGATTAACGGTATAAACAACTAAATGGCTGATAACAACACAACTGCAAGACCATATGCTCAAGCGATATTTGATATCGCTAAAGACACCGGTACCATGGAGCTTTGGGCTGAAGGGCTGATACTTGCAAAAGAAATATTTAAGGACAGCCATCTGAATGATTTTTTGTCAAAACCTTCTTTATCGCCAGAACAAAAATTAAAATTTATCAGCGAACTTTTTTCTGAAATAACAGACGAAACAATGATATTTTCTGGTGATGATGATTGTGGAAATAATTTAATAAAGCTTCTAATTGAAAATTCAAGAATATCTGTTTTCCCAGAAATTTCAGAGCACTTTAATTCATTAAAATCGGAGCTTGAGAACTCAGTTAACGTAACAGTGTCTTCTGCTGTTCCTTTATCAGAAGATCAGAAATTAGCACTAGAAGAAGTTTTAAAGAAACGCTTTGAAAGTGAAATTTATTTGCAAACAGAAATCGATGAAACACTTGTTGGTGGTGCGATAATTCGCACTGGCGACGTCGTTATTGATGGGTCTTTAAGAGCAAGCCTCAGTGGACTCTCTAACGTAATTAATTCTTAAACAAAGGAAAGAGATATGTCATTAAAAGCTTCAGAAATCAGCAAACTGATTAGAGAGCGTATAGAAAATTTTGAAACCACAGCTGAGGCACGTGATGTTGGGACTGTGATCGGTGTAACAGACGGTATTGTTCGTATACATGGTCTTACTGACGCACGTTACGGAGAGATGCTTGAGTTCCCAGAAAGCACTTTCGGCATGGCTTTAAACTTGGAACAAGATTCTGTCGGCGCTGTTGTACTAGGTGAGTATAAGCATGTTTCAGAAGGCGATACCGTCAAAACAACAGGGAAGATTCTTGAAGTACCAATAGGCGAAGCCCTTTTAGGAAGAGTTGTTGATGCGCTGGGTAACCCAATTGATGGAAAAGGAGCAATTGATACAAAACTAAGTGCGCCAATTGAAAAAGTTGCCCCTGGAGTAATTTCCAGAAAATCAGTAGACCAGCCTGTACAAACAGGCCTGAAAGCGATCGATTCGATGGTTCCTATCGGAAGAGGTCAAAGAGAGCTTATCATTGGGGACAGACAAACAGGGAAGACTGCTGTAGCAGTAGATGCAATTATCAACCAAAAAGGAACCGGTATTAAGTGCATCTATGTTGCTATAGGTCAAAAAGCATCTTCCATTGCTGGAGTGGTCAGAAAATTAGAAGAAGAGGGAGCAATGGAGCACACAATTGTTGTTGCAGCTGCAGCAGCAGACTCTCCCGCCATGCAATATATTGCCCCATATTCAGGAACCTCGATGGGTGAATACTTTTTGGATAATGGCGAGGACGCATTGATTATATTTGATGACTTAACAAAACAAGCTTGGGCATATCGTCAAGTTTCGTTGTTATTAAGAAGGCCGCCAGGCAGAGAAGCTTATCCTGGCGATGTTTTTTATCTCCATTCTCGTCTTCTTGAAAGAGCATCTAGAGTAAGTGAAGAGCATGTTGAATCAATCACTGGCGGAAAGGTAAAAGGGAAAACAGGATCATTAACCGCATTACCAATTATCGAAACTCAGGCTGGTGATGTATCTGCATTCGTACCAACTAATGTAATTTCAATTACAGACGGACAAATATTTCTAGAAACCGATCTCTTTAATGCAGGCATAAGGCCGGCCATCAATGCAGGGTTATCAGTTTCTCGTGTGGGAGGTTCTGCGCAAACTAAAATTATTAAAAAGTTAGGTGGAGGTATCAGGCTGGCATTGGCGCAATACAGAGAATTAGCCGCTTTTGCTCAATTTGCTTCAGATCTAGATGAAGCCACAAGAAAACAACTTGAGCGCGGACAAAGGGCGACTGAACTTATGAAACAAAAACAATATTCACCGCTCTCTGTTTCTGAGATGGCATTATCACTATTTGCGGTTAATGAGGGATTTTTAGATGATGTTGATGTAACAAAAATTGGTGACTATGAGAGTGCGTTGCACGACTTTGCAAAAACAAAATCAAGTGACTTTTTAGAAAAAATAAATGAAACAGGTGATTTTAATGATGATATCGAAGCTTCATTGAAGAAAATTTGTGAAGATTTTTCTAAAAATGGCGCTTATTAAGATCTCAAATTCTTATTTTAAATTGACAGGTAACTAAATTGGCAGGCGATAAAGAAATATTAAATAAAATCCGAAGCGTGAAAAACATGCAGAAGATTACCAGCGCTATGGAAATGGTTGCTGCCAGCAAAATAAGAAAAGCGCAGGATCAGATGAATGCAGCTAAACCATATGCTGATAGGATCAGGCGTGTGATTGGACACTTAGGTGCAGCCAATCCTGATTATAAGCATCCATTTTTAAGCGAAAGAGACATAAAAAGGGTTGGTATTATTGTTGTGTCTACTGATAGAGGATTATGTGGCGGGTTAAATGTCAATTTGTTCAAGCGAGTTATTTCCGATATTGCAGAATATAAAAAAGAGAATATTGAAGTAGATCTTGTTCTTGTCGGCGCAAAAGCGGTTCAATTTTTTAAGAGACTTGGTGGAAATGTTTTGGCAACAACAACACATTTAGGTGACCGTCCAAAGGTTAACGATATAATCGGCGCAATAAAAATTATGCTCGATGCTTACAATGAAGAAAAAATTGATCGATTATTAATTGCACACAATGAGTTCGTAAGCACCATGAGCCAAAAACCAGATATGAAGACTCTTCTTCCAGTTAGTTCAATTGATGAGAATGATGAATCTTTACAAGCACATTGGGATTATATTTACGAGCCTGACGCTATCGATTTGCTTGATGGCGTGCTTATGCGCTACATCGAATCACAAGTTTATAGAGGTGCAACAGAAAACTTTGCTTGTGAAATGGCGGCCAAAATGGTCGCAATGAAGTCTGCTACAGACAACGCTGGAGAAATAATAGATAAATTACAACTTATATATAACAAAGCTAGACAAGCAGCTATTACCCAAGAAATTTCGGAGATAGTAGGTGGGGCAGCTGCTGTTTCAGGATAAAAATTTTTAATTTAATGATGATGACATTTGGTTGTCACAAAAGGAAATGAGGAAATAATATGAGCACCGGAACTACTGTGCAAATTATCGGAGCTGTCGTGGATGTTGAATTTCCAAGCAGCGAAATACCAAAAATTTATGATGCATTAACAATTGACGATGCTGACTTAACTCTTGAAGTACAACAACAACTTGGAGATGGTGTAGTCAGAACCATTGCAATGGGATCAAGTGAAGGTCTGAAGCGAGGCATGGCTGTCAGTAATACAGGTCAGCCCATATCAGTTCCTGTCGGTGAAAAGACCCTCGGCAGGATAATGGATGTGCTAGGAACCCCCATTGACAATAAAGGCGATATTGGTGCTGAGTTGAATATGCCAATTCATAGAACCCCTCCGACGTATGAAGAACAAGCATCTTCGACAGAAGTTCTTGAAACTGGGATTAAAGTGATCGATTTAATTATGCCGATCGCAAAAGGCGGTAAAGTTGGACTCTTTGGTGGTGCTGGTGTTGGTAAAACCGTAACTCTAATGGAGTTAATTCGAAATATTGCTGCGGAGCATTCTGGATATTCAGTATTTGCAGGGGTTGGTGAAAGAACCAGAGAAGGAAACGATTTTTATCATGAAATGACAGAATCTAATGTTATAGACAAAGTATCCCTTGTATATGGTCAGATGAATGAGCCCCCAGGTAATAGATTAAGAGTAGCGTTAACCGGGCTGACAATGGCAGAAGCGTTTAGGGATGAGGGAAGAGATGTTTTAATGTTTATTGATAACATTTATAGATATACGCTTGCTGGAACCGAAGTTTCTGCTCTTTTAGGACGTATGCCATCTGCGGTTGGTTATCAACCGACACTTGCAGAAGAAATGGGTGTGTTACAAGAAAGAATTACATCAACAAAAACTGGTTCGATAACTTCATTTCAGGCGGTATATGTTCCTGCAGATGATTTAACGGATCCATCTCCAGCCACCACTTTCGCTCACTTGGATGCAACACTTGTTCTTTCCCGACAAATTGCTGAACTTGGTATATATCCAGCTGTTGATCCATTAGATTCAACGAGTAGATTGCTAGATCCAAATGTGATTGGCCAAGAACATTACGATTGTGCTAGACGCGTGCAAGGTGTTCTTCAGAGGTATAAGGAGTTACAAGACATTATTGCCATTCTTGGTATGGATGAATTATCTGAAGATGACAAACTGAGTGTTACTCGTGCCAGGAAAATTATACGATTTTTCTCTCAGCCATTCTTTGTCGCTGAAACATTTACAGGAGCTCCAGGAAAATATGTCCAGCTTTCAGAAACAATCAGAGGATTTAATGGCATAGTAAATGGCGATTATGATGATCTGCCCGAACAAGCATTCTATATGGTTGGATCGATAGAAGAAGCAGTAGAAAAAGCGAAAACGACTTAAGAAGAGGTCGAAAGAATGAAAACCATTAAAATCGATATTGTTTCTGCTGAAGGTGAAATACACTCAGGCGATGCAAATATGGTTTATGCTCCAGCTCAAATGGGTGAAGTGGGCATAGCACCTAGGCATGCCCCCCTATTAACCTCACTCAAGCCTGGCGAAGTTAGAGTAGAAGACGTTGATGGAAAAGAGCATTTTTTTTATGTAACTGGAGGGATGCTGGAGGTACAGCCCCATCTTGTAACTGTTCTTGCTGATACAGCTCTGAGAGGTGACGAACTTGATGAAGCTGCTGCTAAAAAAGCGCAAAAACAGGCAGAGAAAGCATTAGAAGGAGCATCTGAAGAAACGGATCTTAAGCGCGCTCAATCAGAACTCGCTGAGGCAAATGCTAGATACCGAGCGGCACAAAAGCTAAAAGGTAAATAATAATAGCTGTCTTTAGATATTATAATATTCAAAGTCATAGAATATCCTAGATTTTACTGTTTAATAGAAGCTGATATAACATATATCATCTTCTTTAAATAATTTTATTTAAATAAACAATATGCCTTTAGTAGCACATAATGATTTACCCACATTTTCTCGTCTTGCCAATGAGGGGCATACTATACTGAGCAAAAAAAGAGCTACGAGACAAGATATTCGAGAACTACATATAGGCTTACTGAATATGATGCCTGATGCTGCTTTGTCAGCTACCGAGAATCAATTCATTAGTCTCGTAGGTAATTGCAATCAAATTGCTCAATTTTACGTTTATCCATTTACTCTTCCAGAATTAGCTCGTGGTCAAGACGCAAAAAAACATATAAAAGAACATTATTTCTCATTTGAATATCTGCAAAAACAAGGCCTAGACGCGATGATTGTAACAGGAGCAAATATTCAGCAACCCCATTTAACAGAAGAGCCATTTTGGAAACCATTAACAAAAGTTATGCAATGGGCCCAACTAAATGTTGCTTCTACTCTATGTTCTTGCTTGGCAACTCATGCCATCGTAAAACAATTGTATGATATTGATCGATTACCTTTGAAACAGAAAAGATGGGGTGTATATAGCCATCGTTCGATTTTACCAAATCACCCAATAATGAGAAATATTAATACTCGCTTTGATGTCCCACATTCCCGACATAATGAGATAACAAAGCAACAACTTGAAGCATCTGGCCTGACTGTATTGGCAGAAAGTGAAACCGCTGGCGTCCACATGGCTGTGAGCCCAGATCAAATTCGTGCTGTATATTTTCAGGGACACCCAGAATATGATTTCAATAGTCTATTGAAAGAGTATAAACGCGAAGTAAATAGATTCAAAAATAATGAAATAAATGAAGTGCCCCCTTTTCCAGAAAATTATTTCTCAGAGTCAGCAAGGAAAATTGCAAATTCATATATTAATGAATTAATAAAATCCAGAGAAGGGAATGAAGAATTAATGGAATTTCCAGAAGAAGAACTTAAAGTTACTGTTGACAATACATGGGGCGATACAGGAAAAGCAATTTTTAATAATTGGTTGGGTCTCGTTTACAGTCTGACTAGCCATGATCGATTGAAGCAATATATGGATGGGGTAGATCCAGAGAATCCGTTGGATACGATAAAGTAGCGAATTTAAAAACTGTGATTTATCATAGGTAGAATAATAACTAATAAAATTAAATTATGTCTGATTTTCTTTCATTCGATACCCTGAGTTTACATGCAGGACAAACGCTGGATTCTGAGTTTGGTTCCAGAGCGCAACCCATACACCAGACAACATCATATGTATTCACTGATACTGACACCGCTTCATCGTTATTCAACCTTGAGAGAGGTGGTCATGTCTATAACCGCATCTCAAATCCAACAGTCGGTGTTTTAGAACAACGTGTTGCTGCGCTGGAAGGTGGATCTGCATCTGTTTGTGTTTCTTCAGGTATGAGTGCCGTATTTTGTGCGCTTACAGCTCTTGTTAGTCAGGGAGACCACGTAGTTGCGTCAGCAAATATGTATGGAGGCAATATTAGTCTTTTGAAAAACACATTACCTAGATTTGGAATTACTGCCACATTCGTTGACCCAACGGATATTAAACAAATTGAATCAGCCATTCAGGAAAATACCAAGATAATTTTTGGCGAACTTATTGGAAATCCTGGTTTGTCTGTTATGGACATAGAAGCTGTTTCAAAGATTTGCAGCAAACATCATTTGCCACTTATGATAGATGGCACTTTCAATACACCATATCTTTGTCGTTGTTTTGAATATGGAGCAAATATCATTGTTCATTCATTAACAAAATGGATGGGTGGTCATGGAACCTCAATCGGAGGTGTTGTTGTAGATGGTGGCAATTTTGATTGGGGCAAAGATGACAAATTCCCGACCTTAACTGAAGCTTATGCACCTTTTACTGGAATAAATTTCTGGGAAGAGTTTGGGCCTAGCGCTTTTGCCACAAGAATCAGAGCAGAAGCAATGCGAGATATCGGACCGTCAATGAGTCCAATGAATGCATTTCTTTTGTTGCAAGGAATTGAGACCCTCTCACTTAGAATGGATCGGCACATATCAAACACAAGAGAATTACTTAAATATCTAAGCAGTCACGATCAAGTTTCATGGGTAAATCATCCCGATATGCCAAATCATGATAGCAATG
>Ga0115012_10002873_pt1 | contig 10127 bp, 14 predicted proteins | sample TroAtlMetagenome_FD_88706 | JGI IMG/M metagenome (GOLD analysis project Ga0115012, IMG submission 88706) | Marine eukaryotic phytoplankton communities from Atlantic Ocean - Tropical Atlantic ANT10 Metagenome | ecosystem: Environmental > Aquatic > Marine > Oceanic | place: Tropical Atlantic...
ATTATTGTTAACGTTACTCCATTGGAGCCTGAATGGGAGGGGCATGTTACCTTAGAATTCTCTAATACAACCAATCTTCCGGCTAAAATATATGCAGGAGAAGGCGTTGCTCAAATGATTTTCTTTGAATCTGATGAAGACTGTGAAACTAGTTATAAAGATAGAGACGGAAAATACCAAGGTCAGACAGGAGTTACTTTACCCAAGACTTAAAATATTTTGTAATTTTAATATTTGAGTTCCTTCAGAGCCAATATCAATCACTTCTAAAATTAAAAAACCTAATTCGGGAACTAAATGGTATTCAGTAACTCTTGAATCTTGCTCTCTAACCCTTTTTATAACCACTGAGTCATAAACAGAACCCTTAAATTCATATTTGCTCATTTTAGAAAACTTATAGGTATTAACTTCTATATCTCCATTTCGGATATCTTGTAAAGCTATTTTAAAAGAGTCAAAATTATTTGAATCAAGCATTCTTTTAACATTAAATCGCATTTCAACCTGAGCATTTAAAGGGTCCAAAATATTTAAATCTTTATCGTGAGATTTCTCCCATTCGTTCATACCGTATGATTTGATAATCTTATTAGTATTATCAAATTCAATAGTTTGGTTTCTTCTAATAAGTAATGCCCTAACATTAGCAGTATATTTATGAGATAAAACAGAGCCATTTTTAATATCAAATGCAGACTCAAAGAATAATTTAACAACGCTGGTTTTAGCATTGAAGGTTATTATCTTGGTATCATTTTTAGATGAAAGTTCTCTGATGCCTGTAACAGAGAATTTATCAGTTTCATATAAGTATTCTGCTTTATAGTCTTTTACATCCTCGGTATTGGCTAAGAAAGAGAAAAAAAACAAAGGAATTATTAGTAATCTAGAAATCATAATTTTCATCAATAATATTTTGATTTAGACCAAATTCTTTTAAATTAATTTCATTAGTTGCGATTTGGCTAATTATTTTTGGAAATAATCTGTGCTCAGCTTTATGAATTCTTTCTATTAATACATCAAGAGATTCATTTTCTTTAACTGCAATCTTAGCTTGCGCAATTATTGGTCCAGCATCTAACTCTGCTGATACTTTATGAATGGTTATTCCATGAATAGGATCCTTATTGGCTAAAACTTTTTCATGGGTATTTAGACCTGGGTATTTAGGAAGAAGAGAAGGGTGGATATTTATCATCTTATCTTTATAAATTGAAGTAGCCACTGGAGATAGTATTCTCATAAACCCAGCAAGCACAATTAGATCAGGATTAAAACCATTTATAATTTCAACCAATTCTTCGTCGAACTCTTCTCGAGAATTGAAATTATTATGACTAATAAATTTATAAGGAATATTATGTTTTTTTGCTCTTTCAATACCATAGGCATCTGATTCATTGCTAATAACAGCCACAACCTTTCCCTTAATAACATTTAAGTCACAAGCATCAATAATCGCTTGAAGATTAGAACCGCTGCCTGAAATCAATACAACTATGTTAAACATTTTTATATATATGAAACTTGGTCTTTAGATTCTTTATTATGAATATTTCCTATGTGATATGCCTTATAGCCTGAATTTTTAATTAAATTAAGAGTCTCGTCTTTAATATTGGGATTAATAATTAATGTCATTCCAATACCACAATTAAAAATTCTAAACATATCAACTTCAGATATTTCCCCTTGGTCTTTAAGCCATTTAAAGATTTCTAAATATTCCCAAGAGTCTTTAATAATATCTATATTAAGATCTTTTGGAATTATTCTTGGAATATTTTCAGTAATGCCGCCGCCTGTTATATGAGCCATACCCTTAACTTCTATTTTTTGAAGCAAGCCATTAATTAAATTAGGATATAAAATCGTAGGCCTCAATGCTAATTCTTTAATTGTATTAATCTCATCATTTGGTGAAGAAGATTCAGATATAATTTTTCGTATTAAAGAGTAACCATTTGAATGAGGGCCAGAAGATTCTATGCCAATAATGATGTCGCCATTAGATATATCAGAACCATTTATAATTTTATTTTGATCAACTATTCCAACTGAAAACCCAGCTAGATCAAAATTATTACCTACATAATGACCAGGCATTTCAGCTGTTTCGCCACCCAAAAGAGCACAATTACTATCCTTACATGCCTTAGCTATACTTTTAATGATTAGAGCAGCTTGATCAACATCTAGAGCAGATGTTGCAAAATAATCTAGGAAAAATAAAGGTTGAGCTCCGCATGTAATTAGATCGTTTACACACATTGCAACTAAATCCTGACCCACTGTATCTAATTTATTATTTTCTTGCGCTAAGGCTACCTTAGTTCCAACACCATCTGTGCATGCAACTAGTGTTGGATTATTAACAGATTCATCAATTTTTAACATTCCTGCAAAACCACCAATGTTACCTAATACATTTGGACCTTGTGTTGCGCCTACGTCAGCCTTAATTTTATCTATAAGAGAGTTTCCAGCGGCGATATCAACCCCAGCTAATTTGTAAGGATCATTGTTCTTAATTTCTTTTGTCATTTAAAATATCCAAGTAATGAAAATAAGCAGTCAATCTTTTAATTTATTAATTATAATTGTAATTATCTTTTCTAATTCATCCTTTGGAAAGGAATTTAATAAACTTTTTGAAATAACCACTCCAGTAGATAATGTTTCAAATATTGATAATGCTATAAATAAATCTTTCGATGACCTTATTTTAAGGCTGATAGGGACAAAGAATTCAAAAATTATTAAATCTATTGCGCCATCTCTAAAAGCTAAAAAAGATTTTTTAATCAGCTATGAATCAATAAATATTGATGAAGTTCCATATTTAGTTTCTAGGTTTAATAAAGATAGCCTAATTCAAAAGCTGGATAATCTGAACATCTCTGTGATTGGTTATGATAGACCAATAGTCTTATTGCTTATAAGGGTTGAAGATGGATATAAAGATCCATATATTTTAAATACTTCGTCTAACTCTGATTTTGACAAAGAAATTAAAAACTTATTAAAAAATACTTCCAATCAAAGAGGAATCTTTTTTGAATTACCGGTATTTGATCTAGAGGATATGGCTGAGCTGAGTAATATAACCATATTCGATTCAGAAGAGGCAATTATCTTGCCTAATTATCAGTATGATTTTCTTATTAAATTTGATATTTCACAAACAATTATAAATAAATGGACTTTAACTGGAGATATTAAATCTAAAGAACCCAATAGCCTTGCAGCCACATTGCAGAGTTTTAATAAGACACTATCTTATTTGAGTAATGATTTTTTATCTTCGTTTAAGATTCCTGATCAAGAAAGCTCTGTTAAGGTGGTTGTCCATAATATTAATTCTTACGAAGATTTATCAAAACTCCAGGATGTTCTGAACCGTTTTTTATCTATCAAAAAGATGAGTATCAAAAGTTATATAGATAATTCAATTACTTATACTTTTGATATAAAAGGTAGTCTTGAATCTTTTAGAAAAGAAATTAATTCAAATTCATTACTACAATTGATAGATATTGATGAGAATGTTACTTTTATTTCTTTAAGTAATTAATCATGAGCCAATATTTTATCTTCATTCCAAATCTTTTATCTTTGATAAGGATAGGCCTTGTGTATCCGATCTTAAATGCAATATACATTGGCGATTACTTGTTAGGATTAATATATTTTATTATTGCATCTCTTACAGATGCTTTAGATGGGTTTTTAGCTAGGAAAATGGATTGGTATACAGAGCTAGGTAAGATTTTAGATCCTGTAGCAGATAAACTCCTTTTGATTGGAACAGTTTTTGTCTTATGGGTTAATAACTTTATACCTCTCTTTGTTTTTATTATCTTAATAAGCAGGGATGTATTAATTCTTCTTGGAGCAGCTATGCATATGACATTTGTAACAAGTAATGCTCCTAATCCAAATCTTTTAGGAAAAATAACCACAGGTGTTCAAATAGCATATATTATTCAAATTTTAATTTTACAAGCGCTAGGAGCAAACATTCATTTTCTCTGGCTTGATTGGTTAACAATCATAGTAACAATCTTAAGTCTTGGTGTTTATGGGTCTGAATGGTTTAAATCTATTAAAGGTCAACATGACAAACCCTAGGCAATTAACATTTCCATTTAGCATAGATAAAAAATCTTCAATTAAAAAATTTTTTATTCCAAAAGGTTCCGAAGCTCTCATTAATGAATTATCAAATAAAAATGGAGATGATATTTTTTTAAAAGGCTATAAAGGAAGCGGAAAAACATATCTCCTCCAAGCAGCTTGCAATGATCTTAATAATCTTAAGTTTGCTACAAGCTACATACCTTTAAATGAAGCTATTAAATTGGACACAACATTACTTGATGGGCTCGAATCTTTAGATTTGGTTTGTATAGATGATATAGATAAGATTTCCTCCAATAAAGACTGGGAGGTTGCATGTTTTAACCTCATCAATAGATGCAATGAATCTGGTTGCAGATTAATCTTTAGCTGCAAAGAGGGTATAGATAAGTTTTTTCCAGATCTTTTATCTAGATTAAAAAAAATGTCATCATTTTCAATTCGACCTATCCAAGATTCGCAATTATTAGATGCTTTAAAATTCATTTCTTTTAATCTAAAGATTCCTATTGAGGAAAGAGAAATTAATTATATTTTAAATTCTTATAAAAGAGATTTACCCTCAGCAATAGATTTAATTAAAAGGATTGATGAATATTCAATGGGATCGAAACGCAGAATAACGATCCCATTAATTAAAGAATTACTATCGAATTAAGTTTTAATTCAATAAATCACATTCGCTGCAATAAGAAATAGGCTTCAATTGACCGTTTTGTTGAACAAGTTGATCAAAGGCATTTAATTCCTTATATATAAGCTTTCTAGTTGAGCTAAATGGAATATCTAAATTTACATTTTTAGAGATTTCAAAAAATACTTCCCATGGCTCTAGATCCCTTTTGTAATATTTTACTTTATAGCTGTCTAATTCATTGGATTCAGCAACATGAGCTATCACATCATTGAGAGTACCAAGCTTATCGACTAAACCTAATTCTTGGGCTTTATTTCCAGCCCAAATTCTGCCCCCAGCTATTTTTAAGACTTCTTCATATTCCATATCTCTATTATTGGCTACTTGAGACACAAATGTTTCATATATACCATCAACATTAGATTGAAATAGATCTTTCATATAATCAGGCATAGGTTCAGAAGGATCCCATTCACCCATTTTTGTAGAACTTACTCCATCAACATTTATTCCTGCCCAATCCAAAGCTCTTCCCAAGGTAGGAACTATTGAATAGACACCAATTGAGCCAGTAAGAGTATTTTCTTCAGCCCAGATTTCAGTTGAGTTTGTTGTAACCCAAACACCTCCTGATGCAGCGACATTTCCCATAGAAGTGTAAACCTTTCTGTCAGTTGATTTGAAATCATCTAAAGCATTTAATATTAGCTCCGAAGCATATACATCTCCGCCACCACTATTTACTCTTAATATAAGAGCCTTAACATTTTTGTCATTCTTAGCTTTATAGATTTTATCAACAATAGAATCTGACCCAGCAGTCCCTTGCGACTCCTGCCCAGTCATAATGACGCCTTCAACATTTATAATTGCAATAATGTCTTCAGCTTCATCATCAAAACTTGAATCTAATGTAGATAAATAATCATCATATGAGACCCCTTCAGGCCATTTATCTTTATCTTTATCCTCACTTCCAAATTCTCCGATCATATAATCTCTTATTTCTTCATGCTTCATAAGCCCATCAACTAATCCAAGATTTAGAGCAACTTTTGGGAAATCTCCTTTTTCATCTTTAGCTAAAATGTCAAAATTATCTCCATAGGATTGTATTGTTCCTGGCTTAAGATTTCTTCCAGCTTCCATTTTTTGTTTGTATGTATCCCACAAAGGATTAGCAAAAGCATTCCATGCTATTTTGTCATTTTCTGACATGTCATTCCTTGTATAGGGCTCAGGGCCAGATTTAAAATCTCCTGCAGTAAATATCTCATAGTCAATCTTTACATTATTGTAAAATTCTTGCATATACTCACGTTTTCTTGAAAAACCTGAAGGCATAATACCGCTATAGCTATTTGTATTTAGATATAACTCTGTAGCTTGAGAAGCTACCAAATAATCACTGGTAACCAAACCGTCTGTATAAGCGATTACACGAATATCGTTATCAACAATTTTTTTCACAGCATCTGCTATTGCAAGGGAAAAAACTTGACCTCCCATAGATAAGTTATCGACATCAAGATATACAGCTTTCAAATTTGTATCATTTGCTACTGCATCCAATAATCTTAAAATATCTCTAATTGCATAGACATTAGGCTGACTATCTCCGGCTAAAATTATGCTCAATGGATCAGATGGGCCGCTTTGTGGTTGATCTACAACAACTCCAGCAAGCTCTAGGTATAAAATTTTATCTTTTGTATCTATCTTTTCATCTCCAGAGAAAGCGCCTGCAATACCTCCTAGTAGAGAAAAAGTAATAAATAATAAAAATATTAAAGTAAAACCAGCAACAAATATTCTCCTAGCTTTATTTAAATAACCCTCAATCCATACAAACATACTCTTCATAGCTTTCTCCTTATTGTTGTAGCTAAATTAAAAAATAAAAATACAATATTCCAGATATTAAAACCGTCACACTAATTAACAGACTAATAAACATAATTAATTCTCCGTGTAAAAAATATCTTCAATTTTCTTGTTAAAAAATTTTGCTATCTTCATAGCTAGGGGGAGAGATGGATCAAATTTTCCATTCTCAATAGAGTTGATAGTCTGTCGACTAACATTAAGCTTTGAACCAAAAGCATCTTGGCTTAATTTTGATTCATCTCTAAGGTTTTTAAGATTGTTCTTCATTAATATCTATTACATACATTTGTTTATAAACTTTTCTTGCGCCTATAGATATCCCAAGGCTATAGAGAAGAAAGTACTCAAAAAACACAAAATCAAAACCCATAAAGACTTCTAGTGGCCATGCAACAAGAAAACCGACTATCCAAAAGAAATTAACTCCCCACATGGCAGCCTTGGTATTAAAATCAACAAAACCTTCATCCTGTCGTTCCATAAAGTTAGTCATTAACTTTATACTTAGAAAAAAACATATGATTGCAACTGGGTAAAGGTATGGATAAAGCCATTCCAAAGTGTTAACTTCACCTAATATTCTCTCACCCCAGATACCACCTAAGATTACTCCAGATATTCCTGAAGCTATGGTGAGAAGAGCCATACCAGCTCCATATTCTTTTTTATCCTGTTTAGACAATGAAGACCATTTAATATTTAAACCGCCCATGCTTACTTCTGCCATTATTTATTCCTCTTTATAATTTTCTTCAAGAATTCCCTGTTTTTTAAGAGTTCTTGTTAATTTTTCCAAACGCACAAAGGCTATTAACCCAAAAACAAATCCTAATATTCCAAAAGTCTCCATAAAACCTCAAATTTTAACTATTTCTTGCAGATATTATATGTAAAGCAAACTTTACATGTCAAGGTAACTTTACATTAATTGTCAGAACGAATAGTCTTTGGACCATACATAGAATGAATAAATAAGATGATGATAAGAGAAATCTCAAAGATATCGAGAAGAGGCCCATCAATACCAAAAACCCTTAGGGACGCAAGTAGAAAATATATTAATAAGATAAAACAAAAGCTTTGATAAGCTTTAATCGATTTTTTTAGTAAAAAAGGTATGAAGCTTAATAGGGGCAATGACCAAATTATAAAAACTATATAATTAATTCTCCCAGTAAAAACTATTAAAAGTTTTACAAAAATTAAGCTAAGAATCAATCCCAAGGTTATTTGAGTAAATGTTTTAACTTTAAGCATTTAGTTTTTCAATAAGCTTTGCCATTCTTTTGCCTGTTTCAAATGCAATTTTATATTCATCAGGAGTAATGTTAGAACTGGAATTAAAACTTTCTACATGGGATGGTCCATAAGGGGTTCCGCCAGCTTCAGTTTTATTAAGCTCTTTTATAGAATAAGGGGAGCCAATAACCAACATACCTTGATGCAGCTGATATGTTAATAAATTCATTAATGTTAACTCCTGACCGCCATGCATCGAACCTGTTGAAGTGAAGGCGCACCCAGGAACACCCTCTAATGAATTTGATGTCCAGATATCACCGGTTGTATCTAAAAAATACTTTAATGGAGCTGCCATAGATCCAAATCTTGTAGGCGATCCCAAAGCAAGACCTGAACAATTAATTAGATCTTCTTTTGAGCAAAATATTTCACCTTTTTCAGGTATAAGAGGCTCACTTGATTTATTATTAGGAGATACTCTTGGAACAGTTCTAATTTTTACATTTAAATTTAATTCTTCTGCGCCATCTGCAAGCGCATGAGCTAAATTTTTAACTGCACCGCTAGCAGAATAAAATAGTATTAATAAATATTTATCCATTATTTTTTATCTTCTTTGTAATATTATATGCACATGAAAAATAGAATTATATCGTTAATCTTCTTATTTGGTTTATTTGCATGTCAGAAGGCTGATATAGATATTCATAATGCTGATGATATGTTTTCATCAGAATTAAAAGGTCAGTGGGTAATGATAAATTACTGGGCCGACTGGTGCCCGTCATGTATAAAAGAAATGCCTGAACTTGTTGCTTTTGATAGAGCCAATAATGATGTTCAAGTTTTTGCCTTTAATTTTGATCAATTAGAAGGCGAAGATTTAACTTATGAAATTAAAAAATTTGGTGTGAATATTTCTTCCATACTTTCTCATCCAAGAGATATTTGGGGAATAGAATCACCTGCTACTCTTCCCGCAACTTATTTTATTAACCCTGAAGGAGAGCTTGTGCAAAGTCTATTTAGGCCTCAAACCCAGACATCTTTAGAAGAAATCTTAGAGATTCTAAAAAAGAGTTAATAAAAAATTATCTTTTAATAAGTTCTCAGGGTTTATTTTTTCTTGGTTTAGATAGACAGTCCAATGTAAATGAGGCCCGGTTACTCTTCCTGTTTCACCAACCGTTCCAATCATATCGCCTTGTTGAACCATTTCACCTTCTTTTGTATTAATAGAATCAAGATGGCTATATGAGGATATAAGTCCGAATCCATGATCTATAATTATTGTGTTACCTGTATAAAAAAAATTTCCAATTAAAATTGTTTTACCTTTTAGTGGAGCTACAATTTCAACTCCTAAATTAGCAGCAATATCTAGAGCAAGATGAGGTGAGCGAGGCTGTTCATTTATAAATCTTTTTTTGCCATACCTACTAGAAATTATGCCCTCCACAGGATTTATAAAATTAAAAGAAGGACTTAACTTTGTATTGTAAGTTTTAACAGCATTTCTAATTAATACTGCTTCAGCATTTGCTCTTTTTCTATCTTTTGCATTTAAATTAACTTTAGAGATATCTGCAATAGTGATTCTAGATTCCCCAAAATCTTTATATCGAATTTCAATATTATTGACTCCAATTTTCTTAATACTAGTTTGAGAAACGTAAGGCAATCCTATTATTAAATATTCTGATTGATCATGTTTTAAAATTAATTCATTAACAGATAAAGGCTCATAGTTATTAATAGCTAAAATATCTCCAGAAGTTCCAGATATTCTTTCAGAAGCCTCTATGATAAAAGGAAACAAAAATGCCAATACAATCCAATAATTATTATTTTTCATGATTAATTTTCTTAATTTTAGAGTCAATAATTCCTGAGCTTAATCTTGTAGTGATTACTTCTCCAACCATTAGCTCGTCAGAGCTTTTAATAGCTTTGCCGTCTGTATTTTGAACTATCGCATAACCTCTATCTAATACAGCAATAGGGCTGTATGCGTTTAAATTAGATTCAATTTTGTTTAAGACATTTTTCTTACCAGATAAAAAATGTTCAAAGCTTTTGACCATATCTTTCATCGATATATCTAGACCTTCTAACAATTGATTAATTCTATTTAAAGGACTCCTTTCTTTAATTGATTGGCTAAGCAGTTCAAGTTTTTGATTAGTGTTAAGAATAGAAGTTTCAAAAGTCTGAA
>Ga0115012_10002874_pt1 | contig 10126 bp, 8 predicted proteins | sample TroAtlMetagenome_FD_88706 | JGI IMG/M metagenome (GOLD analysis project Ga0115012, IMG submission 88706) | Marine eukaryotic phytoplankton communities from Atlantic Ocean - Tropical Atlantic ANT10 Metagenome | ecosystem: Environmental > Aquatic > Marine > Oceanic | place: Tropical Atlantic Ocean...
CCCGACAGCCGCACAAAGCGCTCTGGCTCCCCCTCAAAGTCGAGGTTTTCGTCGAGGCCCACTGAGTACATCCAGCCCTCACCCACCGTCGCGATGTACATGGTGCGGCTGTCGAGCGAGAAGCCGACGGTGTGGGCGAATTCCCACTCCCTGGTGGCCTCGTACAGCAGGGTGAGTTCCGCGGTGTCGGGGTCGAGCCGGTAGATGTTGCTGTCGACGACATAGAGCTTCCCGTCGGGACCCAGCACCAGACCGTAGGGGTAGAAGCCCGTCAGCCCGCGGTTGAAGGTCGTGCGTGCACCCTCCGGCGAGATCACGTCGACGCTGTACTCGACCTGATTGACGACGAAGATCCGCCCATCATCCATCCGAACCATCTGCTCCGCGGACTCGACCCCTGGAACCAACAGCTCCGCCGAGCCGTCCGAGCTGGCCGCCACCAGGCCGGAGCGTCCGTCCCAGCCGATGATCCGACCGGCATCATCAAACACCAGGCCGTGGTAGCCCCGTGCCCCTTCGACCTCTTCCGTCGTGATGGGCCCAGACGGAAGCGCATCGCAGTCCACGTCGATGGGGTCTTCTGGTCCGGTGTCCGACGTGTCCGACGTGTCCGACGTGTCCGACGTGTCCGACGGCCCGGCGGTGTCGACCATGCCGGGAAGATAGTCCGGACCCACGGTGGTGTGGCGAGAGCCGACGCTCGGTGCTTCCAGCGTACCGGAGGCAGTACACCCAAAGGCAGAGAGCGAGAGGACGAGAGGAATATACGCGCGCATGCCGTCACAGTAGCGCCACAAACCGGAACTGGGATCAACCCGTAGAAATGTTCCGCTGTCTTTGCAGTGGTCTCACAGTAAATGCTGCCGGACCGTCCAGCGGATAGACCGCCGGGCTTCGCGAGGGAGAGCGGCCATGACAGGTGTGCCGGTACGTCGGATGGTGGTCAAGGTGGGTACCGGTGTGGTGACCCACGCCGACGGCGGTCTGGCCCTCGGTCGACTCGGGTCCCTGGTCGAGCAGCTGCACGCCTTGCGAGAGCAGGGAGTGGAGATCCTGCTGGTCTCCTCGGGCGCAGTGGGACTGGGTGCGCGGCGACTGGGTTTTTCGACTCGACCCGATGGTGTGGTGGACCGCCAGGCCTGCGCTGCCGCGGGGCAGGGCGCGCTCATGGCCTTCTATGACGGCTTGTTCCAGCGGCTCGGAGCCTGCTGCGCCCAGGTTCTCCTGACCGAGTCCGACTTTCACTTCCGCGCCCGCTTCAACAACCTCACGTCGACGCTGGAGCGGCTGCTGAAGCTGGGATCGATCCCCATCCTCAACGAGAACGATGCCCTGTCGACGGCCGAGCTGGCCGTGAGCCAGGCTCCAGAGCGCGGCGGTGTGTTCGGCGACAATGACCGCCTCAGCGCCCTGGTCGCCAGCTATCTCTCCGCCGACCTGCTGGTTTTGCTCACCGATGTCGACGGGGTCTACACCCGCCCGCCAGACCAGCCAGGAGCCAGGCGAATCGCAGAGTGGGATCCCCACACCACCTTCGAGGAAGGCGAGGGCTCCCGGCTCGGACGCGGCGGCATGGGAAGCAAGATCGCAGCGGCCCGCCTCGCATCACAGCGCGGGGTCCGGGTCGTCATCGAGAGCGGCGACACACCCGACGTCCTCCAGCGAATTGTTGCCCATGCACCCATCGGCACCGCCTTCCCACCCACCTCTGACCCGCTGACCCGACGCAAGGCGTGGCTGGCCTTTGCCACCGCCCCGTCCGGCATGCTCCGCGTCAACGCCGGCGCCCGCACCGCCCTCGTCGAGCGTGGCGCCAGCCTGTTGAGTGTCGGCGTGATCGATTCGTCTGGGGTTCTCGCCGAAGGCACCGTGGTGCGCGTCGTTCACGAAGATGAAGAGATCGCCCGTGGTGTGCTCGCACACTGGCCGGTTCCCACGTCGCCCGGGCGACGCCCCCTCATCCACCGCGACGATCTCGTCCTGGTCTGACCGACCGCTTCGGAGTCCACATGTCGTCCCCCCGCTCCATCGCACACGCCGCACGCACTGGTGGCCGCACCCTGGCTCGCTTGTCTTCCGCGCGCCGTACCGCTCTGCTGCACCGCGTGGCCGAGGCCATCGACCACAACCGAGACCGCATTCAGGCAGCCAACGAAGCCGACATCGCGCAGACCGCAGAGCGCGTGCAGGCGGGCGTCCTGTCGGAGGCCCTGGCCGCCAGGCTCCCCCTTCCGAGCGGGAAGATCGACGCGCTCGTAAAGGGAATCCACGCCATCGCCGACCAGCCCGAGCCGCTGGGACGCCGGGTGCGGGCCACACAGCTGGGCGATGGTCTCGAGCTGGAACAGGTCACATCTCCCATCGGTGCCCTGCTGGTGATCTTCGAGTCGCGGCCCGACGCCCTGCCCCAGATCGCAGCCCTCGCTCTGCGCTCCGGCAACGGCCTCGTGCTCAAGGGGGGCACCGAGGCCGCCCGCTCCAACCGAGTCCTACACGCCATCATCACCGAAGCCCTCGAGCCGGACGTGCCCGCTGGCACCATCGGACTGGTGCAGGGGCGCGCGGAGGTCGCGGAGCTCCTCCAGCTCGATGGTCTGCTCGACCTGGTGATTCCCAGAGGCTCGGGTGCGATGGTTCGACACATCCAGCAGAACACCCGCATACCGGTTCTGGGCCACGCCGAGGGGGTCTGTCACGTCTACCTGCACAGCGCAGTCGATCCACAACAGGCCGTGTCCATCACGCTCGACGCCAAGCTCGACTACCCCGCTGCCTGCAACGCGATGGAGACCCTCCTCATCGACCGTACCGTCGCAGACACGGTGGGCAGAGCAGTGGTGACCGCGCTGGCCGAGGCGGGCTGTGCAGTCCATGGGGACAACGAGAGTGCACGCTTGTATGGCATTCCCGCCGATGCTGACTTTCGCACCGAGTACGGCGACACGGCCGCATCCGTGGCCATCGTCTCCGATCTGGAGGCCGCCGTCGACCACATCCACACCTACGGCTCCGGTCACACCGAAGCCATCCTCACGGAGGATCCACAGGCCGCGGAGCAGTTCCTGGGCGTGGTCGACAGCGCCTGTGTCTTCCACAACGCCTCCACCCGCTTTGCGGACGGCTTCCGCTTCGGCCTCGGCGCCGAGGTGGGAATCAGCACCGGACGCATCCACGCCCGCGGTCCCGTTGGGGTCGACGGACTGCTCACCACACGCTGGCGCCTGCGCGGCAGCGGCCACACCGTCGGCGCGGTGAGCGCAGGCGACTGGTCCTTCGACTGGAAGCCACTGGCTTGACCACCCACACTCCTGGTCAGAGCGAGAGGAGGTCCACGCGCTCTCCGCTGCGTCGCACGAAGCGCCAGTGGTCTGTGGCCGCAAAGATGCCCGGAAAGTCGATCAGGCTCATGGGCAAGCCCTCCGGTGCGTTGGTGGTCGCCCCACACCCCTCCCCATCCACCCGAAAGAACGTTCCATCCACCGCGAGGGCCGTGAGTCCCCGGCCGTCCGGGTCGAGCCACTTCCACTCGGTGAGGCCTGGACTCACGCACTCGAAGACCGACCCTTCCGGCGTCAACAGACCGACCTTCAGGTCACCTGTGAGCGACGCCATACGGGCACGGTCAGACTCGGGTGAGATCGGTGGCAGGTCGGACAAACTCGCCCAGTGTTGGAGTCGTATCGCCGTGAGCCGGTCCAGCTTCTCGTAGGCCACCGCACCACTCGGAGCCGATCTGATCCGCCTCCGAGACGGGAACACACCCCGAACCGGGAGGCGCTCAAATGTTCGGGCAGCGTAGTCCACCCTCAGCAAGTAGGCAGATCCCATCAACCCGCCCCACGGGAAGCGCGTTCTTAGCCCGTCGGCGTCCACCGTCCGATGGATTGCGCTCGTGTCCATGGGTGGAATCGGCCAGTACACAGTGACGGGAAGCGACACCAGAAACAGTCCAGCGGAGACCAGCCACGCCGGAGACCACCAGCGCCACGCCGCACCGGCCCCGGTCCATCGGACCGAGAGCAGTACCCGCGCCAGCACACCCAGGGCAGAGAGCCCCAGAGACAGTCCCACGAGCATGGATCCGATGGACAGCCATCCGATGACGAGGTGCGGCACGACCGCGACACCGAGAAAGAGTGCGCACTGGATCACCAGCGCCCACAGTCGTCCCCGGATGGTGGACGCCACGCTCCGGGTCAACCCGGCGAGGGCATAGAGCGTGAGCGCCGTAAGCCAGGCACCGCCCAGGATGGCCCGCTCTTCCGGTGCGGTGTGCACAAGGTACGCCAATCCGAGCAGTGCATGAATGGTCACCTGGTCGAGGGTCACACCCGCCAGCTCCCGCATGACCGACGATCCACCCATGCCCACCCAGAAGCGCTCCGTCTTTCCTTCCCCGTCGATACCAGCCAGAACGGCGAACAGGGGAACGATGATGCTGATCACCGGCACACCGATGTTCGTCCCAAGCAAGCCCATGAGAGGGAAGACCACCGAGAGTGCCATACCGGCGAAGAGGACGCGACGGCTCAGCAGCGTGCGTCGCAGGCTGGTGCGAAAGGCAGCCGCCGCGGTCGGCGGGACCGTCGCGACCGAGCCGATACCCGCGATGCGTGCCCCCTCGGAGAGCTCCACGAAGGTGTCCCCGTGAGCGGGGGGCCGTGTGGGAGACAAGACATGGAGGTTGGACATGATCGACAGACTCCGAGGGCATTGGGAATACAGACTGCAGCACCACTCAAGCCTTGCGGCGTACCCGCTCCAGCGCAGTGGATTCCACCAGCTCCAACACCGTCTCGGAAGCGATCTGGAGCGTCGCTGCCCGGTCGAGCAGCGCATGAATGTCGTCGCGGATGAGATCGACCGCTGCGCCCGGCACCGTGGCCACACGGAAGGCATCTCCCCGTCGACGCCTCAGGACCCCCTCCCGCTCGAGCAGAGCATAGGCCTTGCCGACAGTGTGGATGTTGACCCGCAGCTCTGCCGAGGCCACGCGAAGCGACGGAACCGCCTCTCCTTCGCCGTAGCGCCCGACCGCAATGTCTTCCTTCAGAGCGCGTGCGACCTGAAGGTACAGCGGCACACCCGTGCTGGCGTCGAGGGATCTCATGCCGCCACCGCCATCAAGAGCTCATCCAGCGGAAGCGGCACGGTGTCGACCGCAGCCCCCGCCCGCACGAGCCGCTCCTCCGCGACGCACGCTGGGTCGTCCAGGAGAACCTCCAGGCAGTCCCCCGCACTCCGAATGGCCAGCGCCAGCTCTCCCAGCTCGTGCACCGCGTCGAGGTGGTCTCGAATCCGGATGCGACGGTAGCGGCTCCGCCACGCCTCCATGGGGGCACACCACACGAGACGCCCATCTCGCAAGAACATCAGTCCGTCGCACAGCCGCTCGCTCACCGCCGCCTGCTGGCTGGCCATGAGCACCGTGGCATCCGCAGATCGATCCGCGATGGCCCGCTCCACCCGAACCCGCGCCATCGGATCCAGCCCGAGGAATGGGTCGTCGAGCAGGTAGGTGCGCACCCGCCGACCGAGGGTGAGCGCCACCCCCAGCTGTACCCGCTGCCCCTGAGACAGACTCCCGACCCGGCTCTTGGCGGGAAGCGCCATCTCCGCGAGGAGGGGATCGACCCATCGAGGCTCCCAGCCAGGCGTGCCCCGCACCAGGTCGATGGCATGCCGAACCTGCAGCTGATCGTCGATGGGAAAGCCCTCCGGCAGGTAGCTGACCGGACCGAGACACCGGACCCGCCCAGCAGAGGGCTGGTAGATGCCCGCCAGGAGACCAAGCAGCGTGCTCTTGCCGGCGCCATTGTTGCCCAGAAGCGCCGTGCAGCTCCCCAGCGGCAAGGAAAACGAGATGTCGGAGAGTGCGGGCTTCAGTGTGAGCCCGTCTGCTTCAATGCTGCCCATCAGATCTCCACGAGGTTTATGCGTTCACCATTTTCGAGACGCACCACCCGCCAGTCATCGGTGGCACGAAACCGCTTGCCGTAGCCGCTCATCCGAGTGGGCAAGCCCTTCGGCGCGGTCGTGGTGCTCCGACAGCCAGCGCCGTCGACACGCCACAGCGAGCCATCCCGAGCGAGGGCCGTGAGTCCCTGTCCGTCTCCGTCGAACCAGATCCAGCGGGTGACCCCGGGGCTCGCGCACTCGATGACCGACCGGTCGGCGGTCACGAGGCCGAACTTCAGATCGCTCCCCAGCCGCGCCTCCAGGCGTGCCACCGCTTCTTCGCTGTAGAGCCGATCCGCACCCTCTGCGAGATCCCAGTACCGTTTATCGATCACCACGCTCCGGTCGACCTTTTCAAAGGCCACCGCACCCGTCTCGGACATGACCTGGACGCGGGCTGGAAAGACTCCCCGGACCGGCAGACGCTCCACCCCGTCCCCGTCTGCCCACATCAGGTGCGCCGACCCCATGACCCCACCTTCTGGAATCCCGACCCCATGGTCCGTCGTCGGAAAGTAGACATCGGCGGGGACCGACGTGATGGCCACATAGGGAAGGGGGGCCAAGACCATCGCTGGGGCCACCAGCCAGGCGGGAGACCACTTCCGACGGGCGGCCCCCGCAGCAGACCACCGACCGGACACCAGCACGCGCGCGGCGACACCCACCGTCGACACGGCCAGGCACTGGATGATGATGACCTCGATGAGCGTGATCCAGCCAAAGATCAGCTGAGGCAGGGCAGCGAGACCGAGAAAGGCCACACAGTGGATGATCATGACCCCCATTCGACCCTGGGTGCTGGACGCGATGCTCCGCGTGAGTCCACCCAGGCCGTAGAGGGTGAGAGAAGCCAGCCAGACCATCCCCAGAGCCCACTGAGAGGTGCTGTCGACAGTAGACAGCACCGCCAGACCAAAGAGCCCGTTGATGGTCACCTGATCGAGCAGCACCCGAGCCAGCTCCCGCACACCGGGGGGGCCGCCCATGCCCACCCAGAACCGCTCTGTCTTTCCCTCTCCATCAATCGCAGCGAGGACAGCAAAGATGGGCACGATGATACCGGTAAGGAGCGTGATGCCGTTCCTCCCGAACAGACCCAGGATCGGAAGCATTGCGGTCAGCGCCATACACAGGAACAGCGGTCGGCGGCTCAGCAGAGCGTGGCGGATGCTCAGGCGAAACACCGACTCTGCCCCGATCTGCCGCGTCGACGACTGCGTGGCATCGGGCACCAGCGGCGCTTCAGATCGCGCCTCGACCGAGGCATCGCGCCGCGGTTGCTGAGCAGGAAACAAGACATGAAGGTCGGCCATGGCGAACAGATCCTCACTGGAGGGAGCACGGATACCCGCGGGTACCAGAACCACATCACTGTTCTACATGAGTAGAACAGTAGAATGGTGTCACGTGTTGTCTTGAACCTCTTCTCACGGTGGGAGGGTCCACCGCATGGCAGTTCCAGAAGGAGTGGCTCTCAGGCTATGATGCCGCCGCGGACGCCAGACCGTTCGCTCCCCGTCTCGAGAGAACGATGCGCTCCGAATCCCTCCGCTTCCCGTCGTGGTGTCTGTCCCTGGTCCTCGTGGCCTGCGGCGACACCAGTCTCCTCAAGATCGAACACGAGGGCGACGCGCCCGGCGAGTGCAGCGACGGAGCCGACCAGGATCGCGACGACCTCTTCGACTGCGAAGACCCGGACTGCGAAGGCTCGGAAGAGTGTGCGGGAGACACTGGCGAGGACGGGGGATCGGGCGACGACGACGACAACGACGACGGAGACGACGGCGGAGACGGCGACGACGGAGACGGCGACGACGGCGACGACGGCGACGACTCGGCCGCACCGGTGGACGACCCCCCCAGCGCCCCCGTGGTCGCCATCAGCCCTGTGCGACCCCGCGACGGAGAGCCGCTCACGTGTGCCATCACCACGGCCTCCGTCGATCCCAACGGTGATCCCGTCACCTACCGCTACGCGTGGGAAGTCGGCGGCAGCGTGGTGGGCTCCACGGAGACCCTCGCAGCCGACCAGACGCCCGAAGGCGCGACAGTCACGTGCGCAGTGACCCCGGTGGCCAACGGACTCGACGGAGAGACCGGGGTCGACCAGGTCGACATCGTCGCGGACTGCATGGTGCACATCGACACCGACTTCAGCAGCGGCTGGGGTCCATTCAGCAACCTCAAGGGAGACGCAGACATCATCTCCAGCGCTGCCCGACTCTTCCGGACCAGCACCGAGTGGGCCATGGCTGAGGCCACCCTCAGCCGGGACGAGCCCGGCGCCCTCACCATCTCCGCCCGGATGGTGCTTCGTGAAGGCACCGCCTCGTTTGCAGACGAAGCCCAGGTAGCGCTGTGTCTCACCGACGACGGCGGCGGAAATATCGAGGTCCCGGGAGTAGAACGAATCGGCGCCGGGATGTGCCTGGCCCTCTCCAATGAGACCCAGAACGGCTCGTCTCGCGGCGCGATGCTCCTGGAAAACACCGCCTTCGACAACGGCGGCAGCGGACGCCGCCTCACCGATGCGGTCGATCCCGGACTGGACCGGCTGGTGCTGCTCGAGGCGACCCGTGACCTGGACCACATCTGGACCTTCTCCGTCGATGGATCGGCGGTGGGGACCTGGACCGAGACCACCCATCACACCATCCGACGGGTGACCCTCCTCGGCGGGCAGGACACCCACGCCGGCTACGGTGGCGACGTCGATGACGTCTATGTCGAAGGCTGTCCCTGAGGCTCAGAGCTGGCTGTCCATCCAGGCCGCACGCGCCACCAGCCACTCCTTGAGGTAGCCGATCTCGTCGGCGTGGCTCTCCCGATCGGTCGTCCCCTCGTCATTCGGCCAGACATAGCGCCCGAGGATGGGCCACCGGTCGAAATTCCGATCCACAGCGGGCTCGATGACCGCAACCGCTTCGTCGATGCGCTGGGCAATGGCCACATCGGACCACGCCCCCGCCCGGTGAGCACGCCAACGCTCCCGGCGCAGCGCCTGGAAGTCCGGAGCTGCCAGCAAGGCCTCATACCAACAGAATCCGTTGGGGTTGTCGCCTGGGAATTCCGGGTTGTCGTAGTGCCAGCCCTCGGCCCGCCAGGCCTGGAAGTAGTCCGCGTTGCCGAGTGCTCCGTTGTAGTCCCAGACCGGCCCCATCCCCAGGACGTCGTCTTCCGACAGCGTGATCCAGGTGCTCAGGACATAGCCATCGACGTTCCGACCCAGCTCGACCAGCAGCATGTGATCGACAAAGCTCGCCAGATCCACCTGCGCGTGGTCTCCGCCGAGGAGAGCGGCCTCGACAGTGTTCAGCCGCTCGACAATGCCGTCCGTGGAGCTGGGCCAGTCGACCTTCAGCTCATCTCCGCAGGACTCGGTCTCGATGAATTCGGGTCCGCCCTCAACCCAGTCCCGCTTGATCAAGGCCGCGCCCGACGGCAGGTCGACCCGGTTGGCGTCCCGCTTGATCTTCTCCATGAAGACATAGACCCCACGATAGTCGCCGTTGACCTCGAGCTCGACGAAGCGTGTTCGGGCCGCGTAGCGATCGATGTCGCGGCTCAGGGTGTACACGAGGTGGTTTCGGATGAGGGTCTTGTCGGAGTAGGGACCTTGCAACACCCAGTCCTCCTCTTCCGGTAGCCCGAGGAGGGAGACGTCCATGTCTTCGTCGTCGCCATCCCAGGTCTCCAGGGCGTAGGACTTCTTGTCGTAGCCCCGAGAGCTGTTGCCCCGGACATGAATTCCCGCACGCCCGCTGTGGGTGAGCTCCCCGTCGACGCGCACCTCCAGATCTGCAGGCATCCAGTCGCTGCCCTCCGGGTCGTCGTCTGGATCTCGCCCCGCGTCCACGGTCACCGAGATCCGAGCCACCCCCGGAAGCACTTCGCTGGTGCCATCGTTCCCCCCGTCATCGGCGGTCCCCGAGTCTTCGCCCGCCGTGTCGGAGCCCGCTCCACCAGACCGCTTCTGGTCGATCTCACCAGAGGCGCAGCCCACCCCAAAGACACCGAACCCAAGCGCCACAACCCACCCAGAACAGCGACCAGACATCCAACCTCCACCCCACCACGATAGCCGCTGCCCCGTGCGGCTGCGTCACGAAAGGTCGCGACATCTTCTTCGATGCCAGGCTTCCCACATCGCGCTCACGCAGTGGAC
>Ga0115012_10002875_pt1 | contig 10125 bp, 6 predicted proteins | sample TroAtlMetagenome_FD_88706 | JGI IMG/M metagenome (GOLD analysis project Ga0115012, IMG submission 88706) | Marine eukaryotic phytoplankton communities from Atlantic Ocean - Tropical Atlantic ANT10 Metagenome | ecosystem: Environmental > Aquatic > Marine > Oceanic | place: Tropical Atlantic Ocean...
AGAACAACATGTTCAAACTCATCGATTGGCAGATCAGAAAATAAAGGATAATTTAAACGGCTTTCTCCATACTTACCTCTAAAATAAAGTCGAAATGAATATTTGCTCCATGGAACAGGCTTATAGGGTGTGTGGCGCGCTCTAATGAAATCCCCTCCCTGTAGCCTAAATCCACTATCAACCTGAAAACTATCTCTACTATCTTTAAATAAGAATTCGGAAGAAATCGGACGCTCCCAAGCCATGCCACGCTTATTTGTATTACGAGGATCTATTTCCAGAATTCCAGTCTCTCCCCAAATATTTTTTTTGTCTGTAACAAGTGAAATAACAGGAAGCGAAGTAACAGCTTTTGATTTACCTAAAACAAAGCTATGAGTAGATGAACTGGAAGACCATGAACCACGTTTAAAAGTCGCAGCTCGAATGATAGTAGTATCGGTAATCGGTATTGGCTTACTATACAATTTACCATTAGTTGATGTAGGCAATGAATAATCGGTTGTGTAGCGAATCAAGGCCTGATCTTCTTTTGTACTCAAAATAAGATCGAAGGGTTCAATAAAGAATCCTCTTTTCTTGCTAAACTTAGGCTTACTCAGAATATTTTTAAAACTGCCTGCCCCATTGATAGAACCTGGCGTGGGCTTTATAAAATACATCCATTGATCAGTCTCAGAAAGCCCGTATGAGATACTACTGCGTTGTTCAGGATACTTTTGAGAAACTTTATCTATAAGCTTTCGCGGCAATTCAGGACTAAAAAGTCCTATATAACCACCACTACTCCCGAGCTTAAAATTAGTATGCATCGGTTTACCAATAGCCTTTCGGTTTTTTCCAGATGCAAATACTACCAGAAATCTATTGGGCTCAATCTTAACATCGGGAAACACCCATTTACCTGGGCGTTTCTTGTCATCTGTCAATGACCATCCACTTAAATGAACGGCTTTACGCCCTCTATTTTCTAATTCAATCCAATCAACGGCTTGATCATCCTCATCCCTTAAACTGGTCTGATTGGAAGCCATAAATTCATTAATTATAATTACACCAGGCCAATGATCAGGATCCACAGTATAAGACCAATCTCGACTAATAAAAGAATTTGGCTTAGCCGCTTTATCAGTAATACCATCCATATTTGGCCAAGAAATCACAGCTGACCCACTTGTAACTTTCTTGAATTCGATATCCCATGGCCCATCAGCAAAGCCAGTTACACTTTTTGGAACTTTGCCATTAATCAGAATATCACTAGTTTCAAAATTCATCACAGGCTCATTAAAAAATAATCGTATTTTTTTAAGCTCACGAACAATCGTTTCCGGTCTAGGCAAAATATCAACCAGCTCAGGAGCAAGATCGTCAACCACTTGATATCGGGCTAACTTATTAGATCTAGGTGAAAACCTATTTGGAGGTCGCCCAAAATCTTCGATCGCTTGATCTATACCCCAAGACAAAACAGACTCACCATAATCAGCATCAGCGAAATTAAATGTCCAAGAACGATCCTGTCCATCGATAGATATTGGCTTTTGTCCATTCAACAGAAGATTACTAGCATCAATATTCCGAACAGACTCACTAAACAGCAATGTAACACTATTTAACTTTTGAACCTTCCCTGGCTTAGGTATGAAACCCGTCAACAATGGCGGCTTACTATCATTGAGTATTCCAACTAACTCGGCATCAATCAAAAAATCGCTACTTGAAAGACTAAGGTTAAATGCTTGAATCGCGATTTTATTATTACCGTTTTTCAAAAATGAATCAGCCCTCCCAATCTCAAACTGCTCGAATTGACCAGATTCATGAGAATCCGAAGCTAACTCTGAAAGCGGTTTTCTGGGCGGATTTTGCTCAATTACACGATGCCCATTAATCCAGACTATGAAGCCGTCATCGAAATTAACCAATAGATCAAGAACACTGTATTTACTGACATCCTGAACCTCAAATTCTCGACAAAGATAAACTACAGAATACCGTCCAGGCATATCTCTCAACAATGTGCCACCCTGCCCATCACCGTAACGGAATGGAGCATTTCCACTTGGCCAATCAAGACGGCCAAAGTCCATTGTGAGCCAATCACTGGAAGATTCGGAGCCTTTTAGAAATTTCCAAGTTGAACCACGTTCCAACAAAACATCTGCAAGGCCAATTGAAAAAAAACTATTCGTTGCACAGAATATTATAAAAATAGAATATAGTCTGTTCATCTTGATCACGTAAAAGCACGAATCTTCAATTCGCTTACATTCTGAATTAGCAGCTAATTGTTCAGTGGCTACTAGTTAACAGAAGGGCTATTGGTAGAAGGAAGTTTGACTGGCACAGGCGGAAGAGAAAGCTCTAAATTCATCATGTTACGCATAGGCTTGTATTCAGTTTTAGGAAGCTTGTCAGCCCAATCACCACGCTGCAATTCCTCACTCTGTGCCTGCTTTATATTGACGACAAAAAGGACTACTCCAGCAATACTAATAAATACGATTAATGGCAGCCAAATACTCCAATTTAATCTCGATAGAAAAAGCGTTAAGCCATCAACAAAACCCTTTTTGCCTGGAATCGCGGGATCAGAAGCCAACGAATCTGTGCCACCCAACTCCTGGTTTAGCTGCACAATAAGAGCGTTATGATCAATCTTTAGAAATCGACAGTAAGTTCGGACAAAACCACGAATAAAAATTGGCGCATCAAATTTACTAAAATCGCCTTCTTCTAGAGCAACAACATGATCAGCACGAATCTTCAATTCGCTACCGACATCTTCCAAAGATTTACCCTGTGATTCACGGGCATTCTTTAATTGCTGTCCAACGGATGGCATCCACACAAGTTCTAACGGGAAAAACGGCCCCAATCAATCCCCTAGAAACGTTTTAATTAACGTAAAAGGAAACATGCATTCATTTTTTCCCTATAGCATATAGGAATTCCTTGCGCTCATCTCCTTTAAACGCCACTCGCAAATAAAGTCGATCTCCACTTACTATAGGAGATGCGTACACTTCATCCCCTAGTTGATTGGCTGCAATAAGTTTAAACTCATTAGGATTCGCTTCAAAAACAAAGGTTTTACCAGAAAGATTAGTTCCATAAATACGATTCCCAACCATAACTGGAGAAGTATAAAACGTACCCCCAAGCCTCTCCTTCCATTGCTCTTCACCAGTCTTCGCGTTCCAGCAGATCGCAAAACCAGCATCCATTGTGACATAAAGAAAATCATTTCGAATTAGCATTGATGGAACATAAACACGGGCCGAATTCTTCCAAGCTACGCGCCCTGAACCATCAGCCACAATGGCAGCAGTATGATTTTTCGGCCAACCTCCACTCACGAAAATATGTGTTCCATCTGTTACAAGTGTTGAAACACACTCCTGCGTTGAACCCGATACCTCCCATAACTTTTTTCCAGTTAAGGGATCAAGACTAGTAATTAATTCACAACCACAAAACACCATCTGCAGTTTACCTGCCGACTCAATCACCACTGGAGTAGTGTAATTGGGAAACTTTGGACGCTCTTGCCTCCAAATTTCACGACCGGTTTTTTTGTCCAAACCACATATAGCCCCGCCAATCTTCGTGTCAGCCTTAATAACAACGATGTCACCAAAAACCATCGGTGAACTCCCATACCCTTGGTGCACCTTATATTTACCAATTGGTTTCTGCCAAATCAGCTTACCATCAAGCCCCAATGCCGAAGCATATGCCTGATTACCTATAACAAAGTTAACATATAAACGCTCTCCATCATGAACGACGGTTGTTCCAGCATGTGATGCGTGCTTATTTAACCCAATGGCAAACTGACCTTCGTGCACCTTTGTCTGCCATATTATTTTACCATCCAAACTATTTAGACAAACAACCGACTGAAACATCTCATCCTCATCTGCCGTAGCGAGATATATACGATTTCCCACCAGCGTTGGCGTACTATGACCGCGTCCAGGAATAAACGTTTTCCAAACTACATTTTTTGTCTGACTCCACTTTGTAGGCAGACCTTCAACAAGCTTAGCTTGCCCATCGGAAGTTAAACCTCGCCAATTTGGCCAATCAGTGGATGTAAACTGACTTTCCGCAGACAAGCAGTTAAATAAACTAAATAAAATTAATAGAGAATAAGGCCTGTACATAATATTTTATATAAAACAGAAATCGTTGCCGAATCAACTTAGACCGGCAAGCTGAATTAAACACATTAAGAAACGAGAATATTCTTTATTTAAAAATCCCATCGCCCATTAATCTTCCAAGCTGAATTACTCCAGCCGCATTAAGAACGAGCTTCTTTTTTTGGGGCGGCAAATTGAACGCTTTTAAATGAATTAAGTTCGGATCGATTTTTGCGATTTTTTCAAAATCTGCAACAACATCAATTCGGTTAACCCCTTTTTCATCTGTTGGCAACTGTTGACTGATATACCATTTAAGATCTGGCATACCAAGGTCAATTCTACTATTAGCAATGATTGCCTGAATTCGCTCTGCAGCCATTTTTCGGTAAGGATAAAATGACATATCATTTTCGCTTAAGTGATAAAATATACCAGCTAAACGGACTTGATGCCCTTTAGTTTTTAAGTCACTGACCGTTTCTTCAACAAATCTTATAAAGTCAGGATAAATGTGGCGAGATTTGGCCATGCTGCCTTCAGGAGTCCAATCAATGATTTGTGAACCACTATGGGCAAATTTAGCAATTGAAACATTGGGGATATTTTTACTTTTTAGTGATTGAGCAAAACTTAGTTCTGGTCCAAATGTGTCATAAAAACTTACTTGACCGAGAGGCTCCCAATCAGTCGATTTTAGATAACCACCACCAAGACTATATCTGTAAGCAATATTAGGATTGTCTTTTAAAAGATCGCTTTCTCCCAACTTGACTGCATCCTGAATAAAAGCACGTTCACCTTCCATATTGCGATGTCCGGCAAGAATGAAAAGATTCACCTTTTCCCCTTTTTTATAAGGCCATTTTTTGAGATTTCGAACTCGATTTTGTTTACGACCAACAGTACGAAGATAGGAATCAGCATAATTAATTCCATGCTGTAGTTGACCTAGGGTTCCATAGTGATAATGCAATCCAACAGGCTCTCCAACCTCGACGCCAATATGAGACGTTGGTATATACTCAGCCAATGGATCCGCTTCAGTAACTTCTCGCTGCCCTTGACTTATACTATACATCCGAGGACGCAAATCCATTCCCCAAATTGTTTTTGTACACAGTTCACCAATATAGAATTTAAGTTTTGGCGAACTCAGATCTCTTCTCCATTTAGCAATAAAGTTTTTTAGATTCTTTCCATAATTAGGCATATAGTTTTCTTCAAACATATCATTTTCCCCCTGATGCCAAATAAAACCTTCGATTCGATAGCGAATACCATTGCGATCCAATCCAGCAAGTGAATCCCTAATCAATTTGAGAGCCAACGGATACATTTTAAAACCAATTGGCTTATCTGGATTCCAGTCACCGCCAAGGTGGGTTCCGCCAGCTGCACACTTAATAATTGCAATTGGATCCTTTATGGCTTGCGAAACTTCACGAGCAAAACTTAACTCTGGACCAACGATATTATTTACTGGCTGTAGGTCTACCCAACCATTGCTAGCTGTTTTATTCTCGCGCCCAATTAAATATGAGAATTTAATGTTTTTTTGAACATTCTCAATGCCAAGAAATGGCGGAAAATTTTTAATATCTCGAACCTTGGAATCAGATCCAACCATATTAGATTGACCTGCAAAAATAAATACCCTGAGAGTGGCATCCTCTTCTGCAGAATTACCATTTGGCAGACAGAATAATATTAATGAGAAAAAAAGAAAAATTGAAATTCGCATCATAAAAAGCACACCCTAGAGTGCAAAAGACTAAACTACAATCGTCCTAATAAATTTATTTTACCATCACTAAACACTTTTATTGAGATAATAAAAATATCATTTAACACGAGGCTCAACACCAAGAAGATGCCGAACAAAAAAATCCATCCTTCTTCTAGCGGCATACTTAGACTCTCCTACACCATGACCTGCGCCTGGCACCATTAGAAATTCAAAATCTTTGTCAGCTTTTATTAGTGCATCAACAACCTGATAAGTAGAAGAAGGATCAACATTTGTATCCAACTCTCCAACTGTTAACAAAAGTTTACCTTCCAACCGATGTGCATTGGTCACATTAGACTGCTCGTCGTAATGAGGCCCAATAGGATAATCCATCCACTGTTCATTCCACCACATTTTATCCATACGATTGTCGTGGCACCCGCAGTCGGCGGCTGCCGCTTTATAGAAATCACCATGCCATAGCAAGGCTGCCATAGCATTTTGCCCTCCAGCTGACCCCCCATAAATACCAACTCTAGAAATATCCATAAATGGGTAATTTTTGGCCGCCTCTCTTAGCCACTTCTTTCGATCTGGAAAGCCAGCATCGTTGATATTTTTGTAAGCAAAATGTTGAAATTCACGACCCCGGTTTGATGTGCCTTTACCGTCAATCTGGACTGTAATAAACCCCAATTCAGCCAGTTCCTCTCTCCACATTCCATAGCGAGATCGCCAGCTTTTTGGTACAAACGAGCCATGCGGACCTGCATAGATCACCTCTACAACCGGATAGGTTTTATTAGGATCAAAATTAATTGGGCGGCAAATTATGCCATGAATATCAAACCTTTCATCTCTATCTTTAGCAACAAAACGTTCTGGTGCATTAAAACCAACGGCAAACAAATCAGAAGCATCTGCCCGCTCTAACTCACAAAGAAGCGATCCATCTTCAGTATTGCGAAGCATATGGCGTGGAGGCAAATCAACTCGAGACCAAGTATCTATAAACACAGTTTTATCGGGGGAAAATACCACAGAATGCGTACCGTCTCCATCGGTCAATTTCAACAATTCAGTCCCGTCAAAATTCACCCTATAGTAGTGGTGATAATAAGGATCAATACCCGTTTCCCGACCAGAAGCTTTGAAGATGATTTGCCTTTTTTCTTGGTTAACCTCAACAACCTCTCTTACAACCCACTCGCCCTTTGTAATTTGAGATTTTACTTTTCCACTACGACCATCATAGAGATAAAGATGATTCCAACCATCACGTTCAGAGCGCCAGATAATTTCTTCAATGCCATTTAAGTCCTTTCTGTATCCCTTTTGAAAAACATTAACAAAAGTCTTAGCATTCTCATCTATCAGCGCACGCGTTTTTCCGGAAGGAATTTGAATTTCAATAACGCGGTGTGCTCCAAAACCTCGCTCAATATGCTCAAACATAAAACCACTTGAATCCGGGCGCCATACAGGTCTACGAGTCGAAAATGGATCCTTAACTAGTAAGGGGTCAGTCGTAAATTGGCGGGTATTCCAACCTGCTAAAAATACATGGACCGTCTGCGTAGGCATAGGGTCTCCCGGTTTACTATAACTTCGTTTAAAATGCTTTGGTTGAAGCTGATCATCGGGCGCTGAATCTACATAATGAACCTCACGAGTTTTAACTTCTCTTCGCTTCATAAGAGCAACGTATTTTGAATCTGGCGACCAAAAAAAAGGCTGCTGATACACATGCTCTTTTACTCCATCTTTGGATAGCTGAATATCTGCACCATCTATAATATCGTGAACAAACAGATTATTATCCTTGATAAAGGCACGCCAACGACCATCCGGGGAAACAGGCCCACTCTTGCTAACATTGGATTTACTTTTGACTGAAACCCCATTTAGGCTATCTCGTTTTTTTTCTATCTGTTTCTTAACTATTTTGGCTGCCCTTGATTTGCGATGGTTTAAAGCTGTATCAAATTTCTCCTTATCAGAAAACGCGCGACGTTTTCCCTTTTGACCATTTACAAGCACATACTCACGCACCCCTCGAACCTTTGTCTCGTACCAAAAATGGTGCCCTCCAAACCATTGAGGATTAATTGTTTCTTTGTAAACCTTCCCAGAAAAAAGCTCTCTTATTTTTGATGAACGCTCGTAATCCGACTTAGTTCCCTGACCAAACCCTGAAACACAAGTAAACACAAATCCAAGATATGTAATAATTATTCGATAAATCATTTTTAATGCGACAACCATCAGGCTAAAAACTCCTAGCGCTTGATCAAAGCGAAAACGCATTTTTTAAACGAATTTCCCTTGGGAAAAACATACAAATGTGCCTAGAATTTGTTTATGAAGTATAAAGTTTACACCATAGTATTTGCCAGTTTGGTGACTAGTTGCGGGGTAAAGCATAATGTTACAACTAAATCAGACCCTACCGATGAAAATTCTGTTGAGGCTCACGCTGTCACTAAACCTGAAAATGAACAGAAACCCAATAACCCCCTAATTCCATCATCCGATACTACTAAAAAATCAGTAGCTATAATTAAACCTCAACCCCAGTTCGAACCTGTTACAAAATCTCAAACTTCAAAAAAAATTGTGAAAACCGATGCAGAATGGAAAGCAATACTGACACCCGCGGAATACCAAATCCTTCGACAAAAGGGAACCGAACGCGCCTTCACTGGTAAGTTTGACAAGCACTATAAAGAAGGAACCTATACTTGTAAGGGTTGTGGAACTCCACTATTTGACTCCACCACCAAGTACGATTCCGGTTGCGGCTGGCCAGCATTTTTTAAAGCAAAAGAAAACACCATTGCTGAAACAATTGATCGCAGCTACGGTATGATTCGAACTGAGATAACCTGTAAAAAATGTGACGGACACTTAGGTCACATATTTGATGATGGACCTAACCCAACCGGGGTGAGATATTGTGTTAACTCTGCTTCAATGGGGTTTATTCCTGCAGATAAGGATAAACAAGCAAAACCGGTGCAAAAAAAATAACTTTCACCTAGTCAAAAAAATGACAGCACCTTTGATTTCAGTGGTGTTGCCAGTTCGTAATGCTGCCAAGACTGTAGAACGTGCAGCTCGCTCCATACTTCAATCCAGCTTTAAAGAAATCGAATTGGTCGTTATTGATGATGGCTCCACCGATGGTAGTTCGGACATTATCCGAAAAATCAGTGATTCTCGCCTGCGTTTATTTCAGCAAGGAAAAAAAGGGATTTGCGCAGCTGCAAACCGTGGAACAGCCGAAGCTCATGCCTCTATAATTGCTCGTATGGATGCCGATGATTTTTCTCATCCTAGGCGACTAGAAAAGCAATTCGAACTGCTACATCGAAATAATTTTGATATTGTAGGATGTCAGGTCAAAATAATCGATATACATGGTAAAGCTGTAGAAACCATGCATCGCTATGAAAGCTGGAGCAATTCACTAACGGAACCAGATCAAATTGCTGCTATGCGCTTTGTAGAATTACCAATTATTAATCCTACACTCATGGCTAGACGTAAAGTATTCGAACTCAGTTACCGCCCAGGAGATTGGCCTGAAGACTACGACTTATGCCTTCGTGCTCTCGGCAAAGAACTACGAGCAGCAAAAGTTAAAGAAGTACTTTTAGATTGGATTGATTCAAGCAATAGGCTCACCAGAAAAGATGCACGCTATTCGCCCGAAGCCTTCGATCGTTGTCGGCGAACTCACCTAATCGAAGGCCCTCTCAAAGGTGCAAAAGAAGTTGATTTATGGGGAGCCGGCAAAACTGGAAAGCCATGGCTTCGATGGTTAAAAGATAAAGGTTTTAAAGTTCGGCAAATAATCGAAGTATCACCAAAAAAAATTGGCACAAAAATTCATGGAGTTCCTGTGATTTGCTCAGATGATTTATCAGCCCCAAAAGAGGTCCCGCTGATAATAGCTGTAGGGGCTTCGGGTGCTAGAGAACTAATCGAAACCGAGCTAATTAAAAAAGGTTATAATCCAGGAAAAAATGCATGGTTTGTTTGCTAAATTCGTAAACTATTGATCAATTAGGATGCCTTGCTCGATAAGTAATGTTGGAATATTTTGCCGAACAGGATAAAGGATTTTTCCATCCTCGCGAATCAAACCTTCATCTATTTTTCCCTCCAACTTTACACCTGCTCGATTAACTAACGTACCTGCTTCAATACGCTGATTTAGCCCTGCAATTAAATCGGCAT
>Ga0115012_10002876_pt1 | contig 10123 bp, 7 predicted proteins | sample TroAtlMetagenome_FD_88706 | JGI IMG/M metagenome (GOLD analysis project Ga0115012, IMG submission 88706) | Marine eukaryotic phytoplankton communities from Atlantic Ocean - Tropical Atlantic ANT10 Metagenome | ecosystem: Environmental > Aquatic > Marine > Oceanic | place: Tropical Atlantic Ocean...
GGGGGGGGGGTGGAGGGAGATGGAGGGAGAAGAAGGACGCACCCGCAGGCGGCGCATCGACGGCGTCGTAGGCGCCAGTCGTCGTGTTATAGAGCAGGTAGGAGAGGGCGAGGGCGGCGTCGGAGGAGACCGGCGACGACGCGACCTTCTGCCGGAGGAGTACAGTGGCATTGAGCCAGCCAGCACAGAGCTCTGCGATCGGCAGTGCCGCCGGCGTGTTGCACGCGTATGGCGCCGTGTCCGTCAAGTACGGCACGAGCTGTGACCCCTCGCACGCGCCGCTCGGCCCACGCGCCGGCAGCAGCAACGGCGCCCGCCGCGAGCAGCCGGCGTCGTCGACGGCGTCGACGCAGCCGTCGCCGAGGACGGGTGCGCCGAGCGTGTACCGCGAATCGCCAGAGACGGCGGCGGCAGCGGGTGCGAGCCACTGCCGGAAGGCGGTCAGGTTTCCCACATTCTCCTCGGCGCGCAGGTGGTCGAGAACGTCCGACTCATCTTGCGAGCTCAGCGCGCTGCACGTCGGGAAGGGGTCGGAGAGAAAGGCGCCACGCGATTCGGAGTTGTCGGTCTGCACGCATAGAAGCCCGTCCAGATCAGTCACGTCAGACCAGCCGCGCGCCGCCGCCGTCTGCGGGATATTCGCCCGCGCGAGCAGGTCCGAGCAGTACGTGACGCCCGCACGCCCAGCACCGCCGGGTGCGCCGGCGCTCGGGCAGCCGAAAACGTCGACCAGCTCAGAAGCCGTGCAGTCGGAAGTGTCGCAGCAGCACCCCGCGTCGCACGCGCCCGCCGTTGCGTCGCACGGGCATGAAAGTCCATCCTCGCCATATGCTGGGTCGGACACGCGCTCGCAACCGCAGCACGAGGCGGAGTCCTCCGAATCAGCCAGGGCCGCGGTTGCGTGGTAGGCGGGTGCCGACGGTTCCCACGCAAAGTCGGCGGTGGAGGGAGCGAAGAGAGTGAGCAGGATAAGGCGCATTGCGGGCCCAACGGGCCGATTCTACCCGGCAAGGCCAGGCGTTTACAAAATAGATAATCTAGGACCTCGTACGTAGAGGTGGTCTACACCGATGGAAATTGCAAAATGGCCGCAGCCGCCGGCGGCGTGCCCTTTTGTGTGCGTCTTTTCGAGACCCACACGTACAACTAGGATTGGTTTTTGAGAACTGGCTTTTGTAGAAAGTAGGATTCCTACTTGCTACTGTACTCTGGAGCAATTCCAGCAGCGCAATCGAGCAGACTCGCCCTCATCCCTCTTCTATCACTGTGCCCCTCTTGTACCAGTGCCCCCCACTTATTACGGTCTGTGTTTCTCGAGTTTATTAGCGAGGACGCGAGACAGGCCTCCCCCTTGGTTCTGCCATGTGAGTGGAGGGGCGACGGTGGCGGCGGCGCGCCGTTTGGGCACGGGCTTCACGGAGCAGTCCACTGCGACTGCTTCGTCGACGCGTTGTAGTAGTACTTCGCGCCCGAGCTCGGGTCGATGCCGGTCGTCCAGCCGGCCGGGAGTGCGGCGCCGCCGGGCGGCGGGGGTGGCGCGGTGGGCTTGAGCTCCTGAACGGGCGCCTCCCACTGCGTCTGGCCGGCTGGGCCGACGTAGTACGCGTAGCCGCTCGACGGGTCGGTGAGCATCCGCCACCCGGCGGGCAACCCGCCGCCGGGGCCGCCGGCGGCCGGCGCTGAGCCGCGGCGCATCCGCGTGAAGGCGAAGCCACCACCGGCTGCAACAGCGAGCACGAGGAGGGGGAGCGAGACCCCGAGGACCACGGTGTCGCCGGCGGGCGCGGGCGGCGGGGCCGGCCCCTGCGGGCCGGGCGGGCTCGGCGGCGCCGGCGGCGGCGACTCCAGCTCGAGCGGACCGGAGACGACGAGAGCGAATTTCTGCGTTCCTTGCTGAATGTTCGCGCCCGTCACCTTGATCGTCCAGGTTTGTGGCGCCGAGCCGTCGGTATCAATCAACACCTGAGCGCGCGGAGCGAGGCGTGAGCGCGTGTGGGCGGGATGTGAGGGCTGCCAGCGAAGCCGCCTGCTTGACGGCGTCGGCGTCGGTGACAAGACCAGCAGGGGGTTGTGGCAAGCCCTGCTGGTCCTCGACGACGAGGTTCAGGTTGTTGATCAGCGGGTTGTTGGCCAGCGGATTGGCGGGTGGGTCGGTCCACACGAGAGTCACCTTGAGCCTGGGCTCGCTGCACGTTTGGCCCGCCCCGACGTAAACCTTGCACGGGCCGTGCGTACCCGCGGTCGGCACCGTGTAGGTCAGCTCGGCGCCCGTCGCCGTGATGACGGCCTCGGGCCCGTCGATGAGCAGGATCTTGTCGCCTGCAGACTTGCCATCACTTGTCGCCTGGAAGAGGACGCGGTCCATCTGGATGCGGCCGTAGCCCTGCGACCAGATGTGGACGCGCGCGAATCAGAAGGGAGCGGCGGGCAGGCGCGGCCGGGCAAGTGCGCGATTCGGGTCCGGCGGTGTCGCCTGCACGTTTCCCGGAGCCGTCCCGGGTCCGAGCTGCTGATTCTGCTGGTACGTCCCGCCCAGTGTCACCGCCGAGTTGATGAGCATCGCTTTCATGAGCGCGCCCGACGGCACCTTCGGGTTCGAGCCGCCCTTGGTGCCCGACGGGTACCACCCCTCGAGCAGGTACTGACGCAGCAGCGCGGCGTTCCCCGACGTGATCGGCGTCGCCATCGACGTCCCCGCCATCTCAGTGCGGCCGCACTCTGCGGGGTCGTTCGAATTCGCCGACGTGATCAGGAAGCCAGGTGCCACGACGTCCGGCTTGATTGACCCGCCTGGCCCGGGGCCCTGCGACGAAAAGACCGCGACGTTGCCGTCCTGGCGGCCGCCCCCCGAGTTGGAGTTCTCGGAGGCACCGACGGTGACGCAGTTTTTGCACGTGGCGGGCGCGCCGACCGAGCCGGGGCCGTCAGTCCCGGAGTTGCCCGCCGCGAAGAGGATGAGCATGTCGTCACGCAGAGCCATGAATTCGTCGACGTCCCGCGTCGGGATCGTGTACGCGTTGATGTTCGCACCCCACGAGTTGGAATGGATGCGCGCACCCTGGGAGGGGCCAGATAAGCGGGTGGGGGTGAGGTGTAGGTGCACGGGGTGCAGGGAGGAGGAGGGGAGGGGAGCAGGGTGCCCGCCGCCGCGCACCTCGTCGTAGTCGACGTTGAAAAAGTTGTTGACGAGGTCGTTCGGCACCGCGAGCCCGGGCGAATCGCCCGGCCCGATGTCCGTGAAGGCGACGCGCGCCTTGTAAGCCACCCCTTGGTTTGCCACGGCGGCCGCGTCGGTCGTGACCGATGCCTCGCCGAGAATCGACCCGACGACATGCGTGCCGTGGTCCGCCTGCGGTGGGGGCGCGGTGGGTGTGAGGATCACACTGCGAAAAGCGCACGTCCATTTCCGGTGCGGACGGAATGTGCGGCGCGCGCGTGCGCGCGTTGCATGAGCATTTGCGTGCATCTGCATGCGCCCGGTGATCACCTGCCCCGTCGCCTCGCCGTCGGCGTACGCGCGGTACGACTGGACTTTGCGGTGCGTGTCGCCGTACTGCTGGTTGCCGGGGGTGCCGCCCGCGGCGTTCTCAAAGTAGCACGACCCACCGTCGAGCCCCGAGTCGCCCACGCCGACGACCTGCCCCTCTCCGTGCAACCCCATGTCCCACATCGGCGTCGCCCCCACGATGGTGCCGACTCCCCCTATCGGATTCGAGCCGGACTGGGTGATCTGCACGCCGTCGGCGTTGAGGACGCGGTACTCCATGTGCGGCTCAATCCACGTCACCTCGGGGCGCTCGGCAAGCGCGGCTGCCACGATGTGCGCGTCGTCACGCGCCGCGGTGACCTCGAGCAGCTTCTCGGAGTGGTGCTTCACGGCGAGCAGCCCGGCGTCGATCCCCGCGCAGCTCGGCCGCGAGCCCAGAGCTCGGCGAGCGGCGCCCCTGCCGGCGCACCACTCGCGCAGTTCGCCGGCGTACGTGGTCGCGAGGTCGGCGGCGGGGGGGCGCAGGTGGCCGTGGCGCTCGTGCGGCAGGAGCATCACGTTGAGCGAGACGGTCGAGCGGTTGGGGGTCGTGCGCTCGAAGTGTGGCGCCACCTTGAGCTCGGGAAGCAGCGGCACGACGCGCATCACCTCCGGCTGCGCGCGCAGGCTCTGAGCGAGCTCGACGGAGCCGTGCATCACGAGATGCCCGCCCACGGGGGTGCTGTCGAGCGCCATCTCGGTGCGCGCCTCAAGCGCTTCGCGCAGCGCGTCCCCGAGCTGCACGCCCGCCGCCGGCGTGACGAGGAACGTTTGCAGCTGCCCCGGTGCGAGCGACTTCTCGTGGTCAAACAGACGCTTCCGGAGGTGAGAGTCGTCGCGGAAGATCCGGGTCGCCCGCGTGTAAAATTCGCGGTGGAAGTCGTGGAGCGGGAAGTGGACGTCCGACTCCGTGAGGGCGCGGTGATTGGTGACGACTGAGGTCGTTAGTAGGATCGAGAACGTCATCATTTGCTTTACGGTAGAAGCGTGCCAGGAGACGCCTCGAGGAGAGACGCCGACAGTCGCCGAGAGGAGAGAGGAGAGACGCCGAGAGGTAGTAGGTCCTCCCCGTAAGAATTTGTACATTGTAATGACGCACGGTATTGGAGAGACTCAAACAAGGGGGCCACCAATCGCCGTGCTGCACCCTCCCCGGCCAAGCACTCGAGTGAGGTGTAAAGACGGCATTCGCGAACCAATCCCGACAGCAAGTCTTTGGAGGCCGACTCGAGAGGGCGTGCGCCAGGCCTCTGGAGGCAGAGGCGAGCTCGCGTGGAGGAGAGCGTAGGGACGGCCCCAAGCGGATATGCCCTTTCCTCCGACTTCCACCCTCGTTACAGTAGTTGCCTACCTCCTCCCTTTTCCTTTTCCGCCGCCGCGCCCGGCCGCCGGGCGAGCGATCGCGGCCCCGCGTGGCCTGAAGCGACCGCCGCCCGCACCTGCCTCGCGGCGCTTCGCAGGCCTCGCGTTGCCCGCCGTAAACGTCGCCTCAAGTGCGCCGTGAGGCCGCCGACCGGCGTCTGCAGCCGCGTGGCCGCCGCCGCCGCCGTTCGTCTGCCGCAGACGCTCCGCGAAGCTCGCGCTCGAGCCCACGCGCGAGGCTGCCGGCGGCGAGCCATCGCCGACGAGCACGTCCTGCGCCAGCGTAAACATCCGCGGCTCGGACGCCGCCGCCGTGGCTGCCGTCGCGCCACGACCACGCCCGTCGCCGTCGCCGTCGCCGTCGCCGTCGCCGTCGCCGTCGCCGTCGCCGTCGCCGTCGCCCTCCTCCGCCCACTCCTCCTCCCCCTCCTCCTCGCCCTCCTCGCCCTCCTCCCCCTCCTCCTCCTCCACCCCGCCGTTCTCGCCGTCGTCGTCGTCGTCGTCCTCGCTCGCATCGGCGCGCCGGGCGGCCGCCGAGGCGCGGTCGCGCCCGTGCGGGTGGCGCTCGTGGTACTCGTCGGCCGCGGTGTCGATTGCAAAGTCCGGGTTGGAGAAGAGCGAGGCGAAACGCCGGTCGTGCAGCAGGCTCGCGCCCGGGGCCGCCGCCCCCGTCGCCGCCGCGTCCGCCGCCACGCCCTCGGCGCCGCTGCCCGCGGCCGACGCGCCCTGCGCCGCCGGGGTCGCCTTCGCGCGCGCGCGCTGCAGCTCGCTCGCGAGCTCGGCGTTGACTTTCACTCTGGCGCGCGGCGCGATCCTTGCGCCCGACTTCGCCTCGAGCTTCGCGGCCACGCGCTCCTTGCGCCACTGCTCGTAGGCGAAGGGCTGCGAGAGCGACGCTGCCTTCGCATGCAGCCGGGCGTCGATGAAGAAGCCGTGCATGTACGGCCGCAGGACGCTCGTGCCGACCAGAGCGTCCAGGCCGAGCGCAGTGAGCTCCTCGCGGCGCACAAACTTGTAGTCGTCGTAGAGCGCGCCCGTCGCCTGCTCCTCCATCTCCTCGCTGAGCGCGTCGATGAAGTGGCACCACCTGGGCGCCGGCCCGAGCGCGGGCACGAAGTACACGCCCAGCTTCTCGGCCTCGAGCGCGGCGAAGAGCAGCCCCGAGTCGGAGTACAGCGCGACGTCGTTCACGTCAGCGGGCGGCTCGATGCACGTGAGCGCCTCCCCGGTCGCCGCCTCCCACACCCGGATCACCTTCGCGTCCGTGGAGATGATGTGCCGCCCCGCCGCGCCGTGGTACTTGAGGTCGACGATCGGCAGGCCGTACCTGCGCGGGCGACGCGGGCGCTTGGCTTCGGGAGCCGCGGGCGGTGGGCCCGGGTCGCAGTTTGCACATGTGATCCTTCACGCGCAGCGGCGTGGCGCGGCGGATGTCGTAGACGACCACCTGGCCCGTACTCGTTCCTGCCGCGAGCTGGAGCCCGCGCGGGTCGAAGCGCAGCGCGCTCACCTCGAGCGCCGGCGCCGCCGCCGCCGCCGCCGCCGCCGCCGCCGCCGCCGCCGCCGCCGCCGCGCCCGCGGCGCCGGAGGCGTCGTCGACGGCGTCGAACGGCCGACAGCTGCCGAGCATCCGCCGCTGCCGCGGGTCCCAGCACTGCACGGTGCCGTCGGTCGTCCCGACCGCGAGCATGCCGTGCGCAGGGTGGACGCCGAGAGCGGCGACGCCGGCGCAGCCGCACTGCAGCGGCGAGAGGTGGCTGCCGCGCTCGAGGCTGAGCCGGAAGAGCTCCGGCCCGGCGCCGCCGACGAGGAGCTCGCACGTCTCGCGCTGGTAGGCGAGTGCGCGCCCGAAGTGCGGGATCCGCGTGGCGTGATGCTTGCCGAACTGCGAGTGGAACTGGAGCGTGCGGTCGGACAGGAGGAAGACCGCCTTCTTCCAGTCGGGCGAGAGGATCTGGAACTGCACGACGTCGGAGACAAAGTGGTACTGGTATTTCATCGAGAGCTCGCGGAGCTCGTACGCGCGCAGCTGCGGCGGGTACGCGCCCGTCGCCATCAGCGTCTCGCCGTCGGCGCTCACCTTGACGCGGGCACACGCCGTGGGGAATTGGAGGTTCTGGACCACCTCGAGCCGACCGGCAGCCGACTCGCGCTGCAGGCTGCGCCGCCGCTTCGCGGACAGCCAGCCAGGCAGAGCCTTGCCGGCCGACGAGAGGTTGTACACCTTTGCCGCCTCGCCGCGCTGCATGGAGGCACACGCGGCGCACACACAGCCTCGTACGAATTCCTACACTACCATTCATTCCTACTGCAACTCACCACACATAGGAGCTCCTAGGATACAAAGTTGGATCACTCTGAACTACTCGGGCTCATTCCAATGGAGCAGCTTCCCTTCGAGGGACTCTCCTCGTCCTCTCCGAATCGAAGGAGAGCGCGAGGAGGTGGCCGTGGCCGCTCCCGACACGGCCGCCCGGCTGCAGATGATTTCGATGGCGCGCCCGCCGTCAATGTATACTGTGTGCTTCCGGAGCAGCCGTCTGATCCGGTACCGCTGCGCGTGCCGATCGACCCGCAAGCGAATGTCAACGACCTTCTGCAGCAGGTCTCGCTCGCGGCGGCCAGCGTGCCGAAGCTCGGGCCGCGCGCCTTCGCGTGGCTTCGCGTTGACTCGATCAGTGGGCCACCCCTCGACCCTTCCGCGTCGATGTCTTCGTTCCCGGGTCGGCAGCTGTACGCCGTGGCCATCTCGTCCCAGATCGCAACACTCAACGGCCCGCGCGGCGGCCCGCTGCCGATCGGGGTCGGCGGCTACTACACCCCGTCTGCACAGCAAAGCGCCACCGCCGTGGGCAGCGTCGAAGCGGGCGAGGCGGCACCGTGGGTGCCAGGCGAACAAAGGGCGGTCAGTAGCGCCCATCCCCCTCCCCCACCCCCTCCCCCACCACCACCCTCCCTCCCTCCTCCTCCTCTTCTCCCGCGCACACGCGCGCGCTCGTGGCGTGCAAGCGAATCTCGGCACCGCTGCCGCGCTCAGGGCTACGAAGCGAAGCAGTGGTCTCCAAGTTCGCCGCCCTTCCACCACGGCCCGCAATCGCCACACGGCGCGGTGCGGCACGCCCCGATCGCACCCCCCATCCCTCCCCCTGCCCCCATCCCGCCGCCGACCCCTCCGCTCGGCTCAACGTCCGGTCCCCTCGCGCCGCCCGCTCGCAAGGCGTCCTACTTCGCGCCAGAGCACAGCGGAGCTTGGTCGCCGCCGGGCGTCGGCAGTGGCCTGGCGCATACGCAGCCGGCGCATGGGTGGTCCAACAGGATGGGCGCCTTGCCTCCGGGCCAGCCGGACGGGCAGCACGGCAACCTGCCCTCCGGCATCGGCTACTCCGCGCCGCCGCATGGCCTGCCGTACGCTGTCGCGCCCCGGCCGCCACCGGCCGCCCTCTGTCTCCACTCTCCCCCTCCCCCCTCCCACCCCACTCTCACCCCTCGTAGGTAAGCGCCGATGCACCACGTGCAGATGTACGTGCCGCAGCCAGCCTCGCCGCCGCAATGGGGGCGGCAGATGCGCCATGGTCCGCCGCCAATGGGCTTGGGATACGTGCCGCCGACCTCGCCGTCTCACCTCCGAGCCCCGCACTCGCCGGCGCCGAAGGTGCACCGAACTTCCGCTCGCATCCGAGACCCGCACTCGGCCCTCGGCCCTCGCTCACCCCCGCTCGCCCTTGCTCGTCAGCCTCCAATCGAGGCGGCCCTCGAATGCTACGGCATGAAGCAGCCCGAACCGCCCGCCAACGCCGACGGCACCCCGGGCGAGTGGCCGGCGGCGCTCAAAGCGGAGCCGCCGATCGACTGCGCCAGCGAGTCGCAGCCGTTGCACGACGCCTTCGCCTTCGCGCGCGCGCTGCCTCGCGACGTCAAGGACCTGAGGGGTGCCGACCTCCGTGGTGTCCGGCAGCGCGAGCTCGCGAACGCCAAAGTCGACGAGGCGAGAAGATGCCCGCCTCGCTCCCGCCTGGCCGAGCGCCGAGCTTCTCCGTTGCACCCGAGCGGCCCCGCGCGCGCGCATGCCTACGCATACACGTGCACGCGCGCAGTCGCCGCCCCACGTGTGTGGAGCATTCCCACGTCTTGCGCGCCCCTCAGGTGTCGGCGCAGCTCGGCTGGCTCCTGGCAACCACGGCGCGGTACAAAACCGTGCACTGCAAGACGTACGTTGAGGACATGGAGGGCGCGGTGCTTGTGCAGTGCTCGTACGGCAACAAATGTCTCTTCGGTCACGGGTTGCGGGATCGCCGCCGCGATCCGATGTCCCACGTGTACGCGCCGATCATGTGCCCCGAGGCGATCGCCGACGGCACTCTGTCTTGCAAAGCGGGAGACGCGTGCCCCTACGCCCACACGCCCATCGAGTTGCGGGCGCATCCCCTCGTCCTGCTGCGCGAGCTCAAGGCCGGCAAATCGCCCGAACTCATGCGCCTAACCCAGCAGGCGCCCGGCGAGAACGCCTGCGACTCGCCGGGCCGCGGCCGCCGGGGCCGGTCCGGAGGCGTCGCCGCTCCCGCCGGGCCGCCGAAGGTGCAGATTTCTCTCGCTGCGACGTCGGGGTGCAGTGTTTCGGTGGTCGTCGCAGTGGTTCCGCCGCCGCAGCCTCCGCGACACGCCCGCAGTGGAGGCGTCGCCTCGCAGGCGCTCCCTTCGGCCGCGTACCCTTCGGCCGCATACCCTGGTGCGAGCTCGCCGACGTGCCACATGTGCACCGGCCACAACGCTCACGGCATGGTAAACGGCGTCACGGCGCCTTCGTTCAATCCGTACGCGGTGTCTCCGGCAGATGTCATGGTCCACCACCCGCACCTGTACGTCTCGCCGCTCGCGATGGGGCCGCCGCACCACCACCGCCAGCCGACGCACGTCAATGGCGCGATGAACGTCGGCGCGATGAACGGCGCGACGCCGCCGGCAAGTCCGATGCACCCACCGCTCCCTGCAGGCCCTCCGCCTCCCGAGTCCTACGCGGCGCGCGACGCCGGCGCTGCAAACGGCGCCCACGCCGCGGCGCCGATTCTCATTTCTTCGCCGCCGCCGCGGCCCGGCGACTCGCCGTCAGAGCCGGCGTCCCCAATGATGCTGGTGGTGCGACGCACGCCGCCCGTCGACCTCCCCGGCCCCCCCCCCGGCCCCCCCACCCCCACCCACCCACAACCCCCCCCCCCAACCCACCCCCCCCACCCCCCC
>Ga0115012_10002877_pt1 | contig 10119 bp, 9 predicted proteins | sample TroAtlMetagenome_FD_88706 | JGI IMG/M metagenome (GOLD analysis project Ga0115012, IMG submission 88706) | Marine eukaryotic phytoplankton communities from Atlantic Ocean - Tropical Atlantic ANT10 Metagenome | ecosystem: Environmental > Aquatic > Marine > Oceanic | place: Tropical Atlantic Ocean...
CCCCTCTTTATGAGGGTTCGGGCAGCTTCACCCGATCGTGTCCGAAGATTGAACGACCGAGACCGGGGTCAGTTGCTCGAGAGAGCACGCAGTCCATCGGTGTCCTCGGCATCCCAAAGTGCTCCAAGAGACACCCCTCTGGTCCCTAAAAATGGCAGGACTTGATCCACTCGGCCCAAGTGGGCACGCAAGCGATCATTTCCGGCTTCCTCACTGTCGAGATGATCCGCAGCTCTGGCATGGAAGGCCAGAAGTGCAGGGGCCAATGCTTTGGCGGCGGCTTCTCGGGCATCACGTGTTTCGCGGTTCGCTGGATTGAGCAGAACCGAACGCAATTTCACAGTCGCCCCTTCCATGGAAAGCAGGTCTTCCGCGGCAAGAGTCTCTCGACTGGCCAACGACTTGAGGACATCGGCCCAGCGGCGGGCGATGTCTTCGTTGTCTCCGCCGCCCAGCATGACGAATCCCTCCATCACGTGCCGATTGGCCGATGGTGAGACCCGTGAGGCGATCCTTCCGAGCATGCGAGCCAAGTCGCTTCGGTTGCGTTCCGCAAGGTCCAGCGTGGTTGCTTTGGTGATCCCTTGGCTCAGGGCTTGGCACATGGCCATTGATTTCCAGGCTGCGGCGTTTGCATCAAGATCCGTGACCCGTTCTGCCAGATCCAGCACACTGGCGCTGCTGCCCGTGGCGGCCAAGACCGTGAAAGCGATCATTTGCTGTTGCGGGGTTCGGATGTCGTCGTCGTATTCGCCGAACGCTTCGAGCAATCGTGCGCCGTAAGCCCGGGCAAAGGCTGGTGTGCACCCACCGGAAAGCGGGGTCATGAGATCGACTCGAACCGCTTCCAGATGATCTTCACTGGGCTTCCGCGCGGACAGCGCTCGGCCCGCCTCTTCGGCAAATCGGGAGATCGTGGCTTCTTGTGATGCGCCCAGGGTCCGGTCATCGGCCAAAGCCCGAACCGAGGAAACACCCGTGAGGCCATCGGCAGCATGGACAGCTGGAGTCGGGGCCAGAGCGGCGAAAGCAGGAACGAACACTGCGGTGACAAGCTGGTACTGGGCGATACGCATGGGAGCTCCTCGGGATAGACCCCGGATTGAACAGAACACGGTACCCCGCGATTCGCCGAGGCGTCAATAAACCAGCGATACACTCTCAAAATGCCAAGGAATGTGTGTATGGGGTACCTCGTGTGGTTCTGTGTGGAGGCCGCTGCCTTCGGACAGTCTGCCCCACAAGCGTTGTCTGACTTGATGGTGCGAAGGGCGAGGATGTGTGCCGCCATCCCCTTGGCCAAGTCCTCCGATCTGGAGTTGGCCCATAGGATCGCCGTTCGGGCCACAGAGTTGGTTCCAACCGATGCCGAGGCGTGGCGGCTGCGAATGGACATCGCCCGTCTGCATGAGGAGCAAGAGGATGCCGAACGGTGTTTGCGGCGTTTGGTCGAGCTTCGACCGTTTGACGAGCGCCTGGTGTTGGAGCGGCTGGATCTGGCATTGACCGAACGGCAAACCGTCGAAGCTCGACTTGAGGGACTCGATGTGATTTTGGCCGAACCACTTTCAGGCCACCTGCAGGCTCGGTTGTGGTGGCGCCGAGCACTGCTCAGGCAAGGAAGAGGCGATGGTGATTGGCGGCAAGATGCGGCAAGAGCAGCCGTTGCTGATCCTTCATTTGCGGCCCCTTTGGCGGCCTTGGTTGCGCCCACTTTGGCCCAAGAAGAGGCCGATCCAGCCGAGGTGATTGAAGCGTTGGCGGCTTTGGCCGCGGCAACGCCCGCTGATGCTGATACGGCGGCGCGTTTGGGACGCCGACTGCTTCGATACGGCGCATATGCTGATGCGAAGGCGGCGTTGACGGCCGCCGTAACCGCGGTTGATCGGATGGGTCAGCGGCCGCCACCAGGGCTCTTGGCCGATTTGTTGCTTTGTCTTTTGGCCGAGGATGGCCCAGCCGCAGTTCGATCTGCTCTGGCCAAGCGTGTCATGCCGTTGAAACGTGCCAGCCGGATGCGGATCATGGCTGAAGCGGTCACTTCTGACGATTACCAACAGGTTGTTCCTGAGCCCATCCTCGGAGTGACGAGCTCACAAGTGGTGGCAGATTTGGCCTTGCTCCTCAGCGCAACGGCCCATCTTGAGGGACTGCAAGAATCGGACCAGCCGGTCCGTCAACTCTTGCGGTTGTTCACCGATGGTCCCACGGAGATACAGATCCTTGCCCAGCCAGAGTTGGAGTCCATTAAGCCGTTGCCAAGTGAAAAACTCGACGCGTTTCGGCTGCGCGCGGGTTGGTGGACGCTCGCCTTTGGTGGTGATCCTGCTTTGGCCCGAAGTGACTTGGAGGCCATCACCACCGAGGATTTGATCTCAGCGCAGGATCAAGTGGTCCTGGACGGGTGGTTTGCGCTGCGATCCGGAGAGCTTGAAGAAGCGACAGCGTTGCTTGGCACCCGGGCAGACGATCCTCGGGCTCGATTCGGGTTGGCCAAAGCCGCGCAATTGGCCGGTCGTCCAGAAGAGATGATTGACCACGCTGCTTTCGTGGCCAGAGTGGTCCCCGAGAGCGTGGTGGGGGTGTTGTCGGTTCGAATGCTTTCGGATCATTTTGGTCGTGCGGTGCGCCCGGCCCCGCATGCTTTGTCCGTGGCTGCTGCTGCGGGGGATATCCCGGAGCACCTCGAGGAACTTCACCTTCATCCTGAGCGGGTTCTTGATGTTCGACTGCTGCCTCAGGATGTCATTGGCCAGGCGTTTGCCCCATTCGATTTGGATTTCGAAATAAAAAACATCGGCTCGCTTCCTGTTCCACTGGGGGAAGGTGGTCTTTCCGAATTCCTCGCCCTCGAAATTGAATCAGACCTTGCTCGGCGAGGCATGGTTCGTCATGGACGTCCCGCCAGTCTTCGTTTGGAAGGTCCGTTGGTCCTGACTCCTGGTCAGCGCCATCAACAAACGATTGGCCTTCGCCGCCTTCCCGTAGCGGCAGACATCGACCGGGCTGGTGTCCTTGGTGCTTCGATCGAGTTCCAAGTGATTACCCAGCCCGTTGGCCTGCCCATCGCTGCCGGACCGTACCCCATGGTGAAGCCCGGGCCCATTGGCTCTTTGTCATCATCAGGCACGTTCCGCATTCCTGGAACCATGCTGAACAAAGACGCCATTCGGCAACTTCGAGTGACCGCTGAGGAAGAGCAGTCACAGACTCCACTCCCGGTGTTGGCGCAACTGGGTCAATACATCGCGTTGGGGCTGGATGGGCGTGTGGCTGAAGACGTGGCCCTAGAGATTCAATCGGCCCGAGATGTCTTTTTGGATCGATTCGCAGAGTTGGACGCGAATGCGAGGGCATTCCTCACAGGAGTCCTGCCTAGCAATCAGATGCCAGCTGCATTGGCAACTCAGATCTCAGATGACCCAGATCGCTGGGTACGGGTGATGTACTTGCTCAATCATGTGGCGGATGAATTTGACCCGGCGCTGAATCGAGCGCGGAACGACTCGGATCCACTTCTGCAACTCGCCGCGAAGGTGGTTGATGATTTGATTGGGCTGATCAGGGACATTGAGGGTTGATCAGGGATCAACGACGCCAAGGTCCGCGACGGAAAAGAGAGCTTCGAATTTCAATCCCGCCGCTTCGATGTTTTCTCTCGCCCCTTCTTCACGATTGATCACACTGATGACGCCGCTGACTTTGGCGCCTGCCTTTTGCAACACCTCAACAGCTTCAAGGGCTTGGCCCCCCGTGGTGGCCACGTCTTCCAAGAAGACAAGGCTCTCACCCGCTTTGAGATCCCCCTCAATCCGCTGGCCCGTCCCGTACGTCTTTCGCTCACCGCGGACAAAGACCGAAGGCAAACCTGTGGCCAAGGATGCGGCCGCCACCAGGGGGATGCCACCCAGCTCAGCTCCCGCCAGACGCTGGGTTCCTTCAGGAATCCGCTCCCGAAACATTTGGGCCAACGGCTGCAAGATTTCGGGTTTGGTTGAGAACCGATACTTGTCCAAGTAGTAGTGGCTGGTCCGACCGGAGCGGAGGGTGAATTCACCTCGGAGCAATGAGGCGTCAGCAATGAGGCGGGCAAGGTCTTCAAAGGTGGGAAGGGTGGTCATGTTGAGCGAATCATACGATCCCAGCCACCGATGGTCGTGTGACAGGTAGCATTGAATCCGTGGTTGCCGTCTGCTTTTATTTTCAAGTGCACCAGCCGTTCCGTTTGCGGAACTACTCGGTTTTTGCGAACGACCCGTTCTACTTCGACAACGATGCGAACGAGGCGATTCTGCATAAGGTCGCTGACAAGTGCTACCGACCGGCGACCCGACTCTTGCTGGATTTGGTCCGGCGGCACGAGGGCCGTTTTCGGATCTCATTCGCCATCACCGGAACGGCTCTGGAGCAGTTTTCTCGCTGGACCCCGGACTTGATTGATCTTTGGCGGGAGTTGGCGGAGACCGGGGCGTGTGAATTCATGGCCGAAACGAGTCACCACTCGTTGTCATTTCTTTACGACCAAGAGGAATTCCGGGCTCAAGTCGATGATCATGTTGCTTTGATGCAATCAACCTTCGGGGTTACGCCCTCGTTCTTCCGCAACACCGAGTTGACCTACGACAACCGGCTGGCGGATTGGTTGAAGGCCGACGGCCGATTCCGTGGCGTCTGCTGCGAAGGCGTTGACCGCCTGTTGGGTGATGGCCGCAGCCCAAATTATGTCTACGGTCCTCCCGGCACCTTGGCTGCCGGCGGCGAGACTCCGCTTGGTGTCTTGTTAAAAAATTACCGCTTGAGCGACGACGTCGCTTTTCGTTTTTCGGATCGCGGCTGGGCCGAATGGCCACTTCGAGCCGAGACGTTCGCGGGCTGGCTCAATCGCATCAATGGCGATGGTCACCTTTGCAACCTCTTTATGGACTATGAAACATTCGGTGAGCACCAGTGGGCCGAGACCGGCATTTTCCCTTTTTTGAAAAAATTGCCGGAAGCGGTTTTTGATGTGAATCCTGGTCAAAATGAATTTGTGACCTGCACCGAGGCGGTGGATCGATTCCCCGCAGTGGGGGATTGGGACGCTCCAGAGATGATCTCTTGGGCGGATTCTGAACGCGATCTGACGGCGTGGTTGGGGAATCCCATGCAGCGGAATGCTGGCCAGGAGCTGTATCGACTTCGGCCGGCCATCTTGAAACGCCACGAAGCTGGGGACGAGCACATCTTGGAAGACTGGCGCAAGCTCACCACCAGTGACCACTTGTATTACATGTGCACCAAATACTGGGCCGATGGTGATGTGCACAAATATTTCAGTCCCTACGACTCGCCCTATGACGCGTACATCACCTTCATGAACGTGCTCGATGCCTTGAAGCGTCGGGCGCAATCATGACGGGACATTTGCGGTTCGCACATTCAACTCAGTTGGCCGAGAAATGACGTCGTAGTCGTCAGTCAGTCGCAAGGGGAGGACCCGTTGTGCCTCGGCGCCTCCTTGGCGTAGGCGGAGCTTCATCGTGAGCTCGCGGGCTTTGAGATCGGCGGGCAGTTGGCAGGGCACGGCGACAAAAAAGTCACGGATTGGGCGTCGACTCGTGTCGTCGAACGTGAACCAATCTTCCTCGTGCAGCAATTGCCCCTTCGCATCGAAGACTTCAATCCTGGCCTCGAAGTCATAGTGGTAGCCGTTCTCTTTTTGGGTGTACTGAAAGCGATCAAGTTCGGCATACAGCACAAAGGTCGGGTTTGGTCGGTAAAGATGCACTGGATCCGCGGGAAGCAGCGGCTCGTACCGTCCAAAATCAGCAACACTGCCGCAGGCCACCATGGTTGGAATCCGCAAAGCCGATTGCTCGTCCAGTCGGTCGGCCAACACCCGGGCCGCACGAGCGGTGGTTTCAGGGTCCGTGGGATCCAATTCGCGCAGGAATCTCGCCAGCAGTTCGATCCATTCGCGGTCGCGGGTTCCCAAATCAGCCAACAGATCAGGATCGGGGCGTGACATGGGGTCTTCGATCAAGTCGCGAGCGATGGCGCCCATGATTTCTCGCGGGGTCTGTGCTGCGGAAGGGGTGGCTTTGGGATCCGCCGGGATTCCAGCCAGCAGTCGCTGCACCGGATCGATTGAAGAAGGGACGGGACCCGCGGGAGGGAGAGGCTCGGCGTCTGCCGTTCCTTTCGCCGTGGCCCTGTTGACCGGTTGATTTCTAGTTGAAGCCGGCACTTCTGGAGTTTCGGCTCGGAGAAGAGCATCTCGAAGCGCGGGATCTATTTTGATCGGGGCCGGGGAGGGTGTGGTGGCTTCAAGGCGAGTGGTCGACTGTTGTCTGTCGACCGAAGCGACTCGAGTGGCCATGTCGCATGCGGGCAACAGTGCGGTCAGCAGCAGCATCCAATGTCGATTCATGGCACCTTCCTTGGTATTGACGGTCCCGATCCTCAGGACCCGGACGCAGTTTACCCCGCGCAGGCCAAGGTGAGCCGAATCGCCAATGTTTCGAGGGCCCGACGTTCATTGCCGCGGCCTTGGCGAGGTGCAAGTTGGGCATCCAAGGCTTCCCGGTGCAGTTGAGCCGCCACGTCGGGATTGATCCGAGCACCAACGTTGAGGGTTGGGCCTTGGGAGGGGCCCCAAAGTTTGAGGGCCCGGCTGAGTGACCAAGGATCGACACCACGTTCGGCATTGATTGACAACGTGGCCAATTTGCGGGCGAGGTCAATAAGGCACCAGAAGGCGGGAACCGTTGATTTTCGGCCAATGTCCAAGACTTCGTGCAAGACCTGAGCGGTGCGTTCTGGATCTCCGGAGAGCACCGCTTCCTGCAACGCCCACACTTCATCGCTGCTGGATTTGGCGACCAGTTGTTCCACCAGTTTGGCATCGATGCGCTCTTCGCTCGCGCCCGCGAGTTTGCGCATTGCTGAATCCAGCTGGCTCAATTCGGGTCCCACGCGTTCCAACAGCACTGTTTTGGCATTCGCGTCGATTCGACGTTCATGGTCTTCAGCAAGCCGATCGATCCAGCGAGGGACATCCTTTTCACTTGGTGGTTTGCAATCCACCAAAGCGCCTCCAAGGTCCACGATGGCCCGGTCGATGCGGCCAGGCCGCCATTCGTCTGCTTGCAGGATCAGCGTCGCATTGGGAAAAGGCGAGGCCAAGCCCTCTTCCAACACTTGGCGTGGGGTGCGTGCCTTTTTCCCTCCCGGGACCATGGGATCTTCGGCGTTTTCGTCTTCTTTGATGAGTTGCTCAGTCCCCTCAATGATGACCATGGTGTGCGGGGCCAGCAGACTGGGGGTACGCAGAGCATCCAAGACATCGGCCAGTTGTATTTGGTCGCCGCGGTGTCGTTCGACTGCCACCCCATCCGGTCCATGCTGCTGGAGAAGCGCGCGCTCCATGGTTTGAATCGCCAGCCGCTGGAGAAGCCTTTCTGGCCCTTTCAGGACCACGACTGGTTCTTGCCCCCCCAGAGCTTCGGGCTTCGTTTCGGCAGCTTTTTTGGCCATGGCCCCAGCCTAACGACGGAGACAACGGCTGGGGGGGTATCATGGTTCCCCTATGGCAATCCTCATCGACGGCTCGACCAAAGTTCTCTGTCAAGGCATCACCGGTTCAGCGGGCGCCTTCCACACCAAAGGATGTCTCGACTACGGCACCAGCATGGTGGGTGGGGTGACTCCTGGAAAAGGGGGGCAACAAGATGCCAATGGGTTGCCCATTTTCGACACGGTCGCCGATGCGGTGGACGCCACCGGAGCCACCGCTTCGATGCTGTTCGTGCCGCCAGCTTTTGCCGCGGATGGCATTTTGGAAGCCGCAACGGCTGGAGTGGAAGTCATTTGTGCCATCACCGAGGGCATTCCAGTCGCTGACATGGTTCGCACTCGAGAGATCCTTGATCGCGACCATCCAGGGGTTGTCCTCATTGGCCCCAACTGCCCAGGTGTAATTACGCCCGGAAAGCGTGTGGCCGGCGAAGGACCAGAGGCCACATTTGAAGCCGGTTGCAAGATCGGCATCATGCCTGGATACATCCATACTCACCGTGCTGATGCCGCGAGTGGTAAAGCGGTGGGCATCGTGTCTCGATCAGGGACGCTGACCTACGAAGCGGTGTGGCAATGCTCCGACCGAGGGATTGGTCAATCGACGTGTGTCGGAATTGGTGGCGACCCCGTGAAGGGCATGAACTTCATCGACTGTTTGGAACGCTTTGAAGCGGACCCTGAAACCGACGGGGTGGTCATGATCGGCGAGATCGGTGGCACGGATGAAGTGGATGCCGGTCGCTGGGCAGCTCAGCACATGACCAAGCCCGTGGTGGGGTTCATCGCCGGGCGAACCGCGCCCAAAGGCAAACGCATGGGGCACGCAGGAGCCATCATCGGCGGGGCCGATGACACCGCTGATGCGAAGATCTCGGCCCTCCGCGAGGCCGGACTCGAGGTTTCTGACTCACCAGCGGGGTTGGGGCACGCCATGGCCATCGCTTTGGGGCTAACCGTCGGGGCGTCTTGAGAGAATTCTTTTCACTGGAAAGTTCCTGATGTCTAGAGTGGAAGGTCCCTTATTGGAGTCTTTTGCATGAAACATCTCCCTTTGCTCCTCGCTTCCTCCTTTGCGCTCCCGTGTTTGGCCGAAACGATTGTGATTACCCAGAATGGGTTCGATTATTCGCCCTTTGAAGCGCAGGTTCAGGTTGGCGATACCGTCCGTTGGGAATGGTCCAATGGCACCCACGACGTGGCATCTGGAGCAGACTGCACCGAAGACGGTGTCTTCTTCGGATTGCTTCGCACTTCAAATCCCGTTTTTGAATATGTCGTCGAGGAATCATTGGCCGGTCAGACGGTGGAATACCACTGCACAGTGGGCAACCACTGTGGCTTTGGCATGTTCGCTTACCTGATCGTTGGTGATGTGAACACGCCTTGCCCTGGGGATATCAACGGTGATCAAGCTGTCACTTTCGACGATATTTTGGAATTGCTTGCATCTTGGGGAGACATTGACCCAGACAAAGATGTTGATGGCAGTGGCACCGTGGACTTTGGTGACTTGGTGGGCACTCTTGCCAACTGGGGACCGTGCTAAGCTCGTTCCCGACGACATGTTGAACGAAACAACGCGGAGCCAATTGGCTCCGCGTTATTTTTGAGAGTTGTGATTCAGAGTTCTTCCCGACAGGAACCCCAGCGGGAAAGAATGCGAAGGGTGTCACCCATGCCCACCATGCCGTCGCCATCCAAATCCCGGTCTGGGTCGATGGTGTCAAAGACCCCCAGCAACAGGATGAGGTCTTGGAAGCCAACAACCCCATCCCCATCGAGGTCTTCAGGGCAGCCTTCTTCGGCATCATCAACCCAAGCCAAGCCGCGGAGGTCGGTCGACAACGGCAGGTGCCGAATGCCGTGGAGGCTGACGTAGTTTTCATGGAACTTGGCGATGCGGAGTCGATCGGGGTCCAATCCCCAGACTGCGGACTCGCCCTTGGCCAGATCTTGGATCCCGTCGATGCTCCAAAGTCCGTCCCAAGCATCGATGAGATCCCAGCGTCCTGGGGCCACCGAAGCTTCCCAAAAGGAAAGGTGTACCTGAGGCACACTTGAAGCGCCAACGAGGCGGGTGTCGTCGTGGACCAGCACGCGGGCGTCCGGTTGGGCCGCAATGCCATCGAGATCGAGGGTCCGGCCAATCTGCCCATTTGGTGCCAGTTCAGAGAGTTGATCGAATCGATCCCCCTCGGATCGCCACGCCAAACGAAGTCCTTGCGGTGAAGTGGCAAAACCACCGGTGTACGCAGGTGTTTGACCTCCAGCCGACTGCAAGAGGGTTTCGCTCATGACTTGTCCGGTGCCGGGATCAAGACGGCGGAGCACTTCCCACCCGTCGACGCGGTCGATCGCAAAGAGCACGGCCACTCCACCGGCAAGCCGTGGTGATGTCCATTCAACTTCGGTCGGTCCAACCACCGTGACAGTGGCTTCTCCCGGTGTGGTCTCGTCGAGATGGACCAAGTTGCCGGTGATCAGGTCGATGCTGTGAAATCCCATGCGTGGCTCCACTGGTGGTGGCGGAGGTTCGCTTGGCGGCGGCGGAGGTGGCGGAGG
>Ga0115012_10002880_pt1 | contig 10115 bp, 10 predicted proteins | sample TroAtlMetagenome_FD_88706 | JGI IMG/M metagenome (GOLD analysis project Ga0115012, IMG submission 88706) | Marine eukaryotic phytoplankton communities from Atlantic Ocean - Tropical Atlantic ANT10 Metagenome | ecosystem: Environmental > Aquatic > Marine > Oceanic | place: Tropical Atlantic...
TATATGATTAAATAATCCACCAATAAACTGTTCACCGATACAAGTAACAAAATTACTAATATTATCAGCTATAGAAGTAAGTAATGATTTAATAGCACCTCCAATAGTATCCATTATTTTACTTGCTATACAAGGCAAAGCATCTTGAAGCAACTTAACAGGACCTATCATTGCTCTTTGTGCTGCTGCTCCTGCCTTCTTTGCTTTATCAGTTTTCTTAGTAGCAGCCAAAACTGCACCATAAACATTCTTATATAAAATATCTACCCCATTTTTCAAAACAGGTAACACTCCATTCTTATACAGATTGTTAGTCATAAAATTGACTATTCCTTTAGACAATCCTTTAATTTTACTAGTTACACCATCAATAGTTTTTGAAATTTTACCAGATACATCACCAATAGCACCAGAAATATCATCTGACATTCCTTGTATTTTACTCACCATATTACCAACTTCAGCACTGATTTTATTTGCAGTCGAACCTTTTTCGGTAGTAGCAGCAACAACAGTATCACCAACACCATTAAATGCCGATCTAGCATCTTGAGGAAGTTGATTCAATAAACTCTGAGGAACATGTTGTGGAGAAACTTGAGATTTAGTATTCATCTCATTTGATTCTCTATTTACAATATAAGCACCATCATTTTTAATCTTACTTGTAAATCCAGTAAATGGGACAAATGGACTTTTATATTTACCACCAAGAGTTTTAATAAGTTCATCCTGATCTAAAGTGGTTCCAAACACACCCAGAACAACTGGTAGTTGTGCATCATCACCATCTAAAAAGAATCCAACTACATCATCACCTGGTGATAATTTTAAACTAGTTGCTCTATTTGCCTTACCAGATCCATCACAATTACCCAATAAAACTTGTGCCCAAGGAAGATCACTATTTGGCAATTCTTCTATATTAGTAGGATGATATCCCATAATACGGACTTTAACTCTATTTCCCCATCCAGTCATATTCAACTGGTCTTCTTGAGCATCCTCTGGTGCTACTTGACCTAACCACCATCGGAATCCATCCCTTCCTACAAAATTACTTTTTAAAACACTTTGTTCTATCATTTGAGTTCTCCTGGTTCACCAACTTCACCACCACCACTTGTATCCTTTATAAGATCCAATGATGTGAAAGATCCACCGCCACTAAAATGATGACATAATGATTTAATCATATATCTACCACTTTGTTGCTCGTCAACCTCTCCAATTTTTGAGTCTGTCCTATTTATTGTTGGAAATACGCATTTAATAATATTACCAGCTTCTAATTGTGTATTAGATGGAACAAGCATAGTTACAGTCTGAGTCATAAGTAAATTATATCTCATCAAAACCTGTGACTGAACTTCCATAGGATTAGCATTTTCTGATCTATTAACCTCTTCATCCATAGTTCCTATATCCATAACAGCAGTTATTTGTCTACTCGGAATATCACCTAAAGTTCTATCATCCTTATCATTTATTGCTGGCAACTGATGAATATCCTCACCCAATAAAAAAGGATTTAATTTACCAGCATAATCTTCCATTTTAAATATTGCTTTTTCACCCTGTGGAGCATAAGTATGCTTTAAAGGATCAAAAAACATTCTAGTACTACAAAAAGCACCACGTTTTAATTTTGATATTATATCCTGATTCTCAGTAACAGTATATTCTAAAATCTTATAGTCATCCATATTTGCCTGTGATACTTCACTAAAAGTATATTCATTTGGATAATGTTTTTCACTTATTAATCCATCAACAGATCTAAATTTATATCCCTTTTGTGTTTCAAAGAATAAAAATCCAGCAGTTGTACTTCCATCAGGACCTCCCTCTGCAGGAACAGCTTTTGATGCTAACCAAGTAATTAGAGTAAATGGTTTCCTCATATTACCAATAAATCCATACTTCCCAGAAGTTCCTTCAATATCCTTAGATTTCTCAGACTGTAGATAATCGAATATGGATGTTACTGATTCAGATATTGGTTGTCCAATAAACTTTTTACCTATTCTAGAAGTCTCATTAGTTAGAACCTCCTTAGAGCATAAATGAAGTACAAAACTTTCTTGTTTTTTTGTTCTAAGAATATTAGTAACATTGGAAACATAAAAATATGTTTTCTCATCCGTATGAAAATCTAATCCTGGATTACTCTCAGTATTCCCAGAAATCTTTAAACTAACTCTTTCACCACCTCTCAATGGAAGACCATTATAAACAGAATTCATTATTCCATCTGGTCCTTTAATTTGACCACCAGTATTAACAAATTGAATTTTAACTGTAATAGTTGGTGAAAAAATATCTTCAAAATATTCAATACCAATACAGCCCATTTTTATATCAATGACCTTTTCCTTATCAGATGATTCTAATAATATTTGTTCGTATTGTGAGGGATCTATTGCTGCCATTAGGTATAAGATAGTGCTAAATCTGAAAGTGCTCTCATAATATTTACCTGATTAGATTTAGGTAACTCAATTTGACTATTTTTTACAATACCTGAACCAGTATTATTATTAGTCCTTGGTGGTATAGGAACCATGATAGTTTGTTCAATAGAACCAGAAGAAATTAAATTTTCAGATACTACTTGCTTTACTTTTGGAATATCAAATTCCATTTGTTTTGTAGAATCATCTACAACTTCTATAAAATTATAAATGACCTCACCTGTTTCAGAAACTGCTAATTTCTTACTAATTTCTGGAATAATATTAGAACTTGACATAGAATTTAATGCTGTAAAAAAGTCACTACCCAACTTATCAACAGTTTCTGCTGTTATAACAAACTCACCAGGAGTAAGTAAAGCAGGAATTGTATCTTCATTACCAAATCCAGTAACCAATCCACCCCTTTTAAATGCGGGAACTTTGAAATTTGTACTTTCTTCTCTCCCATCAGAAGATTTTGCTAGTAATTTAAACTCCCCATTACCAAGACGTGTATAAACTCTAATTATACCATCATCATATTTAACAGTTAATGTCTTAGCATCATCACTAACACCAGAAGCTGTTATTGAAGCATCTTTCCTTAACGTATAATCATCAGAATCAATATGATTTCCAAAATAATTATCAATAGTCCACTTTCCACCATCACCACTACCCAATGGAGGACCATCATCAGAACTCCCACCATCAGAATCACTCCCACTCCCACTACCATCACTAGAACCAGAACCAGAACCACTATCAGATCCTGGAGGTGCTAAAAACTCCTTTTTAATATTTCCAAAACCCATTGAATCTGGATCATCATAATTCAAAACATCATTTACTATAGATTTTTCAGCCTCAAGAAATTGAAGATCAACAAAATTTACAGCCTCTTGCATGTCTCTCTTATCATTTTCAATACTAGAAACTTGAGGATCTAACGTACCGTTAACACCCATTAACATAACACTAAAATCTTCAATAGAATCTAAAATCCCATCCATAAGACTATCAAGTGCTACTAAAGTTCTGGTAATTGTTCTAATAAAAATTCCAGCATGTTTTATAATTTTACCAAAATTAAGAACCGACCAACCAACTATAATAACACCCAAAGCATCTAGCATTCTTCCCAAAAATCCCCTACTACTATTATTAATAATAGATCCAGTTTTTTTAACACTACTACCAACTGTAGATGCTTCAATAAGATCTTCTCTTTCCTTTCTTCTAAAATTCTCTTGTCTTTTTCTAAAATAATTTCTATCTTGAGAGATTAAAGTAGACTTAAATTTAGCATGTTCGTAAGAATCTCTTGCTAACTTTGTAGCAAATGCCCTAGATTTTCTTAATCCATCAGAAAGAGTTCCAACAGATCTTTTTATACCTTCAATACTAATAGAATTTCTAGTAAAGGATCTTCTATTCAATTTTATACTTTCTATTGCCATACTATACTACCACAGGTAATACATTAAATTGTTGATAAGCATTCCAAACATAAGTATTAAACTTATTTGTCGCCTTTATAACAGGCCAATCAATCGCACCCGCATCAACTCTTGAACCATCAACAGATTCTGGTATCTCAACCTCTACAGGTACAACATTAATATTAGGTTGTGATACTTCCGAATCAGTTATTCTTTGATCTAGATTTTCTTTTGTTTTTATAGGAGTAATAACTTCTTCTTTAGTACTTGGAGTAACCACTGCTGGTGGTACAAAAGGTTCATATTTTCCTTCAATTTCATAGTCATCATTTAATCTATAAAGATCTTTACCTATCCTAACAATAGCATTTTCAGCATTTGAAAACGCATTAGAAGGATCAAATTCAGGAAATGTTGCTATAGATTTAGATGATGTAAGATCTCTTATCTTATCATCATATCTATCTTTAAAAGCTGCTAAATCCTTTTCATAATTTGTATCACCAGTCTGACCATCTTCATAATCCTCTCTATTTGGTCTAGTCCATTCAATTTCTGTTAATATATCTTGATTACTTATTGGAGTAAAAACTCTGGCAGGAGGACCATCATCAGAACCACTCCCACTTTCATCAGAACCACTCCCACTTTCATCAGTGGTTGGAGGAGGATCATCAGTACTATCTTCCCAGGGCATAGGTGTTCCTAATACAATCCAAGGGACCAGATTCTTGACCCATCTTAAGACATTCAATCCTATATTTTTTAACCAACGAAATGGACTACTTAATAATACTTTCAGATTAAGATATCTTAAATTTCTACCAAATCTAAAGAGTCCACCAATTATACCACCTACACCAAATCTAGATATTAATACTATTCCTCCAACAGCAAGAAGAATCTTAGCTACATTCCTTAAAGTTTTTCTTAGATCAGCATAATTGCGATTAGCCAACGCATTTAATGTTTCAATAAAACTACTAGTCAACCAACCAAGGAATAATTGTCCTAAGAATCCAGTTACTCTACCTAAAATACCTTGTAATTTTTTACCAATTCTCTCAACTGGTGATAATAAAGATTTTCTTATCTTCTGTTCAATCGCATTTTCCTTACCTTCTCTAAGTCCTTGTTCTGCTAAAGCTGCTTCTCTTGCTACACGAGCCTGTTCTCTCTGCCTATCTAATGATGCTTGTACTGCTAAATTATCTGTTAAAACTTGTAATGAACTATTTAATCCAACTACTTGAGAAGAAATATTATTTAACTGACCAGTAACTGCAGAAAGTTGTAACGAATTCTGACTTAGTAATCTACTATTGGCAGCTTGCTGCGAACTAGTATCTGATGATTGAACAACACCAGCTCCAGTAAAAATACTAGAAGAAACTGTTCTTCTAACCGCTTGTATTCCTCCTTTTATTGGTGAATTTATTTCAGCCATTTTGTTGCTGCTTTAAGTTTTCTTCTTCAATATATTGTTGTAAGAGTGAAAGATAAATTTCTCTTTCCCAAGGAATCATATTTTCTAACTCTGTCAAGCTATATTTATGATGCTGCATTAAGGCAAAGTTTATTTTATAGTATGACGCAAGATCTTCATGCGCCATACTTATCTGAAAAAACTTTGTAGCCCCTCTAATACAATTTTATTTTCTTTTTTAGTATTCGGATTAGTAACTTCAACTGTATGAGACAATTTAGGCATGGTTTCAAAAAATTTCTCAATATCCTTAAATTGTTTTGTATTTAAAGATCCAATAAAATCAGACAATTCCTTCTTAGTACAATCAGATGCTGCCCAAGATTCTTCCTCAGAATAAACTTGATCTACACAAGCAGATATCAACGCAAAAGTATCATCAACACTTATATCATCTGATTCTGTAGCAAAATTAGTTTTTATAAACTCACTCATAGAAGGATATTTCATCCGCAAAGTATGGATATCATCTAATTTAATGTCTGGAGTATGCCCATCACTTATTTGAACCTGTATATCATCTAAATTAATAGTTGTTTGAACCTTTGTTTTCCCATCATCAGGACAAGTTACCATAACTTCAACTTCTTCACCAACAGATTTTCCCCTAATATTAAGAAAAAGAAATTCAATATCAAATGTAGCTAATTTATCTACCTTTATACCTCTTGTTGTAATACAAGCAGTAATAACATCCTTTACAGCATTAGCAATTGCTTTAGTATCTTGACTTTCCATTGCTAATATAAGAACTTTCTCTTCCTTAACTAAAAATGGTCTATACTTAACTTTCTTTTTTGTTGAAGGTATAACCAACTCATATGTCGGTGTCGAAATCTTTGGTAAAGGCATAATAATTCCAATTCAGTAATTATATTTATAGGGTATATATGAAGTTGTTTTAAGCAGTTTGTCTTGTAGACATAGGAACATCACTCCATCCACCCAATGATCCACTAATAGCATAATCTGAAGTATATCCAGCATCACTATTAGCAGCAGTAGCAACATCAACTTTACCTGTCGGAGTATTAATTAAATAAGTATCACCACCAATTTGAGACTTCAGAACATCAGGGAAAGTATATGGTCTGTCATTATATACATTTGATTTTTCAAGATCAACTCCTCTATCTACTGATGCTGTAGTAGATTGTCCACAAATATATCGATCATAACTAAAACTACAAGTTGCTTTTAAAACCTGAGAATTTTGATAAGAAACCCTTGTTGAGTTTAACGATAATGGAAATAACCCAATAAACTTATACTCTAAGAATTGCCTATAGTTCTTTTCAAACTTAACTATCCTAGTCTCATTAGATTTATAAAGTTCTGGATACCTCATCTTATAGTGATAACTCTCAGTAGAATTAACATCTTCTGGATTAGCACCAGAAATATATTCCATCCAATGCTCTAAAAATTTTAACGATTTATATAAATTATCAACATAAAATTCTAAAGTTATTTGAGTATAATTCCTAGTATGAGCAAATCTTTCTACAACACCTTGATAATCACCAACAGTATTGAAAGAAGCCATAGCACTACCAGGTAGTGAAGCATTATTACAAAGTAAACCTATTTTATCACCCACAAATCTAAAATCAACTCCCTTCCTTCTAAGATGATGTCCGAGAGAATAACCATCACTATTAGTATGTGGTGGTAAAGCAAACTTTACCAAATAACTAGATGTTTGTGCGACATTTTGAAATGTCGGCAAGATTTGAGAAATCTTTTTTGGGATTGGTGCTGGCACTCTAAATAGTCTTATTATTATATTCTATTTAGATGGCTTATAAAGGAAAATATTATCCAAAATTTCCTCATAAGTATAAAGGAGACCCAACAACAATAACCTTTAGATCATTATGGGAAAGAAAATACATGAATTGGTGTGATAAAAATGCCAATATACTAGAATGGAGTAGTGAAGAAATCATAATACCCTACATATCTCCAGTTGATAATAAGATTCATAGATACTTTCCAGACTTTTATACAAAGATAAAAGAAACTGATGGAAAAATAAGAAAATATATCATTGAAGTAAAACCATTAAAACAAACCCTTCCCCCAAAGAAACCAAAAAGACAAACTAGAGGTTATATACGTGAAGCATATACATATGCTACAAATCAAGCAAAGTGGAAAATGGCAAAAGAATTTTGTGCTGATAGACAATGGGAATTTAAAGTAGTTACTGAAAGAGAACTTGGAATAAAATAATGGCATCTTTCATTACCAGTCAAAAAGAAAAACTTGCAAAGGCAAGAGCAAGTCGAAATAGAATCTCACATATACTTAATGATTTGATTGGTACTGAGCATCCTGATGACTTAATGATGAATATTATAGAGTCATTAACAGAAGGTGGTAAGATTCCAGAAGAAGGAAAACATTATGTATTCTTATATAAAGCTAAAACTCCTAACATGAGATATGATCAACATCCAATGGTTGCAGTTACTGATGTTTTTGAATGGGGGTTTCGTGGAATCAACTTTCATTGGAATACATATCGCCAATATACTTGGAATGAGATAATAGGTGGTTTATACGAAATAACACAATCTGAACTAAATGATCTTGATGGCATACCTTTTGCAAGATTTCGTATAAATAGCTGATAATATAGAAATAAGGTCGATAAATGGTAGCCTCTATAGAAGAAAATACATCTAATCAGACTGAAGAAATTGGTCAACTCACCGAATCGAAAAATAATAATTTAAAAGAAGAAGCAAAAACTACAAATAAGAAAGCCTCAGTATACGTATATCCAATCAATAGAGATGTAAAAGAAACTGATGACTTTTTATTAATAAAATCAATAGAATATAGATCTCCAGGTGAAGGTGAAGGTGTTGGAATCGAATGGGATCCTACACAATCTGCAGAATGGTTAGATTCATTTGAAAGTGGGACTTCTAATAATAGTCAAACAAAAAAACCACTAAAGCCTCTAATAGAAAATTCTCAAACAAAAGATGGAAAAGGTGGTTTCTCTATCAGAAACGAAGATATGACTGATAGAATAACAAAACCAGGTGCTAAAAATAAAATAAATTATTATATCGAATTACCAATACCTCAACAAGTGAATGATAGTAATGCTTGTATTTGGGGTGATGATACTATGAACGTTTTTGAATTGGCAGGATTAGCAGTTGGTAAAACTCTTATAAAACAAGGTTTAGATATTGGTACAGCACTTAAAAAAGCAAATGCAATATCCCAAAATATGAATAATCTGATATCTCTACCAATATCAGGGGAAGCAAAAGATGCTTTACAAGCAGCCTTCGCAGGTGCTGCTATAAACCAACTAGGTTCTAATGTTAGTTTTAGATCCGTTCTATCCAGATCAACAGGACAAGTCTTAAACTCAAATCTAGAATTATTATTCCAGGGAGCAGCACTAAGATCTTTCCCATTTGATATTACATTTTCACCAAGAAGTAGAAAGGAAGGAGAAGTTGTTAAAAATATAATTAGAGCACTAAAGAAATCAATGGCTCCTAAAAAAGGTGGTGGAGCAGATACTTTAGATAAAAAGGGAAAATTCTTTTTACAAGCACCTGATCTATTCTTATTAAGATACATGAGACGTGGTGAAGACCATCCATTTTTAAATGCATTTAAACCATGTGCTTTATCACAATTAAATGTTAATTACACTGGAGCAGGAACATATTCAACTTATGGTGATTCAACACCAACTAATATCCAAATGAGGATGGTATTTAAAGAAATCAACCCAATTTACTCTGAAGATTATGATGATGATACTAATTCAGGACCAGGAGTAGGATACTAATGGCATACTTTAAAGAATTACCTAATGTAGTATATCAGTCACCACTGATTAATAAAACATCTTCAAGAGAATATGTAATAATAAAAAATATATTCCGCAATACAAAATTACTAGATCATATAAGCGACAAAGCTGTACTATTCAATAAATATCAAATCTATCAAGGGGATAGACCTGATACAATAGCAGAAGAAATTTATGGGGATCCTGGTTTAGATTGGGTTATTATATTAACTGCTGGTATTACTAATATCAGAAATCAATGGCCACTCAATAACCAAGATCTTTATGAATATGCTTTAGGTAAATATGGGTCATCATTAAACGATCTCCACCATTATGAAACTACAGAAGTTAGAGATCAACATAATCGTCTAATATTACCAAAAGGTATACAAGTTGATGACAATTTTATAATGGACGGACCAGGAAAACAATACAGAGGTCCTAACGATCCCCAAGTTACTTGGAAATCTATACGTGAATTAGAAACTATTAAACTTACTCAAGATACTTTAGGTGGACCAGCTGGATCTGGTGGATCTGGATTAATAAATGATATTGCAATAGGTATAAGTAACTGGCAATACGAAACAAATATCAATGATGAAAAAAGATCAATAAGAATTCTAAAAGTAAGTTACCTAGCACAATTCCTAGATGACTTTAGAAGAATTATGAGATACGATAGAAACTCTCAATATATCTCTAAATCATTAATTAAAACAGAAAATACACGTTTAGTAGATTAACATAAAAAAAGACCCCCTGAGGGGTCTTTCCAATATTCAGGCTCTCTTGGATCATCTTTCGGATCCCAATAGAAAAACTTCATCTGGGATAATCTACAATGTTTAAGAGGCTTGATTTTCATTAGCTTTCTGCCAATTTAGCAAAGTATGATA
>Ga0115012_10002882_pt1 | contig 10113 bp, 14 predicted proteins | sample TroAtlMetagenome_FD_88706 | JGI IMG/M metagenome (GOLD analysis project Ga0115012, IMG submission 88706) | Marine eukaryotic phytoplankton communities from Atlantic Ocean - Tropical Atlantic ANT10 Metagenome | ecosystem: Environmental > Aquatic > Marine > Oceanic | place: Tropical Atlantic...
CACCGTGCTCGATCCATTCTGCATACCCGCCCTGGAGCCGGCGGGCTTGAGCCCAGCCTTGCTCCCGAAGCCATTCAGCGAGTTCGATGGAGCCCTGTTCACCGGTCTGGTCGTAGACGGTCACTCGGACATCCTTGGCGGGGAGTGCGCTCAGGTGGTCTCTAAGGCTTTGTTCGGGGAACCGATGCGAGCCTGGCAGTACGCCGGCAGCCATCTCCATTGGGGTTCGGATGTCGACAAAGAACGGGGCCACCCCGCCAGCCAGTTGAGCTGCAACCCAGGTGCGGCCAATGTCTTCTTTATGGTTTGGACCCGGCGTGTCTCCTGCACCGTCCACGATCTTGGGGATTACAGAGGGGTCGAAGTCGTCGGGGTTGGCACGGCCGCCCGCGTTTGGGTCACGATCTTCGGTGTCGAATTCCATGCCGAAGGCCTTGATGGCCATCTTCCGCATACGGTTTTTAAGGCGGTCACGAAACATGGGAACTCCCGCGGTAATTTGCCGCCCCAGCAGGGTGGCGTGCTAAGACTTTAGATAACGCTATCAGGAGGCCCCACGATGAGCATACTGCGCACTCTCTTGTTCGGACGTGAGAACGGGATCAGAAGCACCCTCAAGGGCATGCTCAGTGGTGACGGTGGTGGTGCGCCAGACTGGACCCCTGACTCGGCTTACTCTGCGCCCAGCTACGAGACGCCTGCCTCTGCCCCAGCAGACGAGCGACCAGAAGCACCGAGAGGCGTCACGCCGCCGGAGGGCTTTGAGGTCGTGCTCCACGTGGATGGGTTGAAGCCCGGCGAGGTCTCCGAAGTCATCGCCGGAGGTACGGCCATCTGCGTGGCCAATGTCGATGGCAACTATCATGCAGTGTCCAACAGTTGCCCACACGCCGATGGGCCGCTTGGAGAGGGCTCGCTGCAAGGCAATAAGGTGCTGTGTCCGTACCACGGCTGGGCGTTTGATGTGACATCGGGCGAGTGTGAGACGAATGCCTCGTCCAGCATTGATGTCTTCGAGGTTCAGATCAAAGACGACGCAGTCTGCGTACGGCTGTAGGGCCTCATGTCCGATCTCGAGGCACGGATCGCGGAGCTCGAGGATGCCCTGAAAGAGGCGCAGTCCGGCAGCGCTGAACGGTTCATCAATCAGGTTCGCGATCCGGTACTCGGTGTGGATTCGGATGGACTTGTTGTCTACGCGAATGACGCGGCCATCAATCTCTGGGGTGTCTCTGCTTCAAGAGCAATCGGTGAGCCGATAAGCAAGCTCTTTGAGCAGGAATCAGGTCGTGCAATTCAGGAACTCTGTATCCACGGTTTTGAGGGCGTGGGCGATTCGTCGGTGAGTCTCCGAGATGGTCGGTCGATGAGCTTCTCGGTGAGCAGAAGTGGCGGCCAACGCATGTTTGTGGTCTTGCGAGACCTCTCCCGTCGGGAACAGCTGGAGGATGAGCTTCGGTTTGCGCGTCGAATGGCGAGTGTTGGGCGGTTGGCCGCTGAGGTTGCCCACGAGATCAACAACCCACTCGCGGTCATCCAGGGCCGCTTAGAGATGTTGCGCGCCATGCCGGGCATGCCGGTTGAAGTGCGAGAAAGACACCTCGGCATTGTGGATGACCACAGTCGGCGAGTGGCTCGAATCGTACAAAATCTTCAGGTGTTTGCACGCCCTCGAACACCCACGCCAGAGCAGGTGAGTCTTCGAGCGTCTATCCAGGAGGCCATCGAGGACCTCGGGCGTCGCATGGAGCGTGTTCAGGTGAATGTCGAGGTCCCTGAGAGTGTGATCGCCTACGTCGATCCGGAGCAGTGCTCGCTGGTGTGGGAGAACCTGTTGGACAGTGCGACCAACATCATGCCTGCGGGCCAGGTATTGCACGTTCATGGGATCGGTGACGAAGAAGGTGCATTTCGGGTTCGATTGAACTGCGCCGCTGGGAAATGGCCGGCAGAGTTGCTTGATGAACTCCGTTCTCCCTACCTGGGCGGGGCCTTTCGGGTTGATCCTGGCCGTGGTCTCGCACTGGCCATCTGCTGGGGAATCGTCCAGGACCATGGCGGCTGGATGACTGCATCGAATCATGCGGGAGTGGGTGCCACGATTGAGGTCTATTTCCCCGGGCCGGCGACCTCTCGACCGTCGACTTCGGGTCCCAGCACCGTAAGCGACGGCGGGTGGGATATCCTCGTGGTGGACGATGATGTCGTCATGGGAGAGACGGTGGCATGGATGCTGTCGACGCTGGGACACCGAGCAACGGTTGCCCATACAGCGGAGGAGGGTCTGGAGCGACTGTCTCACGAGCTCTTCCACGCCGTCCTCACAGACCAACGACTGCCTGGGATGGATGGCGAGACCCTCATTCAGACCATCAGAGAGCAGTGGCCTGACCTCTCTGAGCGGACCATACTGACCAGCGGTCTCTTGCACCGACCTAAGCAGGCTCAAGCGTACCTGCAGAAGCCGTTCAGTACTGAGCAGTTGGCGGCATTGATTCAACGCCTAAAGGCATAAAAAAAGGCGACCACTGGGGTCGCCTCTTCGCAAGAATGTCTGACCTACAGCTTGGCGAGGTCGAGTCCGTTCTTCCGTGCGTAGTCTTCGATGCTCATGCGCCGAAGGGTACGAAGCGCGCGCGTTGACAGGCGCAACTTGATGAAGCGGTTTTGGGATGCGACCCAGATTCGCTTGGTCTGAAGGTTAGGAAGCTGACGCTTCTTTGTCTTGATGTTCGAGTGAGAGACCTTGTTGGCCACATTCGGACGCTTACCAGTCAGGGGGCAGACGCGAGCCATGATGGACTCCAAACAATAAGGTTGAGGGGAACGGGTGTGGAAACCAGGATGGTCTCGCGCGTTCCGGGCCGTCGTGATTACCCCGATTGAGCCCACGCTGCAAGGGCATTGTGCATAATGGGTAACAGACCGTCCAGATGACATGGCGGGATCAATCCAGAGGAATGACGGTGCAGCATCCACAGGCGCGATCTCTTATTCTCTTCTCCTGCGTGCTGCTGGCGGTTGCGCTGGCTCCCACAGCACTTGGCGATGCGCTGGCGCTCATGGGCATGGATGCGCGGGTTGCTCGGATGGCAGGCTCACGGCTGGCGGTCATGTCTGCCATGAGCGGGGCAGGCATGTTGCTCGTGGGGATCTCCCTGTGGGCCAGGGCGGATCGCCTGTTGAGAATCAGTCAAGGCCACGCCAGCATGCTGGACCACCTGGAGCCCAACACTGTGGCCGTCGTTGATGGGCCTGCCGCCGTCGCGGTCGGAGAGTTTGAAGGCTTACGGGCGGAGATCTTCGTCCCTCCCCAAGTCGGGGGCGCTGCCGTGATCCATGCGCGGTGTCATCCAGCTGCAGAGGTGGAAATTTGGCCCAAGGGGCTCGTCCCCGATGATCTGCCTCCTGATGCGCTGACCACTGATTCGGGTCAGCACTGGGAGGCATGGACAGCGCGCGCTGTGCCTGTGCTGGACGGCGGCGAGGAACTCCTCGAGTCTGCATTTGCAGCCGCTGGTGTCCTGCAGGTGTCTCACGATCGCTCGGGGGTACGCATCAGTCTGCCGTCCAGTCCGGCCGACAGTTTGCTGCGGCGTCTGCAGGTGGCGCTCAAGCTGGCCGCGTTTCTGGCCCGATCGAATCGTTAGCGCCGGCCCAAAGTATCCCCACGGCTATACAGCCGATCGTCGCTGATGCCGAGTCGGGTTTAGATGTTGAAGTCGATGATCGCGATTCCGCGCTCTTCGGTCTTCTCGTCCTTGCGTACCCGCTCGTCGTGCACCCGATCTCGTCCAGTCTCAATATGGAGCTGCTCGCGGCCGCTCTCGCGGAGGTCGCGCTCCTTTTGGATCTTCTCGATGATGAAGGCGTCGAGCATGTCGGGGGGTCCATCGTAGAGGGGTTGGCGTTGCAACTTGATAATAGCACCGGTCGCTGCCTGTTCAACAGTCAAAACCGGATTTGGATTCCAATTGTTTGGTGCAAGTGGTGCCATACAGAGTGTATCGGATGACGCGACGATTCATTTTATAGGTGAACCACTTTTTAGTCCTTCACCTGCCGTGTGGCCGCAGTCAGCGCCCTGTAGAGTTCGGCAATCTGTGGGTCCAGCGCATCGAGTGCGGTTTCATGTCCGAGGATGACGTCTTCGTCTCCACGTGCCACAGGACCAGTGAGTGCATCGGCTCCCAGGGCGATCGTGTTCGTCAATGACTCTGAGGCGAGCGGCGCGAGCAGTCGGCGTGCTTCATCTTCAGACACACCGCAGGCTGCCAGAGCGCGGCTTGCCTGCACGAGGAGCGTGGTGCTGAAGTTCCCCGCTATGACGGCTGCAGCGTGGTAGAGGCGACGGTCCCCGTCCACGGTAAACGGTGAGAAACCGAGCATTTTTGCCAGACTGCGCGCCGATGAGCGTGCGGGCTCATCGCCGGCGACGGCTGCTGGGACGAGTCCTGATGGGAGGCCCTTCTCTGGACCTGGGAAGCTCATGAGGGGGTGGAGAGATCCCACGGCCTCGTGGGGGCGGAGGATATCCGTGCCGAGCGCTCCAGACGCATGAAGCACGATGCCGCCTTTGGGCACTGTCTCTGCGACCTCTGCCACCGCCCGGTCTGGTACAGTGAGCCAGGTGAGATCAGCGCGCGGAATCGCGACACCGCGACCGATGAGTACGACCGGATGACCTGCGGTGGTGAGGATGTGGTGCGCCGAGCGTCCAAGGCGACCAGCGCCGACAATCACGAGGGTTTCGTTCATGGGAACAACACTATCGCGTTGACACCCATTGTTGGAGCCCATACTCGGGCGACCATGGCCGGTTCAATGCGAATGGAGCGTGTAGCGCGTCAGGTTCAGATGACCTTGGCGGAGGTGTTGATCGAGGGATTGAAGGATCCCCGGTATCGCCCAGTCACGGTGACTCATGTGCGAGTCTCTCCGGATCTTCGTCACGCGGACGTCCGCTTCATGCCGCTGGGCCAGCAGGGAGATCCCGAAGAGATTGGCTCGGTCTTGAATGCAGCTGCTGGTTACCTCCAGCGGGAAGTTGGGCGCCGAATCCGGATGAAATTCACGCCTCGATTCCGCTTCCACGTGGACACTCAGGGTGAGGAGGCGCTGTATATGCAGTCCCTTCTGAGTGACATTCGGAGCCAGTTGGACGAGGAGTGACAGCGGGCTTCTTGGTCGTTGACAAGCCTCCGGGGATCACCAGCCATGACGTGGTGTCGGTCCTTCGGGCGGTGTTCGGCATCAAAAAGGTTGGTCACACGGGGACGCTGGATCCGTTTGCAACGGGGGTCCTGCCTGTGGCCATTGGTCATGCCACCCGACTGATTCCTTTCTTGGACGAGGGCATCAAGTGCTACGAAGCAACCTTGTTGCTCGGAGAGCGGACGGACACGGCTGACTGTGATGGCGAGGTCGTGGCCACGCGAGACGTGCCTTCGCTCAATTCGAGTGCCATCAATGCTGCGATGAAGGGTTTGGTGGGAGATCAGCTTCAGCGTCCGCCGATGTACTCAGCCATCAAGGTCGCCGGACGACCGCTGTACAAGTACGCCCGCGAGGGCAAGGATGTCGAGGTCAAGGCCCGTCCAATTCGCATCCACGAGATGACGCTGTTGGATGTCGATAACCGCACCCTTCGGTTCTCGGTGCGGTGCAGCCGAGGCACCTACGTCCGCGTCTTGGGCGAGTCTCTCGCTGAGTCCCTCGGAACTGTGGGTCATCTCGTCCAGCTCAGGCGGACATGCAGCGGTTCGTTTTCTTTGTCCGGCAGCTTGTCGTTTGAGGAACTCTCAACCATGGTCGCGGGGCGCTCTGATTGGCGCCCTGTGTTGCGGCGCAGGCGTGACGAGGAGCGGGTTGAGTGGCGACCTCGGGATGAGTTTTTGGGTCCATTGTTGGGGCGTCTGTTGTTGTCGGATCAAGTCCTGTCTCATCTACCGCGACTCGACATCGGTCCAGATGATCAGCGCCTGCTTCGGATCAAGGGTTTGGTCAATGAGGCTCCGGCTGGCCTGAGTCCCGGTGATCTGTGGCGGGTCGACATTGATGGCAGCATGCGGGGAGTCATGCGGTACGAGGGCCCGCTGTCTAAGGTCGCCAGAATGCTCCCTGACAGCTGATTAGTCTCCGCGACCTTCACGCTCTTCGCGCTTCACCTGCCGACGCTCTACTTGGTAGAGAATGATCCGGTACGCCACCAATCCAGCGGCGAGCACCAGTACACCGGTCATGACCTGCCTGAATCGACCCAGTCCTGAGATGACGTTGCCCAGGTCCTCCGCGTAGAAGTAGCCGAGCCATGTGAACACATTGGCCGTCACCAGGGCGGCCGTTCCGTCGATGAAGAGGAAGCGCCTTAGAGAGATGCCTGATGCCCCTGCGATGAAGAAGCAGGGAAGGCGGAAGCCCGGTAGTTGTCGACAGATCAGGATGGTTCGATCCCCGAAGCGCTCGTAGAAACGCTGGAGCCGGGCGACTTGTTTGTTGCCAACGGCACGCGAGAGAAAGCCCCCTGGCTTCAGGCCGACCCTGCGTCCCATGGCAAAGGCAATGCAGTCACCGATGATCACGCCCGCGTAGCCAACAACCAGTGCCAGCCAGACGTTTGTTTCACCCATGCCGGCGAGCATCCCGCCTGCCAGCAGGCTGATGTCTTCAGGTACTGGGTTTCCTAACGGGGTCGAGATCAGTGAGATGAACACTGCCAGTAGCCCGTATTTGGCGAAGAAGTCCAAGCCGTCCCCCGAGGGTGTTTCGCGCCGCTACGGTACTCCGATTGATGGTGTCGGGCAATAGGACATCGGCGTGTCCGATCTTGAGACAGGGTGAGTCCGCCCCAGGATGATAGGTGCGACCCATGTGGACCGTAGAGCTCGACAACATGACAGCAACCCAGGCGCTCGGCTATGCGCTCGGTGAGGTGGTGGATGGTCCAACCCGGGTGTCCTTGGTGGGCGATCTTGGTGCTGGGAAGACGACTTTTGCGCAGGGTGTTGGTTCGGGTCTTGGTCTGAATTCACCGATTGTGAGTCCCACCTTCATTCTGATGGCGGAGCACCTCGATGGTCGACATCCGTTGCTTCACGGTGATGCTTACCGGCTGAAGCCTGGTGAGGCAGAGGCCATCGGCATGGATGAGGTGATTGAGACTTGGCCCGGACTGGTGTTGATCGAGTGGGGTGACCTCATCCCGGATTCATTCGACTGTCCTCATCTGACAGTGAGGCTGTCCCACGTTGACTCGGGTCGGGTCGCGACCATCTCCGCCATGGGGCGGTGTCACACGGCCATTATGGATGCCTGGAGGCGTGCCCTCGGTGCCTAAAGCGTGGCGGATTCACATGCTGTTCCTCGTGATGTCCATTCTCACTTGGCGGAGCGAAATTGCAGATGCGCCGCGGCTTTGGTTTGGGTACACGGCGGGAGGCGGTGTTGTGGTCTACGAAAACGGGAGCGCGACGTCGCTGGTGCTGTCGGCCCATGTTTCTGATCAGCGTGTCGCGCTGGGGCTACCGGTTCGGCTCAACATCGCGACTACTCAGGAGCTCGAAATGGTTCCCGGTATCGGGCCGCGTACCGCGACAAAGATTGTGAACAGCAGACGGTCGGATGGATGTTTTGACCGACTTTCATCGTTGACGCGTGTGCGGGGAGTCGGTCCAAAGACCGTTTCGAAGTTGGCACCGTACATCAGCATAGGGGACCGACACGGAGGAGGGTGCGCGGTGCCCAGACATGGTTAGGCTACCCAATACCCGGTCCCGGGTGGTAGGGTGGTGCCGCGACTGGCAGAGCAGGAGTCGTTGAGATGATCGAGAATTTGTCGTTTGTGCTGATCGGGCTCTCGGCGATTGTGGCCGCCCTGACGTTTATTGGTGCTCACAACTCACCGATTCCAATGCCAAATATATCCAAGGCAGGCTGCATGGTCGCTGTGGGCTTGCTCCTGGGTGGCTTTGCCATGGGGATGTACCCACCGGTGAGCTACTTCAATGAGTGTGCAGCCCAGTGCGAGACGGCCCTTACCGACATGGAAGGCGAACACGGCGAGTTCGATGTTCATGTCAGTCCCGCTCGAGTCGACTATAAAGCCTGCCACAAGGGTGCATTGGAAGCTGAGGCGAAGTCTAAGCAGGTTTCCGTGGAGCAAAACGATCCGAGCCTCTACAAGCCGATCGATCCGGCTCTGATCGAGGCACGGTGTATGGGTCAAGCCCAGAACCGCTGCACAGTGTCCTGCTTCGAAGCGCGCTGAACTAGAGGTTCAGCGCCTCGATGATCGCTTGTCCCGCTGGGGCAAAGTCCGCGTCGCCCTCCAGTTGGCCCAAGACCGTAATCGGCGTGCCTGGGCCGACCCAGCGACGCAGGTCCGCGACATTCCAGTCTTGAAGCTCACCACTCGGTCCCATGGCATTGTTGATGACGAGTCCAGCGAGGGTGAGGCCAGACTCCCGCACGGCGTCGACCGTCAGCAGGGTGTGGTTCAGCATCCCCAATCGATTTGCTGCGACGATGATCACGGGGAGGCGCATGCTCATGGCGAGATCTTCGACCGTCATCGCGCTGGTGAGCGGAACGGCCCATCCGCCGACGCCCTCCATCAGTAGCGGGTCACCCGACTGAGCTCGGCACCAGTCTGTCAGCCCATCGTCGTCGATCGTGACTCCCGCCTGGCGAGCAGCCCGCTCTGGCGAGGCTGGGGTGGGCAGGCAGGTGAAGCCGATGGGCTCATGCCCAGCGTGCTTGGCGAGCAGACTGGCGTCCTCCCCTGGGGGTGGCGATCCGCTCGCCAGCGGCTTCACCGCCCGAGGCGTCTGCCCTCTGGCCCTGAAGCCCGCAGCGAGTGCCGCGGTAACGACAGACTTTCCGACTTCAGTGTCGGTACCGGTGATGAAGAATCCCTTCATGTCACAACCAGGTGGTACGTCCCGTCGCTGCAGACGACCTTGTTTTCGGTCTCGAGCCAGTTGAGGTGACACAGTACCTGTCGGGCGGCGACAGCCAAGAAGGCCTCTGGAATGAGGTCTTTGTAGATGGACTCAGTGATGGCCTCGATGGGCTGCCCAGGATTGATCGCAAGGGCTTCCCGGATCTGACCGGTCCGCATGTGTCGATGAGCGATGTATTCCTCGAGTGCTTGGACCCCGTTCTCGATGCACGGTCCATGAGCTGGCAGCAGTCGCCGAGGGTTGAGGGCTGCCAATCTGGTCAGGCTCTCGATGTAGTGGTGGAGGTTTCCCTCCGGCGGATCAAGGAGGATCGTACCGACTCCGGCCACCATATCTCCAGCGACGACCGTCGAGAGTCCGCCGTTGAACAGGCAGAGGTGACCGGTTGCATGACCCGGGGTGTGGAGCACGCGCCAGAAGCCCGCGTCAGTATCCACGACATCATTCTCATCGAGGAGTTCGTCGATTGGGATGTCCACGCGATCCCGAGTGAGTGGGTGAGCGGCGATTCGCGCACCCGTTGTTTTCTTAAGCGCGAGGGCCCCTCCCACGTGGTCGTTGTGGTGGTGGGTGAGGAGAATCCGTTCGACCATCACCATCTCGAGGATTTCATCCAGGCGGGCCTGCTCATCTTCATACGGGCTCGCGGGATCGATCACGGTGACGTGATGCTCCCCCAAAATCCAGACGTTCGTGTGGGTCGCTGGAGGGAGGGTAGGACTGCGCACCTGTACACACCGCACCCCTGGGCAAATTTCTTGAAGTGATGACTCAATGTCGGACATTAGAGAACCCAGAAGACGTAGGTGAGACCGAGTAGCATCATGAGGCTTCCCAGTGCTATCCCGGCAAACTCGCTCGGCAGGAGGCGCGGGACAGGCTCAGGAGCGGGCGGGGCGCCTCCACCGACGCTCGATAGATCGGGACTGTTGTCGGGTGACACCACAGCGGCTGGTGACGCAGTAAAACTCGGGACAGGCTCTGGGCGCCCGTCGAGTTCGGCGAATGTCCCGAGTGCGGGTGTAGGGCTGGGAGCCTGCTCAACGGTGGGGTTGCTGATTGCAGCGGCCGGGGGTGGGGGAGTCCGATCGGGAGGGGTGTGGGCCATCGCTCGAGCCATCAGGCTTCGTCGATTGACGGTGCCCCCGATGAG
>Ga0115012_10002884_pt1 | contig 10112 bp, 15 predicted proteins | sample TroAtlMetagenome_FD_88706 | JGI IMG/M metagenome (GOLD analysis project Ga0115012, IMG submission 88706) | Marine eukaryotic phytoplankton communities from Atlantic Ocean - Tropical Atlantic ANT10 Metagenome | ecosystem: Environmental > Aquatic > Marine > Oceanic | place: Tropical Atlantic...
AGTTGGTCAAAGTCCTGTTATTCTTTCTGAAAACGTTCAGGTAACAAAGGAAAAAAATATTATTAAAGCTAAAGGACCAAAGGGTGAACTTGAATTAACTGTAAAAGATAGTGTAGATGTAATCATTGAAGATAAAAAAATAAATATCTCTAACAAGGATAATAGTCAAAAAAGTGTTGCCATTTGGGGGACAACAAGATCCTTAATTAATAATATGGTAATAGGAGTTACCGAAGGTTTTACAAAAAACCTAGAAATTGTTGGTGTTGGTTATAGAGGGTCATTAAATGGTAGAAAATTATCTTTAAATTTGGGGTTAAGTCATAGTGTTGAAATGGATATCCCTGATGGAATAGAAGTTAAAATGGACGGGAATACAAAGTTAGCAATTACAGGTCCAGATAAGCAGATGATTGGTCAGTTTGCTTCTGTAATTAGATCAAAAAGACCACCTGAACCATTTAAAGGTAAGGGAATAAGATATGCTGATGAATATATTATTAGAAAAGAAGGAAAGAAAAAGTAGAGTGACATGAAAAATACTAGATTATTATTAGAAAGAAGAAAAAAAAGAAACAGAAACTTTCTTAAGAAGAAGTTGAATGGTAAGCTTAGACTATCTGTATATAGATCTAACAACCATATTTACTGCCAAATAATTGATGATGATAAGGCTAAAACTTTATTATCTTCATCGACTTTAGAAGCAGATATTAAAAATAAAATTAAGTCAACAGGTTCAATGGATGCAGCTTTGGAAGTTGGAAGGGATATAGCTAAGAAGGCAGTTAAAAAAGGTTTTAAAAATGTAGTTTTTGATAGAGGTGGGTATTTATATCACGGAAGAGTCAAGTCTCTCGCAGAAGGCGCTAGAGAAAGTGGATTAAAGTTTTAAAGGAAGCATAAATGAGCATAAGTGAAAAAAAAATGAATAAAGATGAAGTTGAATTAGTAGATAAACTCGTAGGAATTAACCGTGTTGCTAAAGTAGTAAAAGGCGGAAGAAGATTTGGTTTTGCAGCTCTAGTTGTAGTAGGGGATGCAAGGGGTAAAGTAGGTTTTGGAACTGGTAAAGCAAAGGAAGTGCCTGAGGCAATTAAGAAAGCCACAGAAGATGCTAAAAAGAAGTTAATTCGTGTGCCATTAAAGGAAGGTAGAACGCTTCATCATGATATGAAAGGTCATTATGGAGCAGGCAGGGTTGTTTTGAGATCGGCTCCTCCAGGAACTGGAATTATTGCTGGCGGACCAATGAGGGCAGTTTTTGAAACACTTGGAGTTCAGGATGTTGTTGCAAAATCTGTGGGAACTTCAAACCCACACAATATGATTAAGGCAACTTTTGATGCATTAACCTTCATGAGCTCACCTAGAAATATTGCATCAAAGAGAGGGAAAAAAGTTTCTGAAGTTTTTGGAAATAAACAAAACCAAGAAATAGATAAAACTAAAAAAGAAGAAAGTAATGAATAAGAAGGTTATAAAATTAACACTTATAAAAAGTGGAATTGGAAGAAAGTCTGATCAAAAGAAAACCTTAATTGGCCTAGGTCTTACAAAATTTGGTAAAGTTAAAGAATTAGAAGATACTCCTTCTATTAGGGGTATGATTAATAAGGTAAAGCACTTAGTAAAGATTGTATAAAGTTTCACTTTGGAGTTGAAAAATGAAATTGAATGAATTTAAAAATGTAGAAAAATCTTCAAAAAATAAAAAAAGAATTGGTAGAGGTATAGGTTCTGGTACCGGAAAAACATCAGGCAAAGGGCACAAAGGTCAAAAATCAAGATCAGGTGTAGCTATTAAAGGTTTTGAAGGTGGACAAATGCCTATTCACAGAAGGTTGCCTAAAAGGGGATTTACAAATATTTTTAGAAAAGAATATATACCAATAAATATAGATATAATTCAAAAACTTTTGGACGAAAAAAAACTTCCAGGAAATAAACCGCTCAATAACGATTTGTTTTTAAAAGTGGGTTTGATAAAAAAAAGTAATTCAAGAGTTAAAATTTTGGGTAATGGTGAATTAAAAGATAAAATTGAAATTTTTGCTTCAAAGTTTTCTGCTAGTGCAAAATCATCTATTGAAAAAAATGGTGGGAAAGCTGTAATTCAAGAACTTAGAAGTGAAAAACAAATACCAGAAAAAAATAAGGGGTAATAATGGCTAATGAAAATGCATTAGGTGCTTTTAGCCAAGCTAAAGAATTAAGACAGCGGATTTTGTTTACATTGGGTGCATTAATTATTTATAGACTAGGAACATATATTCCTGTTCCAGGCATAGACCCAGTTGCATTAAATGAGATAGTTAATCAGGCAAGTAAAGGTGTTCTTGGAATGTTTAACATGTTTTCTGGGGGAGCACTTGGACGTATGACAATTTTTGCTCTTACAATTATTCCATACATTTCTGCGTCTATTATTATGCAGTTAATGACTGCAATATCTCCACAAATGGCTCAATTAAAAAAAGAAGGTGAATCGGGTCGAAAAACTATTAATCAATATACTAGATATTTAACAGTTTTGTTGGCAACAGTGCAGGCTTGGGGGTTTGCAATAGCTCTTGAAAGTACAACTGGATCTTCAGGGTCTCTTGTTATTAACCCAGGAATGTTCTTTAAAGTAACTACAGTTGTAACACTTGTTGGTGGTGTAATGTTTCTTTTATGGCTGGGAGAACAAATTACAGAAAGAGGAATAGGTAATGGTGTTTCGTTACTTATTTTTTCTGGAATTGTAGCTGAATTGCCAAGAGCGGTAGTACAGTTGCTAGAACAGGGTAGAACTGGTGCTATATCTCCAATATTAATTATTCTAATTTTTTTGCTTGCGATTGCTGTAATTGCTTTTATCGTATTTATTGAAAGGTCTCAAAGAAGGATTCTTGTTCAGTACCCAAAAAGACAAGTAGGTAACAAGATTTTTTCTGGTGATTCTTCTCATTTACCACTTAAAATCAATGTACCTGGAGTAATACCACCTATTTTTGCATCAGCTTTATTGTTATTGCCAACTTCAATTAGTTCCTTTGCTGGTCTAGGTTCAGATAGTCCAGATTGGTTAATTGCTGTAAATTCTTTTTTAGGAAGAGGGCAACCTTTATATTTATTTATTTATATATCTTTAATTGTATTTTTTGCATTTTTTTATACATCAATTGTGTTTAATCCTGATGAAACAGCTGATAATTTAAAAAGAAATGGTGGATTTGTTCCTGGAATTCGTCCAGGGCCACCAACCGCAGATTATTTAGATTTTGTTTTAACTAGATTGACAACTATAGGAGCTTTATATTTGTCAGCAGTATGTATTTTGCCTGAAATTTTGATTTCAAATTACTCTATTCCATTTTATTTTGGTGGTACTAGTCTTCTGATTGTGGTCACTGTATCTATAGATACAGTTGCTCAGGCTCAATCACATTTAATAGCTCATCAATATTCAGGGTTGATCAGAAAAAGAAAGTTAGGGGGAGTAAGATAATATGAAAATTATTCTTTTTGGTCCTCCAGGTGCGGGAAAGGGTACACAAGCTAAATATTTAATTGAAAGGTATGGAATAGTCCAGATTTCAACCGGAGATATGTTAAGGGATGCTGTTATTAAAGGTAGTGAAATTGGAAAAGAAGTTAAATCTATTATGGAAAAGGGTGAATTGGTTTCAGACGAAATTATTATGTCATTAATATCTGATAGAATTGTTCAAGAAGACTGTAAAAAAGGATTTATTTTAGATGGGTTTCCTAGAACCCTTGAGCAGGCAATATCTTTAGATAAAATATTAGAAGATAAAAGTTTGCATATAGATCATGTAATACAAATAGACGTTGAAGAAAGTTTGTTATTAAACCGTATAAATAAAAGAGCTAGTGAAAATAAAAACGTTAGAGAAGATGATAATTCTGAAATATTGGCTAATAGATTGATTGTTTATAACAAACAAACAATTCCTGTATTAGAACATTATGAAAAAAATAATAAACTTAAAAAAGTTGATGGAATGTTAAGTATAGACGAAGTGTTTAATCAAATTTTAAATGTTCTTGAAAACAACGAAATGGTTGACTAGATCATGTTAAAGTTTATAATTCGCCATCTTACAAGTATAAAAATTATTCACGGAGATTATTGTGGCAAGAATAGCTGGAATTAATATACCAACTAATAAAAGGGTTGAAATTGCACTAACATATGTACATGGAATAGGCCTTAGTGCCAGCCAAAAAATATGTAATACTATAGGAATTTCGAATGACAAAAGAGTTAATAATTTAACCGAAGATGAACTTTCAAAAATAAGAGATATAATTGATAAAGACTTTCTAGTTGAAGGAGACTTAAGAAGGAAAAGATCTCTTGATATAAAAAGGTATTTAGATTTAGGTTGCCTTAGAGGGTTGAGGCATAGAAAGAATTTACCAGTACGTGGTCAGCGAACACATACCAATGCCCGTACTAGAAAAGGTCCAGCAAAAGCAATTGCAGGGAAAAAGAAATAACATAAGAGAGACAAAATGGCTAAGCAAGTAACCCAAACAAAAGTTAAGAAAAAGGAAAAAAAGAATATAAGTAGTGCTATAGCGCATGTGAACTCTTCCTTCAATAATACGGTGATAACGATTACTGATTTTCAAGGGAATACTGTTTCATGGTCATCTGCGGGAACAATGGGATTTAAAGGGTCTAGGAAATCCACTCCTTACGCAGCGCAACTCGCCGCAGAAGATGCAGGAAAAAAGGCAAGTGAGCATGGTGTGAAGTATATTGATATTCAGGTTCAGGGTCCTGGATCAGGAAGAGAGTCTGCTTTGAGGGCACTGCAAATGGTTGGTTTTCAGGTAAACTCAATAAGAGATGTAACACCAATACCGCATAATGGATGCAGACCAAGGAAAAGAAGAAGAGTTTAATACAATAACGCAATTTAAAAATTAACCATATAATTAAATAGAGTGAAGAAATGATTGAAAAAAATTGGAAAGAACTTATTAAGCCTGCAAAACTATCAGTACAAAATGATGAAAAAGAACCATTTAAGGCTACTATTGTCGCTGAACCGATAGAAAGAGGCTTTGGTGTAACAATTGGAAATGCTTTAAGGAGGGTTTTATTATCTTCACTTCAAGGTAGCTCTATCACTTCAATTCAGATTCAAGGTGTATTGCACGAGTTTTCCTCATTACCCGGCGTGAGAGAAGATGTAACTGATATGATTTTAAATATAAAGGGCATTAAAGTTCGTATGGATGTAGACGGCCCAAAAAAAATGCATATGAATGTCAAAGGTCCTTTAAAGGTGACTGCTGGACATATTGAAGAAGTTACCAACATTGAAATAATGAATCCTGATCATGAAATTTGTGCTCTTGATGAAGGTGCTAGTTTGTCAATAGAATTTACCGTTGAAAATGGAAAAGGTTATGTGCCTGCAGGAGCAAACCAAGAGGAAGATAAGCCAATTGGACTAATCCCAATAGATGCTATTTTCAGTCCAATTGTTCAAGTTTCATATAATGTTGACAATGCTAGGGTTGGACAACAAACAGATTTTGACAAGTTATTATTAACTGTAAAAACAGATGGTTCTGTTGCTCCAGAAGACGCCGTGGCTTTTGCAGCTAGAATAATGCAAGATCAAATGCAGAATTTTATTAATTTTGAAGAACCAGAAGAAGAAGAAGAAATACCAGAAGTTGATGATCTGCCATTTAATAAAAATTTACTTAGAAAAGTAGATGAGTTAGAACTTTCGGTAAGATCAGCAAATTGTTTAAAAAATGACAATATTGTATATATAGGTGATTTAGTACTTAGAACTGAGCCGGAAATGTTAAGAACTCCAAACTTTGGAAGAAAAAGTTTAAATGAAATAAGAGAGGTTCTTAAATCAATGGAATTAGAACTTGGGATGATGATTGAAAACTGGCCACCAGAAAACATTGAAGAGTTAGCTAAAAAGATAGAAGACCCTTTTAATTAATAAGGTAATATTTATGAAACATAGACTAAAAGGTAAAAAATTAAATAGAACTTCTTCTCATAGAAAGGCTCTATTAAAGAATCTTGCACAGGCGTTAATTAAACATGAACAGATTTTGACCACTTTAATTAAAGCTAAAAGTTTAAAACCAGTTGTTGATAAACTTATTACTATTGGAAAAAAAGGCGACTTGCATGCAAGACGACAAGCTATTACAAAATTAGGTGATACAAAGCTAGTTACAAAAATTTTTGATATATTAGCAAAAAGATATGAAAAGAGAAATGGTGGTTATTCCCGTGTTTTAAAAGCAGGGTATAGATATGGAGACAGTGCTCCAATGGCAGTCATCGAACTTGTAGATAGAGATGAAAGTGCAAAGGGATTAGATAGTGGGCCAGTCCCTGAGAAGAAATCATCTGGTAACGAAGATAATAAAGAAGCAGCGCAAGTAGCAGGCTAAATTTTAATTTTCAATTTTTTTGATATATAACCATTCATAAATGGATGCAGTTTTAATGCATACATGAAAATTATTTTTGTTTAGTATTATTATTTAAAAGATATAGAAAATGAATATCATCAAAGTAAAAGTAGAAGATAATAATTCTAGATTAGATAGATTTTTAAGAAGGCATGTCGGAGAAATAAATCAATCCTTGTTAGAAAAATATTTAAGGCAAAAATTTATTCTTTTAGACGACAAAAAAACTAAGGCTTCTCAAAGAGTTCAATTAAATCAGGTTATATCTTACTCAAGTTCAATTTTGTTTAGTAAAAATAAAACAGAACCTACCTTTAGTAATCAAGAGAAAAAAATATATGAGAATTTATATTCAAAAATAATTGTCAAAGAAAATAAAAACTTTATTGCTATTAATAAACCTAATGACATTGCTGTTCAAGGAGGTACGAAGCAGAGGTTGCATATTGATAATTTTTTAAGAGTAAATTTTGAAAAAAGTGAAATAATACCAAAGTTAGTGCATAGGTTAGATAAAGAAACATCCGGGTTGTTAATTATTGCAAAAGATTCTGTTAATGCTAGAAAAATTTCACAATTTTTTAGAAAGGGAAAAATATTGAAAATTTATTATGCATTGGTTTCACCTCCTCCTTTAAATGATAAGGGAATTATTAAAACTAATATTGGTAAAAGAAAATCATTTACTGAAAATAAAATGTTTGTTTCATCTGATATTGGAAAAAGTTCAATGACAAAATATGTTGTTATTGACAAAATAGATAAAGAAATGGCTTTGGTAGCATTGTATCCAATTACTGGCAGAACGCATCAATTAAGGTTGCATATGCATCATATAGGAAGTCCTATAATAGGAGATAAAAAATATTTTAAAAATGATACTAATTATCTTAAAAATGACAAAGATAAATTTTTAAAACTTCATGCAGCTATAATAAAAATTCCAGACGAAAATCTTCTTAAAGCAGACATGCCAAAACACTTTAAAAATAGTCTTGAATATTATGGTTTAAACCTTAAAAAAGATGAATATGTATATAATCTATTTCGTGAGGACAAAAATTGAAAATTAAAAATAAATTAGCATTATTTGACTATGATGGAACAATAGTTGATTCCGCAAAAATGATTGTAAAAGGGGCTATAGAAGCGTTTAGAGTGTGTGGCATTCCAGACCCAGACCCTAAAAAAGTAAGAGAAAATATAGGTAAGCCTCTAGCAATAGCATTGAAAGAATATATGCCAGAAGGATACAATATTTCTCCAAATCAAATTTCAGAAGCATATAAAAATTGGTATGCAGAACAAGGAAGATTAGGACTGCAAGATGAACCAATTTTTCCTGGAATGAAAGATTTATTAAAGAGACTCCAAGATTCAGAGCAATGGTATTTGGGAATTGCCACTAATAAATCTAGAATTGCTTTAGAAAATGGTCTTGCTAAGCATGATTTAAAAAATTATTTTGATATCACATTAACTACAGATGAAATTGAACCTAAACCTAGTCCTGAGATGGCTTTAATAGCAATTAAAACATTTAATGTAGACCCTAAACATACAGTTATTATTGGAGACACAATTAATGACATTGGATTAGGGGTGAATGCAAAAATAATGTCTATTGGAGTTGGCTGGGGATATAACAAAAAAGAGGTTTTATTATCATCTGGGGCAAACAAAATAGTTAATAATTCATCTGAGTTATTTGAAGTGTTAAACAAAAACTTTTGGTTAAATGAAAAATAAATTTAAAAAAGTTTCAACTGTTGTAAAAAATAATGTGACTAATATTTTTATCGATGGTAATCCTCTAAAGTCAATAGAGGACAATTTTTTTAATTTTAAAAATAATGAATTGGCTAATTTTCTTAAGGATAAAATTACAAAAATAAAAAATGGCTCAAACATAAAAAATATTCTTTTTTATCAAGTTTTGTCATTAGCAGTTGATAAAATTAAGAATAATAAAATTGAATATATAGATAAAATTTGTAAATACTCAGATACTGATCTTATTTGTTATAGGGCAGATGGACCTGATGATTTATGCAAATTGCAAGAAGATATGTGGGATCCAGTCTTAGAAAAACTAGAGAAATTAAACATTAAATTTAATACATTTCAGGGTATAATTCCTCAAGCACAACCTACAGAATCAATTGAAATTTTAAAAAATAAAATATCAGATTTTAACAGTTTTCAGATTTCTTGTTTGCTTAAATTAACACAAATGACTGGATCTGTTCTTTTATCCTATTCTTTTATAAAAGGTTTTATTAATGAAAAATGTATGTTTGAATGTTCTTTGCTAGATGAGAATTGGCAGGCTAAAAAATGGGGACTTCTTGAAGACGTTAATGAAAAACAAAAAAATGAATTTTTAATTATAAAAGATTTTAATAGGTTGTTTAAAATATTAGGTTGAATAATGAAAGAATATGAATTCATTGAAATTGATTTTATCCTTGGATTACTTAAACCTAATGCTAAGAAAATTTTTAACGAAATAATTTTAGCAAAAAAAAATAAAATGTGGGCAACAATTATAGTTTTTTCATTAACTATTTTGGACAATATTTATAATGACGACGAATATCTAGAAGTTGTAGATAGTTTGGATATTAACAAAAATAAAATTTCGAAAGATATTGTTTGGCTTAGGAAGAAAAGAAATCAAATTTTACATTACGATACTTTAGGTGAAAAAAATTCTAGTAATATTTTATTTGATCATGATTTAAAAATTAATTCGGAAAAGGCCTACAATATCCTGATTAAAAACTTAATTAAATTGTTTCCTAAACAAATGTAATTGTTAAAAGTATTTTTTTAAGTTTTTAATTAAAGATTTATCAAGTTGATCAAAATTTATTTCAATACCTTCCTTTTTAAGACTAGTTACATAGGAGTCTTTAATTCCACAAGGTATTATTTGATCAAAATTTGATAGATCTGGATTTAAGTTTATAGAGATTCCATGCCAGGTAATCCAATTTGAAATTCTTACACCAATTGAAGCTATTTTGTGATATTTATTTTCTTTTTTAATCCAAACACCAGGGTGATCATTTAAAGTAGATCCTTTAATAGAAAAATTGTCTAAAGTTGCTATGATCCAACTTTCAAGAGATTTAATATATTTTCTAATGTCTTGCTCTCTTTGTCTTAAATCTATCATAACATAAATTACCCTTTGTCCATGACCATGCCAAGTCCATTGTCCACCTCTTCCAGTATATCTAATTAAATTTTTATTTTTAATTTGCTGGTCTTCTTCCTTAGCAGATGTTCCGGCTGTATAAACGTTTTCATGTTCTAAAAACCAAATCAATTCTTCAGCGTCTTTATTTTTCATCAAATTTAAATGGTTTTTCATATACACTAAAGCATCATCATAAGGCGTAGTTTTTGAAGAAAACTTTATTTGGATATTTTTATTTAATTTCATTTTATTTTTTAAAAATTACTCGTAAATTACAATAGCATATGATAACAAAAATAAAAATGCGGCTGTGGCGGAACCGGTAGACGCGCAGCGTTGAGGTCGCTGTGGGTGAATAACCCGTGGAAGTTCGAGTCTTCTCAGCCGCACCATTTCAAGTGATTCATTCACCCTAAGTAGTTGATGTGTAAGC
>Ga0115012_10002885_pt1 | contig 10112 bp, 1 predicted proteins | sample TroAtlMetagenome_FD_88706 | JGI IMG/M metagenome (GOLD analysis project Ga0115012, IMG submission 88706) | Marine eukaryotic phytoplankton communities from Atlantic Ocean - Tropical Atlantic ANT10 Metagenome | ecosystem: Environmental > Aquatic > Marine > Oceanic | place: Tropical Atlantic Ocean...
CCCCCCCCCCCCCTCCCCCTGCCCCGTATTCCTCTGTCCCCCGACTCCCTTCCGCACGCCTGCCCCGTTCTGCCACTCGCGTGAGTTTCTGGGGACCAAACAGCCCGCGGCGGCGCTGACTGGTGGGCCTCCACGTGCCCCTTCCCGCTGCTTGAAAAAATAGGCGTGAAACTTGAAGATGTGGAGTTGCGCTCTGAACTGTTTCAGAATGCCGGGCTGCCCTGCGAGGTTGTCCGGGGCACCGTGCAGCGGCTGCACCTGCGCGTACCCTGGAAGCAGCTCCTGAAGCAGCCGGTAGTCCTGGAGGCCACTGGAATCACGCTGCAGCTGCGCGAGCGGGAGGAGGGGCAGTGGGAGGGGGAGGCCGCCTCTGCCCGGGAGCAGGCTCGGAAGGTCGCTGCTCTGATTGCCGAGGAGCTGCAGTACATCGGCCGGTGGCTGGGCTCGCCGGGAGGGGGTAGCTCTTTGTCCGGCTTCTACGCTCAGCTCTGGAAGTTGCTAATGGGGCGCATCCAGGTCTCCATTTCTGACGCGCACATTAGCTTCCAGGAGCTGGTCGCGGACGTGTCGGGAGGCGAGGCGATGTTCCGGACTGTGGGCGGGGTGACCCTAAAAAAGATGCACACTCTTGCGGAGAGCGAGAGCCTCCAGGAGGAGCTGCAGCAGTCCGAGGTTCCGGTTCTCTCTCTCGACCTCGCAGTGTCCGAGCTTGGTCTGTACTTCAATGCGGATGAGGCCCCCGACGCAGACTCTTTGGGTGTAGCGCGGGAGTATGCTGTGCCCCCATTTGACAGCGAGGTGGGCATCTCGGGCATCTTCGGCCAGGGTGGGGCCAAGTTCGTCGTAGAGACCGATATCGAAGAGCTCAAGGCCGACCTAGACGAGCGCGTGATGGCCCTCATCGACCGGATGGGCGAGAAGGCGGTCAAGTGGGGCCTGAGAGCCCGGTACGCCCAATATCGCTCGCCTGGCTGGCGCTCGGGGCTGGACCAGATTCCGGAACAGCACCAGGGACACACTCGGGGGAGCGGCTGGGCGGCCGAGGGCTGGCGTTACGCGATCAAGTCGGCGCTTCTCGACGTTAGGGAGAAGAAGCGTAAGACGAACCCGTTCTACTATCTTCAGCGGGCAGACTGGATGGAGGCTCGGGAGTACATTGAGTTGTATGAGAACCGGCTCCGCATGCTGGTGGAGGGGACGGAGGCTTCGGGGAACTACTTCGCGAACCAAATGGCCCCCGCCATACTGCACGTAGAGGAGGAGAGGCTGCAGAGGATGGAACGAAGCATGGTACTGGAGGACGTTCAAATCTTCAGGAGTATAGCACAAATGCGGTATGAGCACAGCGCTCCTGCCCCAGAGGATGCCTCCGAGGAAGGGACGAGTGATTCAGGCTCCCAGAGCTGGAAAGGGTGGTTGAAGTGGGGCCTATCATCGATGAAGGGCTACGTCTCAACCTTAGACGCTTCTCATGCCATGGCCTTCCCACCAGCACCGTCGTACATGAGCAAGGACGACCTGCTCTCTTCCTTCAACCTACCGCTGGCCAGCGAGGAAGAGACACAGGAAATGGGCGCTGCAGGCTCCCCACAGTGTCAATTCACGGTGATCGTGTCTAGGGGGATAATTGGGCTGCGCCACCACCTGGACGCGAAACCTCTGCTGCTCGCAGAGTTGGGTGGCTTGGTCTGCGACTTCCAGTTTCGGCCAGGAACGACGCATGTGTCCCTCACTGCGGGGGGGTTGCGACTTGAATCTCAGGAGAGGTTGATGTTGCAGCTGTCCAACGAAGCCGCCGAGGGGGTTGCCAACGACGAGCCTTGCCTAGCCGTGGATGCCACTCTCTTCCTGGACCGGGCCGCGAAGCTGCGGGCCTCCCTCGAGGCAGATGTCAGGTCAGTGGAAATTTTCCAGGACATAGTGCGACTGGGCCGGGTTGGTGATTTGCTGGAGAGCGACCTGGAATGGCATCTGAAGACGAGCGTCGATTCCGCAGAAGCCCTAGGCGGAGTGGCGGCCCTGATCTGCAAGTCAGAACAGGCGCAGTCTGTGATGGTTTTAGCCGACGCCCAGATCCACATCAACACCTTGAGGTTTTCCTTCGTAGAGAACTCTTCTTCAAAGAGGCGATTGCAATTCTTCACTCGCAACGTTCTTCTGTGGAGAGAGCGCGCTTTCGGGGCAGGAACATTCGAGGACGAGGTATATGCTGCAAAAAAGTCCCTGGACGGGCTCTACGGACGCTTGGGAGAGCAAGCTGCGGGAGGGTTTGAATTGTCAAAGATCAACCATGAAGTGTCCTGCAATATCCTCCGTTACCACTTCAAGGTCGAGACTTCCACGGGGATTCAAGTTCTGACGCCAAGCCAGATGGACCGAGGCGCGGAGCCCAGCCCTGTTGTTTCTGGAACGATCGGCGGCTCGCTGTACATCCCAAAGCTGGGCGTGGACCAGTCTGAGCCTGGTCTTCTCGTGCTGCTGGAGCTCCCTCAACTAAGCGCCTCGGCGGGGGTTGTTTCCGAGGTCGCGGAATCCATCGCGAGGATAGGCTTCCCGACTGCGCCAGACTCAGAGGAGGTATCGCAACCACCACTCCCATCCCGTTGCATATTTGGGATATCAATTCGCATCGGAGAGCTCAGCCTCAACCTCGGCGACGCTCTGCTCTTCAAGAAGTGCGAGGAGGAAAGGGCTCAGATTAACGCAGAGTTTCTTCAAATCGACCTCGAAACTTGGCAAGGCGCACCCTTTGACCTCGCCGGTAACGTCTCACTGGGCGGAATCGAGGCTGTTCAGGCCTCAACATCCAGTGCTGAGAATGTCCTCCTCAAGAGTCTGCCATGTAGCTCGAGCCCTGCAAGGTCTGGGTACAGGTTGGAGGGGTTTCGCGACTTTCTGGACTCCCTTGAATGGCCGCCCCGATTTACGCCGGACGGCCAACCACTGCAGCCGCCGTGCTGTACGGTGTCCTTCCGGGACTCAATAGACTCAACCGCATTCAAAGTTGGCCTTGCTGGCGTGAACGTTGCGCTTCCCCTATTTGGTCTTGCGCAGCGCTTGCGCCTCCCTGACATGCCTCAGAGACCTCCGGATCCCGTTTCGTCCCCCGGGATCGTGTCGCTGTCTGCCACTTTGAAGGACACGGTAATGAGTACTTCCGGATGTCTTGGCGTCAAAGACTCTGTCGCACTAGAACTTCGAGTCCCTGCTCTGAGGTTTCTTCTGCCGTGCGCGTCCAGGGGCCCGCAGGGCATGGAAGCACGGTGCAGCGGTCTGGCAGTCTGCTTCCTGAAGAATGCTGATACCTCGAGGTGTATGCTCGAAGTTCCAAACATTCTCGTCAAAGAGCAGAGAGAAGGAAGTGCAACCGTTCAAGGAGGAGATCCACTTTCGCTGGATTTCTCAGTGGAAGTCCCGTCCATCCAGACTGACTTGACCCAGAGCACGCTGCCACAGATCCTCGGCATCGTGGAGCATATCAAGTCAGCCAATATGCGAGAAGAGTCCGGGTATCGATCTCCTCAAAAATATCAGAGTGCTTCGGCTCCCGCTGCAGGCCCCTTGATTCACATCAACTTCGCCTTGAGCAATGCCGACCTCTCATTTCTGGTGGAAGAAAAGAGCTCGGGGATGAGTTTAGGCATAGTTAGGCTTAAGGGGGGGCTGCAGGTCGGCGCAGGGGGATGCACTAAGCTCACGGATGTCTCCTGGGAAATCGTCTCCCTCACTCTGCAACCTCGAAGCGATGAGTTTGGAAACGACGCGGGAGTGAAGAGGTTCGGTCATCTTCTCGCCAGCGTGAGACCGAAGAAAGGAACTAAGAGCACGTTGCGCCTGATGTCGATTCCGGGAAAACCCAGAGCTGTCGTTGTAGAAGGCTTGGATTGCACCGTGGGATGCGACGGCTGGGCTGAGGCAGGGGAGTTCGCAGAGAATGTGTCCAGCTGCATTCCTGGGGGCCAGGGGCCAGGGTCATCTTCCAACATGGCTCTCGAAATTTCAGTCCGGGACTGCCAGGCATCGCTGCTTGCAGGCCAGTCTGCCTTAGCAGGCCCGACGATTGTTCTCTCTCGACCGTGCCTCATCAAAATTCTGCCAAGAGAAAACTGCGATCCTGATATATCTGTGTCTCTGGAGCAGCTGCGTTTAGAAATGCCCAGCCTTGCGGGCGCAAGTAGAGGAGGTAGGCGGCCCCTGGCTGAGATTTCTGGCGTTGAAGTCTGTCGCTCGAGCGGGGACGAGCTCCCGACATCTTGCCTCGACGCCTCCGTTTCGAGTGTTAACATGTGGGCATCGCACTCGCAGCTGTTGCCCATCAGTGTGTTTGTCGAAAAGGTTCTCCAAAACTCGGAGGAAACGGGTCCCTCTTTACGCGACGTGGAAAATGTCGGAGCTGGTCAGCCATCCGAAACGATGTCAATCCAAGTACGCGCAAAAGTGGGAAAGGTTGCCCTGCTCCTGTGCGATGACCGTTACGGCCCTGCTGCGCCGCTGCTGGAAGCTGCCCTCTCCGGGCTTGTCGGGGAAGGGGTCGCTACAGTGGGTGCGGCTGCTCAGTTCACCGGGGTCTTGACGGCTGAGCTATTACTGGACGCGTACAGCTTCAATAAAGTCGGTTGGGAGCCTGTCCTGGAACCCTGGTCGTTCCAGGTAGAAATTGAGGCTGCATCGAACCATGTGGGTGTGAAATCTTGTTCCCCGCTGGAACTCACGCTGTCTGCAGCGGGAGTCGAAGCGGCGGCGCTAGCCTCCGAGCTTATCGGCTCAATTCTACCGGGGGCCACCCGTGAGTGCCGTGACGCGCCAGCAGCGCAGCGCAGCGCCAGCAGAGAGAGTCCTGTATCGAAAGTGGACCCCGAGAGCTCCCCAGAGTCGAGCGTCATCGATGAGCAGTTTGTGCCGTACTGGCTGAGTAACTTCTCTGGAGAAACTCTGGAGGTGCAGTTGGCCGGGAGCTCGTCCGGGGGCTATGGCGCGCCGCACTGCCTGGAAGTTTCCTCCGGGAGCTCTGCCCCTCTCGTGGTGCGCTCTGGTTCGCCCAGCGAACAAGGCCGCCACTGCGTGACCGTGGGGCTGGGGTCCAGGCGTGCCGGCAAGCCCGCCCCCCTGCACCGCCAGCCGAGCCTACAAGATCTGCAGCGGAGTTTCCGGACCCTGCAGCTGAGACCGGCGAGGGTTATTGGCGCTTGCTGGTCCACGCCAGTTCCTCTCGAAGCTTCGGCACGCTGCTCGTACGCTGTGGACAGCTCGGATGGCGGCTCAATGAAGTTTGTGTGTGAAGTCCTCAGGCGGGCGGGTGGAGGCAGGGAGGTGAGAGTGCGCTCCGCCTTCGGCGTCCGCAACTGCACCTCTTCCAGCGTAGACATCCGGTCGCCCTTTCCCGGCGACGTGGAAGATGGGGGCGTTTTTCGCGTGAGGTTAGAATCTGGGAAGGCAGTGTGGCTCCCTGCTGCCGCTGGCAGGGGCGGCACCATTTTCTTTCGCCCGGCCCCTGGCAAGGAAAGGTTCCACGCGCGCTGGAGCAACCCTATCCGGCTGGGCACGGGGGGGCCGCGGGTTGGGGATAATTGGGCTATTCGATGCCGCTTGGACAATTCTGGGAAGTCTCAGGCTGGTTGGGGCTGTTGCGCCGCCGCCGAAGCGGCGGCGGGGGCGGCCAGTGACACTGAAATAGTTCTGCGGCCCTCTGTCGAGGTTGCGAACGGCCTCCCTGTCCCGGTCCGGTTCGAGATCCGGGTGGAACCGAGCTTCACCTACAAAGAGCCCCCGCGGCCTCTAAGGCTGCTGCATGAGCTCGACGTGGCTCCTGGTGAGCAGAGGGCCCTGCCTTCGGACTTGGACCCCGCTCATGACCTGCACTGCAGGATCTACCTCAAAGGTTACTTCTGGAGTTCGCCCGTGGCCCTTCCGGTCCGCCGGCAGGACGCGGAGGGAGAAGAGGCGATAGGTGAGGTATGGCTGGACCGTGAGGAGGGAGGCGGGGAAAAAGTACGACTGCGGCTCCTTTCAGGCGGAGTTGCAGGCGCCCGCAACGTGCGCGTTGTCGGGGCGCTTGCCCTGCACAACCACAGTGGAGTGCCCCTGGAAGCCACTGACTCTTCCGAGAAGGGGGGCAGCGCGTACTGGCAGTCGGTCCCGCCCCTCTTCTCGAAGGACTCCCCCGACGTGGGCGTCTTCGCGAGCGCGGTCGAGGAGCCTCTGTCTCCCACCGCCGTGAAGAATTTGGGCAAAATTGGTACGCCAGAAATCGCTGCGAGCCACATGAGGCATTCCCTCATCGATGCCCTGGACGAGCCCAGCCCCATCACGCCCCTCCGCGCCCTCAAGTCCGTGCCCGAGTCCTGCTGGCCGGTGCTTTTCAACCCGACCCATGACAACGAGGAGCTCACCGGGTCTGATCTGCCTGACTCAACGGCTCTGGTGTTCCGTATGGCGCTGGGGCAAAGCGGGCCGTCCCGGCCCATCCTTATGGATGTGCCGCGGTACACGACGGCCGTGGAGCTCGGCACTACGACAAGAAAAAACGTTAAGGAAGACGTCGGCCTGATTAGCGCCGAACCACAGCGCGTCGCCTCTGCGCCGCTGCCGGACAGTGTCCTCCTTGCCGTGCATGTTGAGGAGGGAGCCATCCACGTCCATCCCCAGTTCATGCTCGTGAACTGCCTCCCGTACCCCATCTTCTTCCGGCAGGCCGCGACTCCCGAGGCGCTGCAGAACTTCCTGCTGCCGGGCCACAGCTGCGCCATTCACCAGCAGAGCAGTGAGCTCCCCATGCTCGTCAACTTCAGACCGAAGGAGGTAGGGTGGGACTGGTCGGGCAGCTTCTCGCCTCGGACCCCGGGTCGAACTCTGCTCAAGCTGCGGAACCGCCGCGGAGGTCCGTCTGGGCTCGTGGAGGCCCACATTGAGGAGCGCATCATGGACACGTTCCGGGTGACCCTGCAAGAATACCGCAATGTGTTTGCGCCGTACCGCGTGGACAATTGCACTCGCAGCCTCATTGGGTACTACCAGAAGAACTGCGACACGGAGGAGGAGTTCTTGCGGCCGTACGGGTCCATTGTCTACACCTGGGACGAGCCCACGCTGCCGCACCAGCTCGTGGTGAAGCTTCCGGGTCACGGGGTGCTGGCGACGGTCCTGATGGACGACGTCGACTACAGGCGGAAGATCACGGTGCCAAGCCGCGAGGACCCCCGAATTCCGGGGAACAAGCTCGCGGAGTACAACCTGGACCTCGCCGTCAGCGCCGAAGGCCCGACTCGCGTGCTGACGGTGTCCGACAGTGACGTGCACGACACATCAGCGCAGGCCGGGACTCCCGGAAGTGCGCCCCCCCGCGCCGCGCGGCCCTCAAAGGACCAGCCCCTTTTCGCCCTGCTATCGTCTGTCTCTGTGGAGTTCAAAAGGGCCGGCCTGTCGATTGTTAGCGAGCGGCGGGAGGTACTGTACGCTTCCGTGGTTGGGGCCCAACTTGAGGCCGCTGTGACGGCGTCTAAGGTCCAGTTCCGGGCCAGTGTGGGGCGCCTGCAGGTGGACAATACGCTGCACGGCACCTGCTACCCCGTGCTGCTGTCCGTGCCGGCGCTGTCCGGCCAGCAGAAGCTGGAAACCCGCTCGCCCTCGCAGCGGCGCCCAGCGCTCGTCCTGGACATCGCCGCGTGGAAGGACACGCAGCCGGGCCTGACGTGCGTCTCCAATGCCGTGGTCGATGTCGCCCCCATCGACGTGGCCCTCGACATGAGCCACTTGGAAGCCCTGGTGTCGCTCGCGGCCCACTTCGGGGACGTTTTCCAGGTGCGGCCTGCCGCACACCTCCCCCCGGGCGGGAGTCTCTCGAGACGGGGTGGTCAGCAGCCCCCCCCCGGCAGGAACCGCGGCGACTCTGTCGCTGTCGCGCCAGCTGGGCACAGTGGGGCGGAGAAGGTCTACCTTGAGAACCTCTCCATCTCGCCCTTGGTGCTGCACCTGAGCTTCTCCACCACGGGGTGGCTCCGCGGGCAGAAGGAGGCCCCCGGGGGGCCTAGGGAGGGGGGCGGCGACACTCTGGCGGGCCCCCTGGGCAAATGGGGCGGGCGGGCGCTGCTGCTGGCCGACATGGAGGAAGCTCCCCTCTACCTCCGTGGCCTGCAGCTGCGCCACGCCCTGATGGACCATGACGCCGCGGCCAGTTTCGTGGGCCGGCACTATGTGCGGGGCCTCCTCCAGGAGACCTATAAGGTTCTGGCCTCGGTCAGCGTCCTGGGCGACCCGCTCGGCCTGGCCCGCAACCTAGGCGCGGGGGTGTGGGACTTCCTGCACATCCCCATCACCGGTCTTCGGAGCAGCGGGGACCGCAGCGGGGGCCCGCGGGGCCCGCGACAGTTCACGAGCGCAGTCTTCTCTGGCACGCGCAGTCTGGTGAGCCACACTCTCTTCGCCCTGAGCAACGCGGCCTACCAGATGTCTGCCGCTGCGGAGAAGTCGGCTATGGCCGTGCGGGACCAGTGCGACGGGGTGGGGGGAGCCCTGGAGGGCTCAGGGGTGCCCAGCCCTGGGCCAGGAGCGGGGTCAGGAGCCGAGCCAGGAGCGAGGTCTGGTCCGGGAGCGGGGTCGGGGCCAGGGGTGGGCGCGGGGCCGCGGCCGCGACCGGGGGCGGGGCCGGGGGCGGGGGTGCCCAGCCCTTCGCTGCCGCCTGGGGCGGGCAGGGGGGCGCAGGATGGGAGCCTCCTCAGTGCGCTGGCGCGCGGGATGGTCGGACTCGTGGCCGCGCCGGTGCGCGGCGCGGAGCGCGGGGGCTTCCGGGGTCTCGTTCAGGGCGTGGCCCAGGGCGTCGTGGGCGCCGTGGCGCAGCCTACGGTGGTGCTGCTGGGGCTCACTGCGCAGTACGCGAAGAGCCTCCGCGAGCTGGCGGCCCGGGGCCGGGGCGCAGCGGCTCGGGCGCGCCCGCCGCGGTACATGGTCTCCGGGGGCCTGCTCCGCCCATACAACCGCGTTGAGGCTGTGGGGCAGAACCTGCTGCAGTTGGCGGCCGGGAGGCGCTTTGCGCGCGAAACGTATGTCTTCTGCCAGGAACTGCGTACCCCCGGGAGCTTTGCAGTCCTCACGGAGGAGCACTTCCTCTGCTTCAAGGAGCCGTTCGAGGGCGCCGGCGCTGGGGCTGCCAGCGCGAGGCTGGCGTTCGCGGTGCCCTTGCGGGACGTCGTCGACGTCCGCCGTCGTGGGGCCCGGCTCGTGGCTCTCCGGCTGGCGGCGGCGCCCCCGCTGCTGCCCCCCCCGGGGTCCGCACCCCGCCGCACGCCGCGCCCGCCGGAGCCCCCGTTCGCCCACGCCGCGGTGATCAGCCGGTCGGAGGCGGCCGGCGCGCAGCTCGAGGCCCTCCTGCGCGACCAGGCCCCCCGCCTCCTCGCCTGAGCCCCCGGAACGGCCCGGGAGGTCGCCATCGACCCGGACCCGGGGGGGGGTGGGGGGGGAAGGCGGCACGGGAGGGGGTCCGTTTCGGGATCTTCGCCCCCTTTTAAAGGTTCCCCCCCCCCTTCCTCTTGGAAGAATCCCCTGAGCTTCCGTGGCTATGGCGTTAACTCCGCCGGGGGCCGCCGCGATGATCGATATAGCACTCGTCTATGTACATTTTATGAGGACCTATGCACGTATTCGGAAGGGCGAGGGCCGTACCGACCTCGGGGCCGCGATCCCCCGGGGCCGCCGAGGTTCCTCAGGGGTTCGGCTGAGGAGCCCGAGGGGGCCCGCGGTTCGTGGCCCAAAACGCCTCGGGGGAGCGCGGATTTTTTTCTTTCTTCCTCTCCCTCTCTCCCTCTCTCTCCCTCTTTCTCCCTCCCTTCCTTCCCTCCTTCCTTCCTTCCCTCCTTCCTTCCCTCCTTCCTTCCCTCCCTCCTTCCTTCCTTCCTTCCCTCCTTCCTTCCCTCCTTCCTTCCTTCCTTCGTTGCTTTGTTTCTTGCGGCGCGGATCTGTATCGAGCTTGTCCCGAATGAGAGTCGATTCAGACTCGCCCCATCATCGATTCGGTGGGGGGGGGGGGGGGGGGGGGGGGGGCGGCTCGGCGGCTAGCTGGCAGCAGCGCGCGCGCGATACGCAGCGCGTGTGCCGCCCGCCCCCTCCCGCCCCCCCGTCAC
>Ga0115012_10002886_pt1 | contig 10111 bp, 9 predicted proteins | sample TroAtlMetagenome_FD_88706 | JGI IMG/M metagenome (GOLD analysis project Ga0115012, IMG submission 88706) | Marine eukaryotic phytoplankton communities from Atlantic Ocean - Tropical Atlantic ANT10 Metagenome | ecosystem: Environmental > Aquatic > Marine > Oceanic | place: Tropical Atlantic Ocean...
AGCAATAAATTATTAATAACTTTTTTTGACAATGTTGAAATTTTATTTTTATCTAGATTAGGTATATTTAAATGTGCTGTCATAATACCATCTAAATTATTTTCAATCAGCTGTTTGAAAGGATATAATTCTATTTCATCAATTCTTTCCCTAGAAAAACTTATTGATGGAAGTGTTTTATGAGAATCTGTCTCTGTATCACCATGACCAGGAAAATGTTTGGCTGCACCCATTATACCAAATTGATGCATTCCTTTTAAATAATTAACTGATTTTCTACTCACATTAAACTTATCTTCACCAAAAGATCTACTTCCAATAATAGGATTTCTTGGATTTGTATTAATATCAACAACAGGTGCAAAATTTATATGAACACCTAATCTTTTTGCATGATAACCAATTCTTTTTCCCACATTAAAAATTAAACTATCATTTTTAACTGCTCCTAAAGTCATATTGTAAGGGAAGGAAAAAGCATCATCTAATCTCATACCTATACCCCACTCAGCATCCATTGAAATTAAAAGTGGAACTTTAGATATTTTTTGAAATTTATTAATTGCTTTTGCTTGATCTTCAATGTTTCCTAGAGAAAAAATAAGACCTCCAAGATGATGATCTCTAATTAATTTAGATATGTGATTAATTTCATCTTCACCATATTTTGTTGCAACCCAAACTGTAAATAGTTGACCAATTTTTTCATCAATATTTAATTTATTGTAAACACTATCAACCCATTTTTTTTGTTCATTATAATCCGTTGATATTAAAGGGTTTTGAGAATATATGTTAGTTAAGACAAAAAATAAAATAAAAAATATTTTTTTCATTTAATAAGTTGTTTGTGCCAACTACTTGAGATGGGTATTTCCCAATTATAAGCTAAGTCACTTTTCAACTCTATTAAGTTATTAAAAACGATTGTATTCTTATTAATTTTTTTACTTAAAATTTTATTTTTAAAATCATCTAACCTATCTACTTTAATATCATCATCTATTACGTATGAAATATCTAATCTATCCAATAAACGAATTGAAAATTCATTCTCAATTTGCTTAATAAAATTCATCAACTGATCAATAGAACAGCCTGTGGCATTTGATTTTGTTTCATCCAATGCTATTATGATGAACATTTCATATTTAAACTTAAAAGAAGCATTTAGTTGACTTCCGTGAGCAGTCCAAGAATTTAGGAACAAACGAATTTCTTGATCTAAAAAATTAAACTCTTTTTTTGAAAACTTACGATTTGACTGAAAAACCCAAATTCTTGAATCATCATTAATTTCATCAAAATTTAATATCATTGTTAATTCGATGTAGATTTGTCTATTATTTCAGCTAAATCAAGTACACTAACATTATCTTTTTCTTGACTCTTAATTCCATCAGACAGCATTGTGTTACAAAATGGACAACCAGAAGCGATTATCTTAGCTTTTGTATTAACTGCCTCTTTGGTTCTTTTAATATTAATTTCCTGATTACCTTTTTCAGATTCTTTAAACATTTGTGCACCACCAGCTCCACAGCACAATGCCTTTTCCTTACAACTTTTCATTTCCTTTAAATCTGCCTTAACAGATTTTATGAGGTTTCTTGGAGCTTTATATTCTTTGTTTGCTCTACCCAAATAGCAAGGATCATGAAAAGTTATTTTTTTTCCCTTAAAAGTATCGTTTGCAACTTGAATTTTTCCACTAGAAATTAAATCATCTAATAACTGAGTATGGTGAACAACATCATATAAACCACCAAGACTAGGATATTCATTTTTAATTGTATTAAAACAATGGGGGCATGCAGTAACTATTTTCTTTACATTATAAGAATTAAGAGTTTCAATATTAGTAATTGCTTGCATTTGAAATAAAAATTCATTTCCTGCCCTTTTTGCGGGGTCTCCAGTACAACTTTCTTCAGTACCTAAAACACCAAATGAAATATTTGCTTTGTTAAGTAAGCTAACAAAAGATTTAGTAATTTTTTTTGCCCTATCATCAAAAGAACCAGCACATCCAACCCAAAAAAGAATTTCTGGATTAATACCTTGATCAGATAGCTCTTTTAAGGTTGGAACATTCATTTTAATCATTAAATACCTGAATGGTTACATTTTTTTCAACCAGATCTGTAAACTTTCCATTATATCTAGTTGCTTTAACAAGATGATTATCTATCCAATGATAATTACCTCCTCTTGGCTTACCCATGACAAGACTATGGTACTTAAATCCATTATTATTTAACCATTTTTCTGTTACTTCTCTATGATCTTCAGTTCTAGAAGTAAAAAAACATATAATATGACCCTGATCATACCACTTGTTTAACGTTTCTAAGGCATCTGGGTAGAGTTTTGCTGTTTCCATTCTCTCAGGTTCTTCGTTTGGAATATCGTCGCATATTGTACCATCAATATCAATTAAATAGTTTTTTACATCTGAGGGTAAAATTGGACTAACATTTTTACCATCTTCAACTTTATTTTCTAAAAACTCGTCTATATTATTTTTTTTCATCTTATTTATTTTTCCAATTTAATCTGTCTTGCTGGTTAAATGGCCATGGAGCACCATTATTTTCCAAATTATTCATCATATTATTCAATTCTGCAGGAGCGGATGATTGCTCCATTACTAAAAATCTCCTCATATCTAAAATTATTGATAATGGATCAATTCCAATTGGACAAGCTTCAGTACATGCATTGCATGTAGTACAAGCCCATAATTCCTCTTTTGAAATATAGTCGTCCAATAATTTTTTTTCATCATCTATAAATTTACCATTCTTATCAATATTTCTACCAACTTCTTCCAATCTATCTCTAGTTTTCATCATTATAGTTCTAGGAGATAAAATCTTTCCAGTTTGATTTGCTGGACATTCTGATGAGCATCTACCACATTCAGTACATGTATATGAATTAAGAAGTTGAAACCTATTTAGATCAAAAACATCAGATGCTCCAAACTTTTCAATTGGTTGGTTCTCTGTTGGGGTTGCGTATGGATCAACATTTGGATCAAGCATAGCCTTGACTTCATTATATACAGATTTTAGATTATCTACTTTACCGAGAGATTCTAAATTTGAAAAATATGTATTTGGAAAAGCCAACAAAATATGCAGATGCTTGGAATAATATAAATAGTTAAGAAAAAATAGTATACCAAAAATATGAAACCACCAACTAGCTCTTTCAATACAAAAAACAGTAAAATCTGAAAAATTTGTATATAAAGGAGCTATATATTGACTTACAGGAAAATATCCATAAGAATGATACGTTTGAGAATAAGATGATGATTGTAAATGAAAATCAGTCGCATTCATATTTAAAAATAAAAACATCAAAATAATTTCAATGTAAAGAATGTAATTTGCATCATTTTTAGGCCAACCTTTTAGCTCACTTGATATTAACCTTCTTATATTCATCACATTTCGTCTCAACCAAAACACCAAAACAGAAATTATTACTAATAATGCCAAAATCTCAAAAAAACCTATTAAAAAATTATAAAAATTACCAAGAAACGGTGCAAGTGCTCTGTGTGATCCAGAGAAACCGTCAATAATTATTTCAATAATTTCAATATTAATTAATATGAAAGCTACATAAACTACAAGATGTAGTAATCCAACAATAGGCTTATCTAACATTTTGGACTGACCAAAAGCAAGCCTTAACATTTTAAAAAACCTTTCCTTTTTATTATCGGATCTACTTATTTTTTTTCCTATTTGAATATTTCTAATAATTTTTTTACAATTAATTACAAATATGGAAACACCAGAAATAAACAGTAGTCCAAAAATTATTGAAGAAAAATTCAACATAATCAAATATAACTAAAAATACTATGCGCGCATAGTAAATTAGATGCTATTCATTAACCTCTTTATAAGGTTTGTTTTTTTTACCAAAGAGAGAAAAATGCACATATCTCTTAGGATTTAATCTAAGATCCTTAATTAACAGATTAATATTAGAGCTTGCAGCATCTAAAGAATTTATCAAGTCATCATCAAAAATCAATTTATTTAAAGAACCACTACCATTAGATATTTCATTTACAATTCTTTCAATACTATTCGATGATTGTGTAAGATTATCCACAACAATTGAAAGGCCTGAGAGCTCATTTGACGTTTGATTAACATTTGAGATTATATTATTAATTTGAGTCTTATTTGTACTTAATAATTCATCTAAAGTGCCTGCTGAACTTTTTAAATCTGCAACAGTGGAGGAAAAATTCTTAATGCTTGATTGAATTTCTAATTTAGCTTCAGTATTTAATACTGAATTTAAACTAATTAAGACAGAATCAGCGCTTACAACCATTGATTCTATTTTTTCTTGTAATGGAGATAACTTATCATTAACTAACTCGGTTAAACCTGGTGCAATTGAAGATTTTAAAGTATCACCAGATTTTGCTAACTGTTCTCCATTTACAGGGATTACCGATAATGCCTTCCCTCCTATTAAGCCAGTCTCATAAATTTGAGCGATGCTCTTATTAGAAAATACAAAATCATTTTCAACTCTAAACTTTAACAAAAGATTTGAAGTGTTTTTATAAAACTTGATATCTTGAACACTCCCAACATTAAAACCATTAATAGTTACTGGTGTTCCTTTACTAACACCTTCAACGTCATCATATACAGCATAAAAAATTCTGTCAGCAACAAAAACATCATTTGATTTTAGATAACTAAAACCAATAATAAATAAGATAATTCCAGAAAGAACTAATATTGCTGTCTTTATTTCGTATGAGAATTTCAAATTTATCTTTCTCCAAATTTATAAATAAGTGCAGTCATTATTTAAATTCTGCTAAATATTTTTTTAAACTATATGGATTACCATCTTTAAAAACAGTAACAAATGAAGATGTAAAACCAGCATTTATTGCTGTTTTTAATAGAATTTTTGCTTCGTTATAACTTCCTGTATAACCGTAATAATACTTATATAAACCATTACTAGTTTTTAATTTTGATATTGCTGATAAACCATTAAAGTTATAAGATTTTAGTTTTAATGATCTAGAACTAGCCGAAATTTGAATCTTAAATAAAAATTCTGCTTCTTCTCTTGCTAGTTTTGTTTTAATATTTAGTGAAAGCCTGTTACTATCTAAGGTTTTTAGATATTTTAGAATTGCTCTTGACACTGAACTTGAAATTTCATTTTGACCTTTAATTGAATTCAAATATTTTCCTTCTGTTTTATTTGTTAGAAAGCCTGTCTCAACAAGTACACTTGGCATATATGTATTTCTTAAAACTAAAAATCCAGCCTGTTTTACCTTTCTATCTTTTCTATTCAAATCATTAACAAAAAATTCTTGTATATAATTAGCTGCAGTTATACTTTGTTCTAAGTACTCTTCTTGCATTAAAACCAAACTAATAACAGATTCTGGATTATTTGGATCAAAACCATCATATTTTTGCTCATAATTCTCTTCCATATAAATAACAGAGTTTTCTTTCTGAGCAATTTTAAAATTTCTCTCATTAGCGTGTAGTCCTAAGACAAATGTTCCAGCTCCATATGCATTTGAATTGTGAGCATCACAGTGAATAGATATAAATAGATCTGCATTAGCCTGATTTGCAATTTGGGCTCTCTTGTATAGGTCAACAAAAACATCTTTTTTTCTAGTATAAACTACTCTTACACTATTTTTGGATAATATTTCTCCAATATTTAAAGCTATTTTTAATGAAATATTTTTTTCATAATAACCATTTCCTCTGTTGCCTGGATCTTTTCCACCATGACCAGCATCTAAAACAACTACAAATTCATTTTTCAATGATTGTGCATCAATTTTAAAAGGGATAAATAAAATAATAAGAAAAAATAGCTTTAAATATTGCATAACAATTTCTCTAATAAAATTATCATTAATTTTAATAAATCTTTTATCACATTGTATTTTAATAAAAAACATATAAAAGTCCTATGCATAGCAGTATGTTTTTTTTATACTTTTTTCAACAATATTTCTTTACATGCACAAACATCAGAGAATGATAGTATAAGTGTTGATACTTTAAAAACAGGTTTAATATTAGATAACGTCAGAAGAAAAGCTAAGGGTTATATCAAAATAAATAACAAAGAAAAAATTATAACATTATTTGACAATGCAGAGTTATACTACATGGATATTGAACTAAGATCTGGGATTATTAAATTCAATTGGGAAAATAATGTAGTTTCTGCAGGAAGAATAAAAGATTCCCTAGGCAACTTTACTCAGACACCTGTATTTAAACAAGGTGGAGACGAAATAAATCCTGATTCTATAAGATATAATTTTGACTCAAAAAAAGCTCTTATATGGAACTCAAGGACAAAGCAAAATGAAATGAATGTTTTTTCTGAAGCAACAAAAAAAGAAAACGATTCTATCTATTTTATTAAAGAGGCTAAGGTAACTACATCAAATAATTTGGATGATCCTGAATATTATATAAGAGTAAGATCAGGAAAGTTTATACCAAAAAATAAAATTATTGCTGGTCCAAGTAATTTATATATTTACGATGTTCCGACCCCTATTTTTTTACCATTTGCATATTTTCCACTAACTGAGGATAGAAACTCAGGTTTTATTTTTCCAACAATTGGTCAAAATAATAGACGAGGATATTTTTTTCAAAATGGAGGTTATTACTTAGCTCCATCAGAATATTTTGATTTAACTCTTTTAGGAGATTATTATACAAATGGCAGCTATGGAATGAGGTTAGAGTCTTCGTATAGAAAGAGATACGCATTTAATGGAAGATTAAGCTTTAGGTTTGAAAACTTAATTGATGGAGAAAGAGGCTTGCCTGGATATTCTAAATCTAATATTTATAACATAAGATGGTCACACTCCCAAGACTCTAAGGCAAATCCATACAACAGATTTTCAGCATCTGTAAATCTTGGAAGCAGTGACTATTTTCGAGAATCTTTAAATCAGATTAATACTCCAAATTTTTTAAATAATACTTTAAATTCATCTGTATCATTCTCAAAAACATTTAGAGGTTCTCCATCTGTAAATATTTCGCTGACAGCATCACATTCTCAAAACACAAGATCAAAAACAGTTAATCTTGTTCTTCCAACTTTTCAAGGAAATATTGAAAGAGTATACCCATTTGTTAAAAAAAATGGGCAAAAAAAGGGTTTCTTTAAAAATATAAATCTACAATATACATTTAGAGGTGAAAATAGAATAAACACAACAGATTCATTGTTTTTTAAAAAAGGAATGTTTAATGATGCTAAATATGGAATGAAGCATATAATACCAGTAAGTACAAATTTTAAGGTGCTAAAACACTTTAGTGTTAGCATGAATGGAAATTTTGAGGATATATGGACGGGAAATACAATTAAAAGAAATGACTACAATTCTGTCACTCAGGAGCAAGGAGAAAAAACAAAAATTAAAGGATTTGACAGATTTAACCAATATAATTTTGGGATGAGTGTAGGTACAACTATTTATGGATTATTCAATTTTAAAGAAAGTAGTAAAATTCAATCAATTCGTCACGTCATACGACCATCTGTTAGTTACAATATTCGACCTAGTTTTAAAAAATATTATGATACATATATAATTGATGCTGATGGAAATACAGCTGAGTATACAAGATTTGAGGAAAATTTCTTTGGATTACCATCAAAAAGATACTCAAGCTCAATTGGACTTCAAATTAGTAATAATATTGAAGCAAAAGTCAGAGAAAAAGATAGTTTAAATACTGAACCAAAGAAAGTTACAATTCTAAATAATTTAAATATTTCAACAAACTATAATTTAGCAGTAGATTCTCTAAAATTATCCCCAATTCGAATGTCGACAGGTACTAATCTCTTTAAAAATAAGCTTAACGTTAATCTCTCAGCTACATTTGATGCATATGCTTTGAATAACGATGGTTTAAGAATTAATAAACTTAACATATCTAATGGCGGGAGTCTCCTAAGAATGACGAGTGCAAATATGAATATGAATTTTTCAATAAATAGTAAATCATTAAAATCAAAATCAAAAGAAGAAAATAGTGAAAATCTTAGTGGTGGAGGTAGAACAGATGACTTATTTGGTTCAAGTCAAGACTTAACCAAAAGCACTTTTGATGACGATGAAAATGAAGAACGCAGAAAAGAGAGTCTAAAAGAGTATCTAAATGATATCGGTTGGGATTTTAGATTTGCTCATTCATTAACATATTTAAACAATAGAAAACAACGATCAATTGGTAACAATTCTTTGATGTTTTCTGGAAATATATTACTTTCAAAAAAATGGAAAATTGGAGGTTCATCTGGTTATGATTTCAAAAATAAAGGTTTTACATACACTCAACTAAGGTTTGAAAGAGATTTGGATAGCTGGAAAATGAATTTTAGCTGGGTCCCTTTTAGCGTTAGAGAATCATGGTACTTTTTTATTGGAATAAAGTCAGGATTTTTAAGTGATTTAAAATATGATAAGAGAAAAGAACCAGATAAAAGATTATAAAATTAAAATTTATGAAAAAAGCAATTAATACAAATAAAGCTCCTTTACCTGTAGGACCTTACAATCAAGCTGTTATGGTGGAGAATACACTATATATTTCCGGTCAAGTTGCATTAAATCCTGAAAATAATGAGTTAATCCAAGGTTCAATAGAGGAGGAAAGTCATCAAATAATGAAAAATATCAAATCAATTTTGAATGAAGCAGGTTTAGATTTTAAAAATGTAGTAAGATCAAAAATTTATTTAACTGATATGAATAATTTTTCAAAAGTTAATGAAGTTTATGGATCATATTTTCAAAAAAACAATGAACCAGCTAGAACAACATTGGAAGTGAGTGGTCTTCCTCTTGGTGTTGATGTAGAAATTGATATGATAGCTGTTGTTTAAATTTGATTTAAATGGTAAGTAACTAAACCGTCTATTGGCTTTCTTAATACTTTACCAATGTTCATGTTCTTAGCTAATAAAACTTCCTCTAATTCATCTTTGAGATAAAAACCTATCGAACCTATGAAATGAAGTGGAATGACTTTACAGTCTGTGAATTGTTCTATTTGATTTGAAATAAACAAGTTGAAGCCTTTTTTTATTAATTTCTTAAAGTATGGTAGATCTTTGTTATCGATGACAAACCTTCCAAATTTTGCCAAATAAGTATTAGGATTCGGTCTTTTATATATATGATCTTTTATTGTGTTTGATTGCATATCAAAAGCTTCGGACATAATTTTCTGAATTGATAATGGCATCTTATTAAAATAATAATCCCTTATCAATTGTTTTCCAAAATAATTTCCGCTAGCATCATCCATGATTATATATCCAAGAGAATCAACTTTTTGCAAAATATTTTTACCATCAAAATATGTACAGTTCGATCCAGTTCCTAATATTGAAGTAATAGATTTCTGACCAAAATCACATGTAGCATAAACTGCAGCATAAGTATCCTCTTTAATATCCAATGCTGAATTAATAAAAACTCTTTCAAAAACCTTTTTTATAAGTTTTCTTGGAAGTTCTGTTCCACACCCAGCTCCGTAAAAGTAAAGATGTGATATCTTTTTTCGATTTTGATAAAGATCATAGTTGTTGATTACTCTCTCTTCAATTATTTGCTCTGTCAAAACTTGTGGATTTAATCCTTTAGTTTGAGTGTCAAACAAGGTTTCACCTTTATCGTTTATACAAATCCAATCAGTTTTTGTGGAGCCACTGTCAACAATTAATCTCATTAACTTTTATTTACAGAATTCTATAGCTAAGTCTAAAAGTTTACTTGAATATCCAGCTTCATTATCATACCATGTAATAATTTTATAGAACTTAGAATTTAATTCAATACCAGCTTTTGAATCAATAATTGAAGTTCGGACATCACCAATAAAGTCTTGAGAAACAACATCATCATAGGAGAATCCTAAAATATTTTTTAATTCATTCTTGGATGCAGACTCCATTGTCTTCATTATATCATCATATGACGTATCAGTTTTTAATTTTACTGTCAAATCAACTACAGAAACATTAGCAG
>Ga0115012_10002887_pt1 | contig 10108 bp, 6 predicted proteins | sample TroAtlMetagenome_FD_88706 | JGI IMG/M metagenome (GOLD analysis project Ga0115012, IMG submission 88706) | Marine eukaryotic phytoplankton communities from Atlantic Ocean - Tropical Atlantic ANT10 Metagenome | ecosystem: Environmental > Aquatic > Marine > Oceanic | place: Tropical Atlantic Ocean...
ATTGCCTCATCTTCAGAGTGAACAGCTACTACTTTAGAGCTATTTTGAAATACTATTTCAATATCTTTTTCATCTGCAACTAAGAGATTGCCAGTTGAAGAACCTGCAAAAAGTTTAATTCCACAACAGCCCTCTAAATTTCTTAAATCTGATAATTCATTTGCATTATTTGCTGTTGCACCAAAATAGAAGGCGTAATTACAATACATTCTATTTTTAGCTAGATCTAATTTTCTATGAAATTCTTTTTTAGTTGATGTTGGTGGGTTAGTGTTAGGCATTTCAAATACCGCGGTAATTCCTCCGACAATTGCAGCTCTGCTTCCAGAGTTAAGATCTTCTGTATCTGTTGAGCCCGGTTCTCTAAAATGTGTTTGAGTATCTATACATCCTGGCAAAACTATCAGTCCTTTTGCATCGAATATTTCTTTAGCCTCGCTATCAATTTTTCCAATTTCAATAATTTTACCATCTTTAATTGCTACATCATGATTTTTAAGATCTTTATCGATATAACAAGAACCGTTTTTAATTATTAGATCTAACATTTTTTTAAAAAGTAATTATATTATTAATTAAGATCAATCAATTATGAAAAAAGAAGATGTTTATATATTTGAAGAAAGGGGACTTCTTTATTTAAATGGTGAAGACGTAAAAGAGTTTTTACAGAATCTTATTACAAATGATATCGAAAAAGTAACCGATGAAATGAGTTGCTTCGCAGCTTTGCTTACCCCTCAAGGAAAATACTTATTTGATTTTTTAATTATAAAACATAAGACTGGATACTTTTTAGATTGTGAAAAAAAAAATATTGAAGAGTTTTTTAAGCAGTTAACTTTATATAAATTAAGATCAAAAGTTGAGATTTTAAATCTCAGTAATGAATTTGTAGTAGCGGGAATAAGTTATGAAAAATTTTTAACTTTTGAAAATTCTAAGGACATCGAAGGTTTTACGATTAAGTATCGCGAAGATCCTATTTTTTTAGATCCAAGGTTAAAAAAATTAGGCGCTAGGTTAATAATTAATATAGAAAAATTATATTTATCTTTAAAAAAATTAGAATTAAAAACTGCCAATGTTGAAGACTACTATAATTTTAGTCACAAACTTGGAATTTCTCAAATTGATAATTTTAACTTACAAAATAAAATATTTGGAATTGAATGTAACTTTGAAGAATTGAATGGAATAGATTTTAAAAAAGGATGCTATGTTGGGCAAGAAAATACCGCAAGAATTAAACTTAAAAATAAATTAAGCAAAAAACTTTTTGCAGTAAAAATTATTGAAGGAAGTTTAAATGGTGAAGAAATATTTTTAAAAGAAAAAGAAGTGGGTAAATTGCTTATAAAAAATAAAAATCCTTTTGCTTTAATTAAAATTCAAAATGATCTATTGGACTTTGAAAATGTCTATCAATGCGGAAGGGCGAAGGTTAAAATTCTAAAACCAGACTGGATATAAAACTATCTTACAAATTTTGACAAATCTGGTTTGTAATAATTAGGGCCCTTCATAACTTTTCCTGCTTCATTACGAATAGGCTTTCCATCTTTTCCTAACTTGCTCATATTAGAATTTTGAACCTCTTCAAAACAACTATCTAGATCTATTCCAAAAGCATGTCCTGCTCCATATGTAACATAAAGTATATCTGTTAAAGCATCAGCCACTTCTAATAAATCTTTATTTTCTAAGGCATGCTTAAATTCTTCGAGCTCTTCTTTGATCAAATTATATCTTAATTCATTAATTTTTTCTGTGCTAAATGATGGTTTGGATTTTACTTCTTGGTCAAATGTTTGCATAAATATTTTTACTTTTTGAAAGTTTGTCATTTTACTCCTGTAAGATTTGTTAAAACTAGTATATAAATAAATTACTTTATTTATTCAAACAAATGAAAAAAAGAAAAGAATTTGACAGTATAGGGGCTATAAATGTTCCAGCAGATAAATACTGGGGAGCGTCCACCGAAAGATCTAATAAGTTTTTTAATATTGGAAAAATTCTTGTAAACAGTTCTATAATTCGTTCAATAGCAATTATAAAAAGATCTGCAGCTATAGTTCATAGGAAAGATGGCCTTATATCTGGAAAAATTAGTAGCGCAATCGTGAAGGCTTCAAACGAAGTCATTTCTGGAAAACTTGAAGATAATTTTCCGTTAAAGGTATGGCAAACTGGCTCTGGTACTCAAACTAATATGAACGTGAATGAAGTTATTGCTAATAGAGCTATTGAAATACTAAAGGGTAAAAAAGGAAGCAAAAAACCTGTTCATCCTAATGACCACGTAAATAAATCTCAATCTACAAATGATGTTTTTCCAACCGCAATGCATATTTCTGCTGCTACAGAAACAATAAGTAAATTACTACCAAATTTAAAATTATTAGAAAATACATTAAAAAAAAAATCAAATGAATTTAATAAAATTGTAAAAATTGGAAGAACGCATCTACAAGATGCAACTCCTCTAACATTAGGACAGGAGTTTTCAGGATACTATGAACAATTAAAAAAAAGCATAGAAAGAATAAAATTCAGCACAAAAGATATTCTTTTTTTAGCGCAAGGTGGTACTGCGGTTGGTACTGGACTAAATACAAATAAAAATTTTGATAAAAAGATTATAAAAGAAATAAGAAAATATTGTAAATTACCTTTTAAACCAGCGCCCAATAAATTCTCGGAACTAGCGGCTCATGATGCAATAGTAGGTCTTTCTGGATCATTAAATGCTTGTGCTGTGGCTTTAATGAAAATTTCAAATGATATTAGATTTCTTGGCTCAGGTCCAAGAGCTGGTTATGGTGAACTCATATTGCCAGAAAATGAACCTGGATCTTCAATCATGCCTGGCAAAGTTAATCCTACTCAATGTGAAGCTGTAACCATGGTTTGTGTTAAAGTAATTGGAAATCATACAGGAATATCAATAGCTGGTACTCATGGTCACTTTGAGTTAAATGTATTTAAACCTTTAATTGCACATAATATATTACAATCAATTGATATATTGGCTGACAGTGTAAAAAATTTTAGTCTGTATTGCGTAAAAGGAATTAAAGCAAATAAATTAAAAATTAAAGATCATTTGGATAATTCATTAATGCTGGTAACTGCTTTGGCGCCTAAAATAGGATATGACAATGCTGCAAAAATTGCCAAAAAAGCATTGAAGAATAATACAAGATTAAAAGATGAAGCTTTAAAAACTGGCCTAATAAAAGAAAAAGAATACGATAAAATTGTCAATCCAATTAAGATGATCGGTCCAAATTAAGACAAAATATTTCTAATTAAAGCTCTTAATATATGGATATTTTTAATTGAATAAATATTATCTGAAAAATTTTCTGTATCAATTTTATTTAAATATATATTGGAAATAGATACTTCTCCATTATCAATATTTTTTTCAAGATCAAAATAAATTTTATTTATACCATTTATACTATTTGAACTTGTCTGAAATTTTTTTGAAAATTCATTTTTATTTTTTATGTCAAATACATTTTCTGATGCAAATATTAAATCCCCTTGGTTTTCATAAAATCTAAAATCAGATTTTATTTTTCCAATATTTTCAATTTCAAATATTGAGTTTTCTAATTCAATCGTTTTCTCTTTAATAGATATGTTAATTTGTCCATTATTTATCAACGGATTTTTTATATTATTTAGAACTAAGTTTAATTTTCCATTAATATTTCCTAAATATTCTTCAGAATTCAATATAAAATATAATAATTTATCAATTAAAAAATTTATATCTTTATTATTAAAATTAACTTTCGCATCTATAAAAAATGGTTCTAATTCAACTTTCGAATTAAATTTAATTTTTTGATTTTTATTTTCATTTGGAGATTGAATAAAAATTTTTCCATCTTTTTTTAAATAATTGATAATAATATCTTCTTTTAAAAAACTGATTGAACTTTTACCACTAAAATTCGAATTGTCTTCGAATGAAAAAATATTTTTTATAAATAAATTTGGATTTTTTGATTTTATTTCCAGTAAAGAATTCTTTGGATCTTTATAAGATCTTGCCCAATATGAATTATAATTAACATCAAATATATTTCCTTGAATTTTCAATTCTTTTGAGTTGTTTTTATTATTTATGAAATAATTTATTTTTTTTATAGGAGAAATAAGAATAGTTTTGTTATCTTTATCGAGTAAAAAAAATTTGCTTTTTTTAATATAAATAGGTTTATTGATTTTGTAATAAAGGTGATTTTTAAAATCTAAAACATCATCTAATTTAAAATAAATGTTGGCTTTTTCTATTTCAATTTTTTTAATATCAACATCTGATTTCGAATATATTTTTTTTAGAGGAATATAAATTTTTAAGTTTTTAGTTTGAATAATTGAAGATTTTTCATTTTCAAGATCTAAATCTAGATTCGCTTTTTTAACTAAATAATGAGGACTTGGAAAAATTTTTAATGAAATATCATCCAAAATTTTTAAATTAATCTTAAATTCTGAAGATACTTTTTTTTCAATTATATTTTGTATACTATTATAATTTAATAAAACTGGTAATGATAAAAATAAAATTGCAGTAAAAAATATTATAATTGATGGCAAAACAATTCTTTTCGCGTCAATTTTTTTTCTTTTACTCATAAAAATTATTATGGCTTATACTATAAAAATATAAATGTTAAATTCAGAATATTTAAATAATTTAAATGAAAATCAAAAAGAAGCCACTTTATGCATTGAGGGTCCACTTCTAATAGTGGCAGGTGCAGGCTCAGGCAAAACCAGAGTTCTTACTTCAAGAATTGCGCATATAATTAAACAGCACAAAGCTTTTCCAAATCAAATACTTGCTGTAACATTTACAAATAAGGCTGCAAAAGAAATGCAGATAAGAGTTTCAAAATTACTTAGGAAAGAGGCCACAGGTTTGCCGTGGTTAGGAACTTTTCATTCAATTAGTGCAAAACTTCTAAGAAAACATGCTGATGCAGTTGGTTTAAAAAGCAACTTTTCAATTATAGATCAAGCCGATCAGGAAAGGTTAATAAAAAATATTTGTAAAGCAGAAAATGTAGATACAAAAAAAATATCGCCTAAATATATATTAGCGGTTATTGATAAGTGGAAAAATAAAGGCTTGTACCCTGATGATGTAATTTTAAAAAAAAACAATCCTTTAGAAAAGAATTTTTTAGAAATATACAAAATTTACCAAAAAAAATTAATTGATTTAAATGCTGCAGATTTCAGCGACCTAATATTGCATACAGTTAAAATATTCAAAAATTATAAAGATATTGCAGAATTATATTCAAAAAAATTTAAATATATATTGGTAGATGAATATCAAGATACAAATTTCATTCAAAGTGAATGGTTAAAGTATTTATCACAATATAATAAAAATATCTGTTGTGTTGGTGATGATGATCAATCAATATATAGCTGGAGAGGAGCTGAAATAAAAAATTTTTTAGAATTTGATCAAGTTTATGAAAATACAAAAATTATTCGCTTAGAAAAAAATTATAGATCTACTCAAAATATTTTAAATGTAGCTTCAAATCTAATCAAAAATAATCAAAATAGAGTTGGAAAAAAATTATTCACAAACCATGATGAAGGTGAAAAGGTAACTTTAAAATGTTTTAGAAATGTAAAAGATGAAGCAATAGAAATTGGTTCGGAAATTGAGAATTTAAAAGAAAAATATTCTTTAAATGAAATTGCTATATTGGTAAGAGCTATTTTTCAAACAAGAGAATTTGAAGAAAGATTTTTAAAAATTGGAATTCCTTATAGAATAGTTGGTGGAATTAAATTTTATGAAAGGGCAGAAATAAAAGATTGTATTGCGTATTTAAGAGTAGTTAATCAACCTTTAGATGATTTATCATTTGAAAGAATAATAAATATTCCAAAAAGATCCATAGGCGATACAACTATAAAAAATATAAATGAATTTGCAAAAAAAAATAACTGCTCCTTAGAGCTAGCATCTAAAAAATTAATAGAAAAAAATAAAATAAAACCTAAAACAAAAATTGGATTAAATTCATTATTAAGTTTTTTGGAAAAGTGGAGAAATGATTTAAAAAAAAATACTAATCATAATAAATTATTACAAATTATATTAGATGAATCTGGATACAGTGAGATGTTAAAAAATAAAAAAGATTTAGAAAATGAAAACCGACTAGAAAATATTAAAGAATTATTAAATGCAATGAAGGAATTTGACAATCTTGAGAGTTTTTTAGAACATGTTGCTCTTGCCACATCACTTGATCAAAATTGGCAAAGTGAAAAAGTAAATTTAATGACAATGCATTCTTCAAAAGGATTGGAATTTGATGTTGTTTTTTTACCAGGCTGGGAGGAAGGTTTATTTCCTCATCAAAAAAGTATTGAAGAAAAGGGAGAAAATGGATTGGAGGAAGAAAGAAGATTGGCATACGTGGGGATTACTAGAGCAAAAAAGTTAGCAAATATTTCATTTTCAATGAATAGGTTTTATCAAGGAGACTGGATAGATAGTATGGCATCTAGATTTGTAGATGAGCTACCTGAAGAATATGTTAAAAAAAGCAATAATTTTGTTGAAGAAAGTTCTGAGGATTTTGACTTCAATCAAGATTTAGAATTTGGAGAAGAAGCTAGAAGTCCAGGATGGATTAGATATCAAAAAAAATTAAATGATAAATAAAATAAAAAAAATAATATTAGAAAAAGATTTAGATGGATACATTGTTCCCAAAAATGATAAATTTTTTACTGAATATTCTAAAATTAGCAACCTTGAATTAGTATCTAATTTTAATGGGTCCGCAGGTTTTGCTATAATATTAAAAAAACAAAATTATCTTTTTGTAGATGGAAGATATACAATTCAAGCAAGAAAACAATCTGGCAAAAAATTTAAAATATTTGAAATTCCTTTGGTTTGGCCTAGAGATATTTTTAGATCTTCTAAAAATAGATTAAATATAGGTTTTGACCCAAAATTATTTACTTATAATTCGTTAAAAAATTATTTTTATAATACTTGTGATCTAACACCAATAAATGAAAATTTGTTTTATAAAAAAAACAATAAAAGTATAAAAATAAATAAATTTTATAATTTAAATGAAAAAATTGTAGGAGAAAGTTCTAAATCAAAAATTAATCGAGTTATAAAAATATTAATTAAGAAAAATATAGACTATCTTTTTGTAAGTGCTGGAGAAAATGCATGCTGGCTTATGAATATTCGTGGTAAAGACTTGCCAAATTCTCCTATTGCTAACTGTAATTTAATTTTAACTAAAAATAGAGAAATTTATTTTTTTTCTAAATTAAATAAAATATCCGAAATAAAAAAAAAATTTATTAATCAAAAGATATTCTTCTATGATGAAGAAAAATTATTTGAAATTTTAAGATCAATTAAATCTGGTATTTTTTGTATAGATGGAAAAACTTGCTCTGTTTTTAATGAGGAAATAATTAAATCAAGATTTATCATTAAGGAACGAATTGATTTTATTTATTATTTAAAATCTATAAAAAATAAAACTGAAATTAAAAATATGATGAAAGCTCACATAGAAGATGGTGCTGCTTTAACAAAATTCTTGTATTGGATAAAGAATTTAAAAAAAATAAATTTAACTGAACAACAAGTAGAAAAAAAATTGGAAAATTATAGAAAACAAAATAAAAATTATTTATATCCTAGTTTTGATACAATTGCTGGTTCTGGTCCTAATGGTGCAATTATCCATTATAGATCTAATAAAAAATCAAACAGGAAACTTAATAAAAATGATTTGTTATTATTAGATTCGGGTGGACAATATAAATGGGGGACAACCGATGTAACTAGAACAATTTGTTTTTCTGAGACTTCAAAAAAAATAAAAGAATTGTTTACTAGAGTTCTTAAAGGTCATATTGCAGTAGCGCAAAGTAATATTAAAAAGGATCAGGTGGGACACAATATTGATAAAAAAGCCAGAAGAAGCTTAAATAATATAGGTTTAGACTATAGACATGGAACTGGTCATGGTGTCGGTTTCTTTTTAAATGTTCATGAGGGCCCACAAAGTATTTCAAAAAATAATTATATTAAATTAAAAGAAGGAATGATTGTAAGCAATGAGCCTGGTTATTATTTGGAAAATAAATTTGGAATTAGAATTGAAAATTTAGTTTTCATAAAAAAAAATCATAATAAATTATGTTTTGAAAATCTTACGTTTGCACCAATAGATAAAGATTTAATTGTAGAAAAAATGCTAACTAATAATGAAAGAAATTATTTGTTTAATTATCATTTAGAAACTTACTCTAAAATTGCTCCGTTATTAAACAAAAAACAAAAAAAATGGTTAGCAAAATTAATTTAAGAGTTTAACCCATTCTTGTTGGTTTAAAACTTTTACACCTATTTTTTTTGCTAATTCAATTTTTTTATTTGTTGGTTTTTCTCCAAATACCAAAAAATTTAATTTTTTGTTTACTGTACTAACTATATTCCCTGAATTTTTTTCAACTAAACTTTTTGCTTCTGCTCTACTAATATTTATTAACTTGCCTGTAAACATAAACGTTTTGCCTTTTAATTTTCCTTTTTTATTTAATTCCAATTTTTTAATAAATAAAAATTTATTAAGCTTATTAATTACTTTTATATTTTCATTGTTATTAATAAATTTTTTTATTGATTGAATTTGAGTTTCGCCTATTCCATCAATATTTAATAGCTCATTAATATTTTTTTTATTTATCATATCTAAAAAATTTTGAATTGTTTTTGTATGGTCAGCAATTAATTTGGCATTTTCAATACCGATATGCCTAATACCGATCGAAAATATAAATCTATCTAATGTTACTTCTTTTGCCTTTTCAATTGAATATTTCAGATTTGATACAGAAAGTTTACCCCATCCATCTAAATTGGAAATCTTATCATAATCTAGTTTAAATATATCTTCTGGTGAATTGATTAAATTTAAATCCCAAAATTTTTCAACAACTTTTTTTCCTAAACCGTCAATATTCATAGCTTCTTTTGAAATAAAATGCTTGATTTTCTCAATAGCAATTTTTTCACATTCAAAGCCTTCGCTACTACATCTTCTTACTGCATCATATTTTTTTGTAATTTTGTTAAATTCTTTTTCAGTTTTTGAACCACAAGAAGGACACTTATTAGGAAAAATAAATTTTTTGGATGAACTTTTTCTTTTTTTGAAATCAACTTCTATTACATGAGGAATTACATCTCCAGCTCTTTCTACCTTAACGGTATCTCCAATTCTTATATCTTTTCTTAATATTTCATCTTCGTTATGAAGTGTGGCATTTGAAACAATTACGCCACCAATGTTTATAGGTTTTACTTTTGCAACAGGTGTTAAAGCTCCTGTTCTTCCTACCTGTATATCTATATTTAATATTTCTGAATAAGAATAATCAGCAGAAAATTTGTGAGCAATGGCCCATCGAGGCGCATTAGATGTAAAACCAAGTCTTTTTTGTAATTGCAAATTGTTTACTTTATAAACTAGACCGTCAACATCATATTCTAATTTAAACCGCTCTTTTTCATACTTTTTATGAAGAGATACTAATCCACTAATATCTTTTGCAATTTTATTATGTTCACTTGTTTTAAATCCCCAAATTTTTAGATGTTTTAAAAAATCAGATTGTAACTTAAATTGATTATCTTCAAAATATCCAAAAGTATAAGCTATAAAATTTAATGGAATTTTTCTTGTTTCTTCAGGGTTTTTTTGTCTTAAAGATCCTGAGGCAGCATTTCTGGGATTTGCAAAGCTATCTTTAATTTTTTCAAAATCATTTTTATTGATAAAAACCTCTCCTCTAATTTCTATATCCTTGGGAAAATTACTATTTTCAATTTTATGAGGTATATCTTTAATAGTTTTCAAATTATCTGTAATTATTTCTCCTTCTTTGCCATCTCCTCGGGATACTCCATAATTAAGAATGCCATTTTTATATGTTAAAGAAGCTGATATTCCATCAATTTTAGGTTCAACGCTATATTCCAAATCAAATTTTTCATTTAAAAAAT
>Ga0115012_10002889_pt1 | contig 10108 bp, 9 predicted proteins | sample TroAtlMetagenome_FD_88706 | JGI IMG/M metagenome (GOLD analysis project Ga0115012, IMG submission 88706) | Marine eukaryotic phytoplankton communities from Atlantic Ocean - Tropical Atlantic ANT10 Metagenome | ecosystem: Environmental > Aquatic > Marine > Oceanic | place: Tropical Atlantic Ocean...
AAGTGATATGCTAATAGTTGACCCTTTGTGATTTCTCTTAACATCCAAGCCAGTTTATTTTGAACCAGTTGATAAGATGCTATCGGATGGTCAAATTGGATTCTTGAAAGAGCGTAGGTTTTGGCACTATGGAAACAAGCCATAGCAGCACCTAAAGCACCCCAAGAAATACCAAATCTAGCATTATTTAAGCATGAAAAAGGACCTCTTAGACCCTTGACATCTGGTAGAATTCGATCCTTTGGTATCTTGCAATCTTGGAATACTAATTCGCTTGTCACAGATGCTTTTAGAGAATGTTTGCCTTTCATTTCAGGTGCAGTAAACCCTTCATCATCTTTCTCTACAATAAATCCTCTAATTACTCCATCTAACTTTGCCCAAACAACTGCTACATGTGCAATCGTTCCATTGGTAATCCACATTTTGGCACCATTCAACAAATAATGATCACCCTTATCTTCAGCCCTTGTAATCATGTCACCAGGGTTAGAACCGTAATCTGGTTCAGTCAATCCAAAACATCCAACCCATTCTCCAGAAGCCATTTTAGGAAGATAGTAATTTTTCTGTTCTTCCGTACCAAAATCCCATATTGGATACATAGCCAAAGAACCTTGAACTGAGGCGAATGAGCGTAAACCTGAGTCTCCTCTTTCTAATTCTTGACAAATTAAACCATAGGCAACATAAGATAAACCTGGGCAACCATAGCCTTTCAGAGGAGCTCCCAGCACTCCCATTTCACCAAGCGCAACCCTCCATTCATCAGGAAATACTCCTTGTTCGCATGCATGTTCGATTTTAGGTAAAACCTCTTCATCTACCCAGTCGCGAACCATGTCACGAATCATAATCTCTTCTTCAGTAAGTAAACTCTCTATGTCGTAAAAATCGACTCCTTCGAACGGCTCCATATTACCCTCTCAAATTATGGGGGTCATAGGCGCTTCAAGAACCTAACTCTTTTTCTGCTTCTTACTTTTTTTGTCTAAGCCTCTAAGTTGAGCGTATTTTTGCTGCAGAGTCTTGCTATTCATGTAAATCAGTCCTAAAATTACACCTGGCACTGAAATGACGACCACATAGCCGATAATTACTACAATTAAACTCTCTGAGACCTCTTCAGAAAGAGGACTAAATGATATAACATTGCCAAAAGAGGTAATAATAAAACCATTATTGAATGAATTCTCCCAAACAAAGGATATAGAACGGCCGGAAATTATTGCATCCCACTGACTTACATCTTCTGAGGAAATATGAACATAGGAATCATCAGCAACAGGATATTGCCTCAATGTGGAAAATGGAGCTAAATGTATCAATGTTGTACTATCATATCCTCTTGAAACTTTAGTAAAATCGCCCTCTGCGATATAATATTGTGTACTGCCTGCAGAAGATTTGGTGGAATCGATTGAATCGATTGAAATAATCTTAGTTCCTAGGCCACTGCCAAAAGCTACACATTCATTCAAAATTGGTTCTGCACAATCAACGTCAACCCAAGTATCGGAACTTGTACCTGAAAGCCATGTAATATTATGAGTTGGACCGATCACTGCAATTCCATCATCGAGAGTCGCCATTACACAAACATCAATATTACGATGGCAGGAAATTCCTGTAATCGAACTATTCTTGGAATTATCCAAAGAGACAAAACCAATTCCTTCAGCAAATTTCCAAACTCCACCGTCTTCGGCGCCAAAGTATGCATAATCTCCAGCTTGTCGCCATTCTACAGTACTCAAATCTCTTCCAATAATTTCCCCAGTCCCATTAACAAGAGTTACGCCATGATTTGAAGTTTCATACCTTAGTGCGACTCCGGTGTCTCCAGCAATAAGTGCTGCTTGCCCCCTTGGATGCCAAGATACATCATTTAGAGAAACCGTACGAGCAGTATTCAACTCGACATCTTTGGTTCTATCACCCGCTTTTAGAGCAGAAATCTCTCTAGCATAGCCGTCTAAGCCAACGATAAGAACCGATTCTCCATTGGGAGAAAGTGCTCCTGCCAAAATACCTAAATCTGAATCGGAAAGCGATTCTTCGACCTCTAATTCTACTACAGAATTTGAAGCGATAGTGGAGGGAATCATCAATATCAATAGACAAGTGAAAACAAAAATAAGTTTGCCTCGCATAATGTGCCCACTAATCAATTGAACAAAACCTCTTCGCCCAATTTATCCTTAGTCAAAATTAAAAAAATATCCATTTTTGACGGTGAGCCTTATGTTCAATGGAGTTTTGCCTCGGCTTATGGAGAAGTTTGCAGTTAAAAGAGGATTACAAAAGTCGATTGGCGGAAATTCTGGACTTGCTAAATTAGCGACCGAATATTTCGAAAATATTAATGCCGATGCTGAAGGTAAATTTACTGGGTCTTTTGGAATATTAACTAGCGTAAGCGGGCACTATGATGATGATGGCAAATTATCCATGGATGTCGTTCAACTAAAGGGTGAAGAACTTGGAGAATTCTTATCTGCAGACAACGGAAGAGAGTTGGCTATGGAGTCAAGGAAAAGATGGTCAGGCTTCCTAGATATGGCTACAGGATACAATCCAAAGCAACGTGGAGATAAAGCAAAAGAGGAAGCAAAGAAATTCTCTAAGGCTAAATCTGCTATCAAAATGGCTCATAAGTCTATGCAGATGGCCACATCGATCACTCAAGAAAAAATTGATACTGCAAATAATATGATTGCAGAATTAGAAACAATGATTGAGAACGGCGAGGCTCCCTCCGAAGGAAGAGTCAAGAAATTAAATGACTTATTTTGAATGTGATTTCTATGAACGTCGACAAAATCCTCGCACCTTTTGAGGAAAGATGTCAGCGTTTGAGTGAACTCAATGAAATGCAGAGAAGTCGAATCGCGTCGATTGTAGGCGGAGTAGAAGAAACTGTTGGAATTGATCACTTAGTTGACTGTATCGCGGATAACACAAGTATTGGAGGAGATGGAACAATAAGGTGTTATGTTGGTTTTGAGCCATCTGGAAAGGCCCATATTGGATGGAAAGTACTTGCCTTGCAGCTTAAGAGAATGCTTGATGCTAAAGTGAATGTTCTAATTTTCCTTGCTGATTGGCATGCATGGATAAATGATAAATTCGAAGGAAAGATGGAAGATATACAGGTTACTGCAAGGTATATGGAAGATACCTTCAGAGCGCTACTCGGGCATCCAGAAGAAGGTGATGGACCTGGCCAACTCAGATTCTTCTGGGCTTCTACTTTGATGGATTCAGGAGAATACTGGGCCCGTGTTCTAAGGTGTTCTAAGGGTGCAACTTTAGCAATGGTAAGAAAGACTTTCACAATTATGGGGAGGGATGAAGCATCTTCAGACCACGATTTATCAAAATTCTATTACCCTGCTATGCAAGCATCAGATATTTTCGAGTTAGATATCGATATTGCAATAGGTGGAATGGACCAAAGAAAGGCTCACATGTTCATGAGAGATGTTGCTAGCAAATGGGGATGGAAAAAGGCAACATGCCTCCATACACCAATAATATCTTCTCTAAAATCATCTGGAGCACGAATGGAAAGTTTTGATCATAAGATGAGTAAATCTGACCCCTCAGGTGCAATTTTAATTCACGATACAGAAAAGAAATTACGCAAGAAGATGCAAAAACATGCTTATCTAAATCCAGAAGATGATTCATCACCTGTTTACGAATTAGCAGAGCATGTAGTACTTCCAGAATGGGGAGAAATTAATGTCACACCTAATCCTAAATTCGGTGAACCTTCAACATGGAAAGATTTGGATTCTTTCAAGAAAGCGGTCCAAAGTGGGGAAATTCACCCCCTTGATGCTAAATTGGGTGTTGCCGATGGAATCTATAGAGGGCTATACGAAGTGGCTAAATTCTTTGAAGAAAACCCTGAAAGGCTCGATGCTGTGAATGATTTGTTGAGATAATTATGTCTTAAATCCCGGTTCTATACTATGTACTTTGAATATGAAAACCCTTCTTGTATCCATTGCAAAGTCACGATTAGGTAGATGATCTAACTCTACCCATGCATTGACTGTCACCTCTTGATTAAGAGATAAATCACCAACATATTCATCATTTATCACCGCTAAATAATGGAATAATGGATTCTTTGTTTCATCTTCGGAATGCTTTGCAAGCATTATTGGGCATGTTAATTCAATATATTGAATGTCTTCATACACATTTGCTTCAACTATCATAGAAATATTTGTAGGTGGTGGTATTTTTGCCTTTCCTTCTGTCCTTTTCATTTCCTTGTAATAGCTATCTGCGCAAATCGAACAATGAATAGAGCGTTCTCTTTCTCTTGCTAAAGACTGCCTAATCGACCAAGTAGTTTCACAATCATTACAGATATACTCAGACTTCTTGAGCCATCCCATAGGAGTGTCTAAATTTGTGATAATACAATTGAATGACAGCAACCTACCTCTGTCTCTGGTCCTCACATCTTCAAGTTGATATGAGAATTCTTCATCAAATCCTATAATTCTTATAACAGGACGAGTCCTAGAGTTACGTGTTTGAAATTGTTCTCTAATGACTTGATTACCCAATTCAAGACATTTGGTCGGACTGTTAGGAAAAATAGAATGAAGCGGAGTATTCTTGAGGTAATTCCATTGGACTTCAAATCCAAACACATCTTCTTCACACAACGAAAAACGATCTAGTTCAGAACTATACTTTTCTTCGAAAATTAACCGCCAAGCATTCAGTATATCTTGCGCCTCAATGTCTGGTTCTGTGGCTTTAATTTGTGACATGGAAATCATCGTGATACACGACGGTTCTCAAAGATTTCTATCAATAATGATAATTTCTACAATAACAATGTTCATCAATTGATTTCCTTACGACCAATCATCAGCGTAGGTGTTAATGTGACAAAAATTGCAGTTCTAGTTAAGCAAGTTCCAGATACTAATTCAAAAATAGTAATATCTGGAAATACAGTCGACCTTTCAAGTGTCAAAATGGTCATGAGTCCGTATGATGAATTTGCAGTAGAAAACGCCTTGCGACACAAGGAATCAGTCGGCGGCACTGTTACCGCAATTACAGTTGGTGGACCCAGTGCAGAAAAGGTACTCAAAGATGCGAAGGCAATTGGTGTAGATGAAATTGTTAGAATTGATTGCGATTCATACTTAGACTCAAACGCTCTTCAATCAATCCTAAGTTCTATGATCTCAGAAAGTGGTTTCGAAGTAGTATACTGTGGCAAGTCAGCCGCTGATACTGGTGCAGGTTCTACTGGACCTGGAATTGCAGAACATCTTGGCTGGGCTTCTGTATCTAACATAACCGAATCAAATAGCGAAGGAAACTTTACTGTTGTCGCACCTCTAAATGATGGTAACGCAATAATTGAAGTACCAATTCCAGCGGTAATTACTTGTGACAAAGGTAATACAAAGGTTAGAAAACCAAATGTGAAGGGTATTATGCAGGCAAAAAGAGCTCAAGTGGATGTCAGGAGTTGCGAAGTTCCAGCATCAGCAGTTAGCATTGTAAACCAAAGTCTTCCTCCAGCAAAGCCTGAAGGTAAAATGTACGAAGGCGGTCAATCTGCTTCTGAAGTAGCAAGATTGCTTAGAGACGAAGCAAACATTATTTGAGGTGAAAATATGACAAATACAATAGTAATAGCAGAATTAAATAAAGGAAGTATTCATTCGACGACTAAGGAATTAATTTCAGCAGCGCAAATGTTAGGAAATTCTTGCACAGTAGTTGTACCTTGTAACGATTCATCGGTAGCTGATTCAATAAGTTCAGTTTCAGGTGTCGCAAAGATAATTGTTGCAAAATCTGAGATTTTTACAAGTTATGATGCCTCAGGTTGGGCATCAGCAATAGATTCAGTGGCTCCTGAAGGCACAATTATAACTTCAGCAAGTCCTCAATCAAAGGATTTAGCGGCAAGATTAGCAGCTAGACGAAAGTTATCAGTGGTTCAAGATGTTGTGTCTATACAAGATGGTAATTTAACATCACCAGTATATTCTGGTAAGGCTATGCAGACAGTTTCAGTATCTGGAAATACAGTTGTTAGTATCAGACAAAATGTGTTTGATCCTTCACCTGATGGTGGCTCTGCAGAAGTTTCAGTTATTGATGCATCTGGAAATGTAGCTACTGCTGTAAAGGAATTAATCTCTAGGGCGTCTGAAAGGTTAGACGTCTCTGAGGCAAATATCATTATTTCTGGTGGAAGAGGAATGGGTTCTCCTGATAATTTCACACATTTAGAACAAATTGCTGATACTTTAGGTGCTGCTGTAGGGGCATCAAGAGCTGCAGTTGATACTTGGGATGATATTCCTCACTCGATGCAAGTTGGGCAAACAGGAAAAACTGTCAACCCGAATCTTTACATTGCTGTTGGAATTTCTGGAGCCATACAACATTTGGCTGGCATGAGGTCTTCGAAGTATATTGTTGCAATAAACAAGGATGCTGATGCACCGATTTTCCAACATGCAGACTATGGAATTGTTGCTACCTGGGAAGAAGCATTACCTGTTCTTCAATCAAGCCTATCTGCAATGATGTAATCACAAATATTTTCCAATAAAGCCATCTTTAGTTTGGCCAGATTGACCAACATAAGGGTTAGTCAGTCTTTCTATACCTATGGAAGTTAATGGCCCATGTCCTGGATGAACAATAGTGTCCTTTTCAAGAGGCCATAATTTAGTCTTAATTGAATTAGATAAAACCTCAAAATCTCCTCCAGTATTAGGTAAGTCTGTTCGACCAACTGAACCGGCAAACAATGTATCTCCAACAAATATGTGGTTAGGGCCATCAGAAACATCAAGCAATAAGCAACATCCACCCAATGTGTGACCGGGTGTATGAAGAATCTTCAAACTGATATTACCAAACTCGAGTAGCTGTTCATCAGAAATCTGATGTGTAGCTTTTGCAGGCTCTGGTAGCATAATTCCACGCCTAGCACCTGAAACTTTAGCCAATGTTTGTAAAAAGTAATCATCCTTATGTAGATACCAATCTACATCATATCTTTCCAATAAATAAGGAATGTGCCCACTGTGATCATAATGCGCGTGAGTATTTACGAGAGCAACAACATTTCTTTTTGATATGCCATGTTCATGCATTTCTTCTATATTCCTTGGCCCAGTAGACCAATTAGGTCCAAGACCTTCAAATTCTTCAATCCAAGAAATAATTCTTTCAGATTCTCCTCCTCCATCAATTATTACTGTATCACCGGTCGATAAATCGGTGACTACAGAACATCTCATCTGTAAATCTCCTACCATAAATGATTCAATCCAGGGCGATTCAAGTGTCATAAAAATACCTACTTTTCTACAATAATTGTAATCCCATCACTATTCCAATTACCATCTGTGTCACAAATCCTTAACTCGAACTGATATTTGCCAATATTAAGTTTGACTTTAAGTTTAGCAATATCTGAAATTTCTCTCCCAGTAGAGTCTATCCATGACCATGCGTTTATTCTTTCTTGAGGGTCATAACTTGAAGTCCCGTCTAAAATTACCACGGCTGTACCATCTTCTTGTGCAGTTATTCTCTGGTCGCCTCCTGCATTAGCGATGGGGATTTCTATTTCTTGCACAGGCTTGGTTAGTTCGTCGAAAATAGATTCATCGGGAATCATCGCCATATTTTCTATGGCGTCATCTAGTTGAGAAATTAGTTCATCCGTATCAATGTCTATTGTTCCTTGAACTGACGAATTATCTTCACTAATATTTTCTAAACTTAAAGCGCCCATTAGCTCATCTATAGATTCCGAAGTTGTTTTAGATTCTGTTTCTTCCAGTTGCTTTATTTCTTCTTTAGTCAAATGTTGTGAGATTTGCTCATCAGAATATAATTCTTCTGACGTTAAATGTTTGATTTCTTCGACATCATTAAACCAAGATGGAAGTTCAGACTCCTCAATATCAATCAAGTTATCTTTGAGAGAAATTTTTCCTATAGGCTCGGTTTCAGTCCAGTCATTTTGGTCTTCACCTGCAAAAAGACAAATTTCTCCATCTTTTGAAATTTCAATGTATTCTGGAATCCCTTGGTGCTCTACTTTCCATAAATCTCCGTTACTATTATATCCATAAATAAAGAACCATGATGAGCAAATTATTTGTTCAGAATGATAAATTAAATTTTTAATCGGGTATTTACAATCGAATAAAATATTCATATCTTGTTCAAATTGACCATTATCTCTCATTTCTAATTCTGTTACTTTACCATCATCAAAACCTAGAATACTTCCCTTATGAGAACTTGTGGAGATCAAAAGTCTTGAGTTAATATCGATTCTTCTAATAAGTTTATTTTTTGAGATGTCCCAAATTTCCATTTCAAGAGCCTCTTCTTCTCCTGGAACTAAAGCATATCCTTCTCGACCTATTATTAGATAACCACCACTTGTCGAACCAATTGAAGTTATTGATTCTCCTAACTCGCCGCGTGAAGGGCGTTGCCATATTGTTTGTCCATCTAAAATAGCCTGAACCTCTCCATTCTCATGAGCAGTGATAAGATAATTATCTAATTTTTCGACCTTTACCACAGAATTATATTTATCAGCTAAATCTATCTTTTCTCCATCCTTTAGAACAAAATGTAGCCTACCTAAGGAATCTATTATTGCAAAACGATCGCCAATTTCTAATAAAGAAAAACCTCCACCTTTAATTTCACACTTCCAAATAACTTCTCCTGAAAAATTAAGACATACCAAGCCAAAGAATTCATCTAAAACAAAAATGCTAGTATTTGTGGTCACTAGTCCTGTTACTTTACCTTCTGATTTCCAAAATAAAAGTTCTTCACCAGTTAGGTCAACAGTCTTGTGAGATATACAAACTAATCCATTAGTCTCTGCCCAAACTATAATGTTGCCATCTGGCGATAAAGACAAAGCAGAAATCTGCCCCTGTGGACGAAAGGCCACAACAACATCTCTACTTAGCATGATTATTCCTATTTGCCTTATACCATTAAATTGACTATCTAATGATAGCCTAATTTACCCAACTAACTAAATCAGGATGGATTACATGTTTTGATGGGTTATTAAAATGTTCAAGTAAATTTTGAATTTCTAATTGATTCCATCCAGTAAGAGGGGATAATGTCGATATGGGGGTTGTCTTTACTGCCTCAGCCCTCTTTCCAATGAAAGGTTCAGCCTCTTTTAGTGTCAACCCCATAATACCCCATGCAGGCCTATCAAAAGCATGGCCTCTCATTTCATGCTCCAATGTTCTCTTTCCTATGAAAGGGTCGTAACTAGATAGTTTCTCAATATATTCGGGATTTGAATCAAGAACTGGAATTAATCTTACACCTCTCCTCATAACTAGAAATGCTTCAAGCATTAATTCTTCAGAACTTAGTTGAATTAATACATCACCTTGAACCCCTGGAGGGAGACCTCCGCATGTTTGGATCCTATACTTTATTTGGAATAGTTCCTCATTATCAACTATCAATTTTATCCATTCATCCGGATCTGTCAAATTAACTGACAATTTAGGATCTAGACTGATCATTTTTGCCCCAATTCTGCTTTCATATTCTCTAGAGTTTATTTTACCGGTTTTAGCAACACGTTTTACCCTAACACCAAAAGTTCTATTCTTTCCAAAATTAGTAGAATTATTGATTACTTGTTCTGCTATTGATTCGGGATTTAATCCACATTCTAATTTAACAATACGGTCTATGGCAACCACTCCAATTACTCTCGAGAGTAAATCTTCAACTTCCTCGATTGAATCACTTGAGGAAACATGGTCTTGAGTACCATTGACATGATGAAATAGAGTAATTTTTCTTTTTTCGGCTAATTCAAGCATATTTTTTCGTAAAGAACGTTGAAATGATTTCCTTACAGATTTGGACTTTAATCCTAGTTCACCGAAACGAAGAATCCAAGAATTTAGTTGCATCCAATCACTCACGCTGAATCATTATGTAAATCCAGAACTTGATCCTCTTCCATATCTTCCTGCTTAGCAGTATCATTCCTCTTATCATGTAGCTTCTTTAGATAGGCGTC
>Ga0115012_10002892_pt1 | contig 10101 bp, 5 predicted proteins | sample TroAtlMetagenome_FD_88706 | JGI IMG/M metagenome (GOLD analysis project Ga0115012, IMG submission 88706) | Marine eukaryotic phytoplankton communities from Atlantic Ocean - Tropical Atlantic ANT10 Metagenome | ecosystem: Environmental > Aquatic > Marine > Oceanic | place: Tropical Atlantic Ocean...
GACACCGGCCGCGCCGACAACGAGCTGCACACCTTCGGCGGGATGACCCATCACCCCGGCCGCGACAGCTTCTTCTCCGCCAACAGCAAGACCTTTGAGGTCTTCGAGGTCGACCGGGCCAGCGGCAAGGAGCTCGGCTCCTGGCGCCTCGCGGGTCAGGAGATCCACCCCACCGATCACGGCATCGTCGAGGTCCGTGAGCACAACGGCCTCATCTACGCCATCCAGAGCCTCAGCTCAGTGGTCACCGTCATCGACCCCGACCAGCCCACACACCTCCTCGAGGCCGAGCTGAGCGAGACCGAGGTGGGCACCTTCTCCCAGAAGACCACCTACCAGATCTCGTTCATCGATCCGGCCGCCAACATCCTCTATGTCAGCGGCTATGCTCTCGATCTGGACACCTTAGAGCGTCGCTCGGACCGCGACCTCGACGTCGATGCCGTCGTCGGCACCCTGGAGACAGGGCACCTGATCGGCTGGCGACCGTACGACGAAGCCTGTGTGGTCTTCGATCCCAATCTCAACGAAGTCGCTAGCATTCCGCTTGATCAAGGTGACTCCGGCAAGCCTCTGTTCCTGGTCGATGACCACTGGGGCGGCCGACTGATCACCTCTAATATGGGCAGCGCAACACTGTTTGTGATCTCGCTGCAGGACCTGATTGTCACCCCGTAGGAGACGCAATGGCCATCTCTCGAATCCTCCTCAGCGCCGTCTTGGTGCTCTCGCTGGGCTGCAAGGACAAGGACGGCGACAGCGCCGCTGAAGCAGACGCCGACGCGGACGCGGACACCGACGCCGACGCGGACGCGGACACCGACGCGGACACCGATGCAGACGCCGACGCTGACGCTGACGCTGACGCCGACGCCGACGCCGACGCCGACGCAGACACCGCCGGCGCAGCACTGCTGCTGTCCGACACTGGAAACGGTCGCATCCTGGTGATCGACGAGGACACCCTCGACATCCGGGGCGAGGTCTGCATGTGGGAGCTCATCAACAACCCCTGCAACATCCCCCTCGACGGCGACACCTCTCAGTGCCTGGCCTTCGGCATCCACCACGAGGTGGTCGAGGGCGACGACGTGGTGACCTTCTCCTACTCAGAGCTCGACGTCACCGGCGGCCGAGACAAGGGCGGGCTGATCAGCGTGCACCCCGGACAGCGGGCAACCCGCGACTGGATCGCCGCCAACCTCGTCTACCCCAAGGGTCACGAGCTGTCTGGTGTCTGCGAGAAGAACCCAGACGGTGACGATCGCTGCCGGATGTACATGCCGCATGACTCCAAGGTCACCGGCACCCCGGGCGCATACGCAGTCGCGGACACCCTCAACAACCGCATCGTCTGGATCAACACCCCGCCCACAGGCCTGTCCACTCAGGTGCTCGGCGTCCTCGATGACACCCACGAGGACTGGTCCATTCTCAGCTGGCCCAACGCCGTCACGCCCATCGAAGAAAACGGCCAGGAGTACGTCCTGGTCACCTTCCGAGGCTCGGACGTCACCCAGGGCGGCAACCTGCTGCTGGGCCGGCTGGAGCTGTGGAACGTCACCGACATGAGCAACATGGAGAAGGTCTGGAGCTACCCAGACGATGGCACCTTCCTCGCCTCGGCCCATGATGCCCACATCACCGACGGCCCCAACGGCGAGACCCTGATGGTCTACAGCCACAGCCTGGGCAACATCAACGATCTGGCCGAGGCCGAGGTGCTCAGCGAGGGCTCGGTGGGCTTTGCGCTGTTCTCGACCACCGAGACCCCGACCTACCTCGGCGACGGCCGGCTCCCCAAGAGCACCGAGCCAATGGGCTTTGTGCGTGGCTTCCACTACGACGCCGCCACCGGCACCGGGCTGCTGACCGACTCTGGCTGCATCAACCCCAACCTCACCGCCTGCACCAAGGAGTCTCGCGTCCTGGAGGTCGGGATCGAGCTGCCCGAGGTCTCAGCGCTGTCCGGCTCGTTCTCCGGTGATGAGATGTCGTTCTTTGACATGCCCATCATCCGCGAGCTGGAGCTCGACGGGCTGTTCTACCCCTTCACCACCGTGCGGATGGAGGAAGACGAGATGGGGGCCACCTTCACCAGCGACTTCGGCCGCTGCAAGCCGCTGGGCACGCAGTAATGTTGGTGAGTCTCTTCTTGATGGGCTGCAGCCAGCCGGGCGGCATCGACTGCAGCACGGTCACCGTTGACAACGAGGCTCACACCAACATCGCGACCCTCTCCTGGAGCAGCGCGCTCGCGGGGACCAGCTCGGTCACCTACACCGTTGACGGGCAGGCCACGACGATCAACGCCTCCGCTGACGAGTCCACCGAGCACGTCGCGGTGCTCAGGGGACTGCCGGCCCTGACCGACGTCAGCTGGAGCGCGCTCACCGACGTCGACGGCGAGGCGTCCAGCTGCGAGGGCGTGCTGACCACCCGCAACCTCCCCGCAGGCTTACCCCAGCTGGAGATCACCGTCAGCGAGAGCGGACAGTCCAGCGAGCCGTACATGCTCGGCCTCGCCCAGGCCGGCGACAGCACCTACCCCTTCATCCTCGATCGGAGCGGGCAGTGGGTCTGGTACTGGCCGGACAACCAGATCGAAAGCAGCATGCACGGCGAGCGCGCCGCGGACGGCAACGGCCTGATGCTGTCGAGCTTCGCCTTCGAGCGCACCGTCGACGAGGGCATGGTCTACCGGGTCAGCGCCACCGGAGAGGAGCTGGACACCTACCGGATGACCCTCGGCCACCACGTCTTCGATCAGGTTCCTCATGCCGAGCTGTCCTACCTGGCCATCGACGTGCGGGAGTGGACCAACGGCCTGGGCAACGTCGAGCCGGTGGTGGGCGATGCCATCGTCGAGATCCAGGACGGGCAAGAGGTCACCATCTTCAGCACCTGGGACTGGGCAGAGCCGGAGGAGCACGAGGAGTGGACCTCGACCTTCTACCCCCAGGGACGGGACTGGACCCACGCCAACAGCCTGCACTACGACCCCGACGACAACACCTACCTCATCTCGCTGGCCTATCCCCGCACGATCCTCCAGGTCGATGCGACCAGCGGCGAGGTGGTCGATGAGATCTCGGCCGAGACCCGCACCCTGACCGACGAGACGCTCGGCTTCCGCGAGCAGCACGATGTGCGCTGGACCGAAGAGGGCACCCTCATGGCGTTCAACCACTACGCTGGCCAGAGCGGCTGCGTGGAGTACGAGGTCACCGCCGAGACGCTGACCCCGATCTGGACCCACGGCCTCGAGGAGAGCATCGTCGGCACCATCCAGGGGCAGTGCTACCGCCTGGAGAACGGCAACACCCTGGTCAACTTCGGCGGCGCCGGCATCGTTCGCGAGGTCACACCAGGCGGCGAGGTCGTCTGGGAGGTCCAGTCCGGCCTCGGCGCCTGGGTCAGCAACGTCGAGATGTTCTCGGACATCTACTCGTTCTAAGCCGGGCCGCTCCGGTCCCGGCTCAGGCGGCTAGCGCTCCGAGGCGACCAGCAGCGGATCGCTCCCAAGGGTGACGCTGCCCGTGACCTGGGTGGGCTCATCGCCGCTCTGCTCGACCAGATCCCAGACATACAGGGTCGAGGCCCCGAGGGTCTCGCCGGCGCTGTAGGTGCCAGAGCCCGGCAGGAGAACCAGGGCGTCGGAGCGACCCGAGCGCTTGATGCGCCAGCCCTTGCCTCCCGGCAGCGCCTCGGTTCCCTGGTAGCCGTCGAGGGCCTCTGAGAGGAGGCGGTACATGCGACCCACCGGCTTCTCAGACCATCCCTGGCACACCATCGCCCCCGGACCGGAGGGACGCGACCAGCTGTCGCAGCGGTACATGCCGTTGCTGCTGAAGGGGTTCTTGCCCTGGTAGGGGCCATCCTTGAGGGTGTGCCAGAACAGTCGGGCGACGCCAAGCTCGAGGGCCTGCATGATCATCTTGGCGCCATCGCGCGCCTGCCGGGACTCATCCCAGCCCCGCATGACACCGTCGTCGCCAGGAACGCTGGTCTCCGTCATCCACACCGGCAGGCCGTTGGCGTATGCCTTCATTGCCTCGATGCGCTCCTTCTGACCGCTGGGCTTAAAGCTGTACTCGTGCAGATCGACCGCACCGAGGTACTGGAGAATCTCGCCGCCGCGGAGCCCAAACAGGGTCTTGCCCCAGCCCTGGCCCTCCTCCAGCTTCTTGCCAAACGCAATGGAGAGCACGATCTGGGCGCTGGGATCGGCCTCCTTGAGCGCGGCATAGGCAATCTTGTGGAGGTCGAGGACCTGCTCTGGGGTGGCGTAGTCCCGCCCGACCCGATCGCAGGCTGCCGCGTGCAGATCGTGCTCGTTGCCGATCTGGTACCAGCGCACCGGGCGGACCAAGCCGGGCATGTCATCAACACCATCGCCGTCGTAGCGCTCGACGATTCGCTTGACGTAGTTCTCAAAGGCGGTCTTGTCGGCACCGGTAGGTACCAGGGTCTCCGGCAGCTCCTCGGCGTAGGACTCACACTCGGCCACGCCGCGGGTCCGCCCCAGCACGATCATCACATCCGTCTGGGCTGCCTGCGCCTCCTGGATGACCAGATCGTGGTGGGCCAGATCGTACTTGTCGCGCTCGACGGTATACTGATCAAAGCCTGGGTATGCAGCATTGTGCGCCCGATACCATCGCGTTCCAATTCCGGAGAGCAGTCCAGCGTCGCGTCGCGCGCGGGCGGGCCACTCGCTCATGTCGAAGTTCTCCAGGGCCTTCTTGTGCACCAAGCCCACGCCCGTGTTGATCCCGAGGGGATTGGTGGGGAAGAAGTAGTCCCCGCTGCTCTGAGCACGCTTGACCACCGCAGCCCCCGTGGTGCCGGTGGTCACAGTGCTGGAGGCCGCCGAGACCTCCTCGGTTCCCGGAGCACTCTTGCCGCCCTTGCCACGCTTGCCCTTGCCGCGCTTGCCCTTGCCGCCCTTGCCCCGAGGAGGCTCTGGCCGATCACCACTGGCCGCGTCATCGAGCGGAGGGAGCGTCGACGGATCGGCTGACGAGACCTCCTCAGAGGACGAGCCGCCGCAGGCCAGCGCGAAAATCAGGGCGCCGGCACCGCTCAGCAGTAGAGATTGCATCTTCATCTTCGCTGACTCCAATCATCAGTACCGGGCCAGTATAGCGCTGAGGAATTGCGCAGACACAGAAGCCACGCGGCTTTGCCGACTCCATGGATCCCCGCCCGTCTCGGGACGGGATTCATCCACCCAAGTGCATACAAACATTGACGACCCCATCGGGCACATCGATTATCACCTCTCAGCTCTCTCAATCCTCCATCCGCAGGCTCATCATGCTCTACCCCTTCCGCGTACAGCACCTGCTCTGGGGCGTGCTGTGCTCGCTGGTGCTTGCAGGATGCAAGAAGAACAACAGCCCACCCGCCACAGAAGACAGCGCGGTCGTGGCGTTTGACGAGGCTGCGCGCGTCATCGTCTTGGTGCTCGATGGGGTGCGCACCGAGGAGTCGTTTGCCCCGGGCGGGAGCTCGGCCTTTGGGGTCGAGACCGAGGCGCTGCTGCCCAACATCCAGGACCAGCTGATCCAAGAGGGCACCCTGGTAATTCCCGGCTTTGCCGTTGGCACCACCGCCACCGCTCCAGGTCACTTTGAGCTGATCACCGGCACCCGCCAGGCGTTCATCAACGCTCCCGACCAAGAGGGCACCCAGTCCTATCGGCCCGCGCTCCCCACGATCTTCGAGGCGGTCCGTCGGTCCGGTGAGCTGGACGCCGAGCAGGCCCTGTTCATCGTCAACACCGTCCACCTGGCCTCGCTGGAGTACTCCACTCACCCCGGCTATGGACCCGAGCTGTCCGGCCAGTACACCTACCTGGCGCAGGCAGACGGCAGCACCCCCATCCAGTCCGACAGCCAGGTGGTTGTCGAGCTCATCAGCCACCTCCGAGCGCACGACACCCGGCTGGCGATCGCCAACCTCCACGAGATCGACCGCGCCGGACACGCCGGCGAGCCCGATGCTTACCAGGCCGCCATTGAGGACGTCGACGAGCCGATCGTCGCGCTGTGGGACTGGATCCAGTCCACTCCCGGCTACGCCAACAACACCACCCTCATCCTCACCTCCGATCATGGACGCCACCGGTCACAGGAGGGCGATGATCGGTGGCCATCGCACTCTGACCAGTGCACTGGCTGCCGGGAGATCCCGATCTTCCTCATCGGCCCCGACATCAAGGCCGGCGAGGTCATCGACACGCCCTACATGATCGCGGACATTCCCCGCACCATCGCCCACCTGCTGGGAACGACGCTGCCCAACAGCACAGGTGTGGTGATGCGCGATGTCCTTCTCGATCCGCCATCATCGGAGGTCCTGGCCGGCGAGATCGGGGTCCAGCACCGCGGCGATCTGACCGTCACGCAGCGCTGGCTCGACCAGGCCGAGAGCCGCAGCGAGATCGTGCTCAGCGGCCCCGACAGCAGCGAGGTCCTCTCCAGCAAGGGAACCTTCCTCGCAGAGAATCCGCTCCTGATCCAGTACAACAACCGCTACATCACCTGCTGGTCAGAGCTGTCGCTACAGCGCGGCGATGCCAACGAGTACGACTGGACGCCATCCTGCCTGAGCGGCGCACCCGGCGCCTGGAGCGACATCGCCCCGCCGGTCTTCTCCATTGGCTCGGACTGGCGACCGTCGCTGGGCATCTCCGAGGACGGCAGCTTCTGGATGGCCTACACCCTCAACATCGACGACACCAACCCAGACATCACCGGCAACGGCCTGTGGGTGCTGCGGTTCAACATAAACGATGGCGGCTGGCTGGGGCTGGAGAGCACGCTGGAAGACATCAACTTCGCCGCGGATGCGAGCCTGGCCATGGCTGGAAACGAGGCGTTCGTCGCCTACACCTCCTCGGACACCTTCAGCAACCCACGCTCGACGCGCAACATCCGCCTGTACCAGGTCGCCGCCGACAAGGGCGAGCTGTCGCTCTCGCCGCTGGCGACCACTACGCTGGAGAGCACCACCAGCACCCCCGATGACGAGATCAGCTGGCCCTGGGTCCAGTCGGTGAGCGCCGATCGCCTGGAGCGTCCCAGCCTGATGGTTGTTGACGACTCGCTGCACGTTGCCGCGCTGGCCTACAGCAACGAGAAGGTCTCGTTGGTGCACTTCTCAGCGCAGCTCACCGACGAGACGTGGTCCGAGACAGAGCAGGCCGCCCCCATCGGTCGAGTGCTGGCCCACATCACCCCGCAGTGGCGCGAGGACGGCGCGCTGTTCTGGGCGCGCTACAGCGAACAGAACAGCGTCGAGATCTGCCAGCTGGCGCAGGGAGACAAGCAAGGCAGCTGCACCAACACCGGCTCCAGCAGCATCGCTGGACTCTCGGTCGATGAGGACAGCGTCCAGGTCAGCGTGCTCGCTGCGGACGGCGTCTGGACGACCCTGGCGCTGGAGTAGCGCTCTGAGCCCGGCCACCGCGTCGGCCTGAGGAGAAAAACCCTCAAAAAAGCGGCACAACTGCCGCCACCCTCATCATCTACCGGACCGGATCCGTCCTACTGGTTCATGATGTCTGCACTCCTCATTGCCTTCTTCGCCTCCTCCGCCCACGCCGGCAGCACCATCGAGGTCGACGTGCCCGAGCCTTCTGGCATCGACCACGACCGCATCGGTGAGCGCGTCTTTGTCGTCGATGACGGGGGAGAGCTCTGGGTCTTCGACACCGACTTCAACGAGATCGATGTCTTCGATCTTGGGGGCGATCTGGAGGGAGTGGACTACATCCCCGCCACCGATCAGCTCTTGGTCGCGGTAGAAGGCGACGAGCAGATCTTGGTGGTCGATCCTGACTCTGGTGCGATCGAGTCAGAGCTCGACATCCCACGAACCTGGAACGGGCAGACCATCATGGCCGCCGGCGGCAACGGCATCGAGACCCTCACGGTGGTCGGCCAGCGCATCTTCGTCGTCAACCAGTCCTTTGACGCAGACGACAAGACCGACGGCTCGGTGCTGGTTGAGCTCGCCATCATGCCCACCGGCACACTGCGCATCATCGATGCCCACCGACTCCCCATCCTCGATGTTGCGGGCTCGCTCTACGAGCCGCGGTCCAAGTCGCTGTACCTGCTCTCAGACACAAACAATCGCCTCTACCGAATTTCAATGGGAGCACTGGATTCGCTGGATTCGGGCGAGTCCGTTCCGTCCGCCCTGCTGCGAGCCTTCCAGGTCAGCGGGGATAACCAGGAAGGAATGTGTATTGTCAATGGAGATCTCATCATCTCTCAGGACTCCGGAGACCTCCACAACGCCGGCAGTTTCCGCTGGCTGCTCAGCCTCCAGGGACAGATGAGCATGCTGAGGGAAGAATCGCCCTAAGACGATTGTGCATCACAATCGGTGCCCGCTGACTTACAATGACCCTCGCGACAATCGCTGTGGCTTGCTCGGTGGCAGCAGAGCGGAGCCCCCCCAAGGACGCGAGGGAGACATGTTCGGAAGACATCCGGTCATCAGCCGCCCAGAATGGACCTGTGATGGTCCAGGAGTGCGCCCCCAAGCCAAGGGTCGACTCGCAGAGTCGAGCGGGCTGATGCAGGAAGGACGCTGAACCAGAATGAGCTTCGCACGCCGCGAGACGCGACCCATTACGCTTATCGCCGTGGCGGCAATGCTGCTCGTCTGCATGATTGCGCTCCTTGAGCTCCAGAACAACCGGACTCAGAACCAGCTGGTCACGCAGCAGAGCCTGCTGCTGGATCAGAAGACGACCCTGATTGAGCTGCAGACACGGCTGTTCATCGCTCGGCAGCACGAGGTCGAGCGCCTGAGCCAGCCGCCTGGCTCCAGCGAGACCGAGCTCGACATCACCTCTCTGCAAGACAGCGCCCATCTCCTCTACCTGCAGTCGTCGGATGATGAGATCTCCAGTCAGCTAGAGCTTCTGGAGATCTCACTCTCCGAGTATGTCTCCGCGACCCAGCACGCGGCGGATCAGCATGAGCGGATGGGATGGTGGGGCATCTCTGGGCTGCTGGCCACCGAAGACACGCTGGGTCTGCGCATCACCACGGCGCTGCTGGCAGCCCATGAGTCCGACGCCTACAACCGCTTCGTCCGCATCCAGGCCTCTGCCATGGGGCGTGAGGTGAGCCAGGTCGGCGGGCTGGGACAAGAGATCTTTCGCATCAGCGAGAAGCTCATCGACGCGGGGCACCCTGTCGACAGCGAGCTGATCGAGGATCTGCGCCTGTACGCCAACAACACAGCGCTGGTCTCAGAGGCACAGAGCCGACTCCAGCTGTACCGCGAGCAAAGCACCGAGGCGGCCGATCAGGCCCTGTCCGATCTGCGAAATAGCCAGTTCCTGCTCAACAATAAGGTGCGCAGTACCACCAATGATCTGGCGCTCCTGCGGCGGATGTCGCTGTACCAGACGATCTCGGTCTACTTCCTGGTCCTGGCGCTGATCTCCGCGGCGATCATCACCGAGCTGCGCCGCAGCCGTCGTCTGCACAAGCGGGTCCGGCAGCTTGCCGCCGGGATGTCCGAGGTCGGCAGCAGCTCATCCCCGGTCATCCGCCGCCCGCTTCCGGAGGGAACCGACGAGATCGGCACCCTCTCCAGCACCTTCATCTCGATGGTGCGACGCATCCAGCGTCAGGTGAGCACCATCGAGGGAGAGCGTCAGCGGGCCGAGGAGGCTGGCCAGGCCAAGGCGCGCTTCCTGGCCAACATGTCTCATGAGCTTCGCACGCCGATGAACGGCATCTTCGGCGTCCTCCAGCTCTTGGAGTCGGCAACGCTCAGCCCCCGAGAGCACGAGCTGATCCGCACCGCCCGCAGCTCGGCCGATGCCCTGCTGCGCCTGATCAACAACGTCCTCGACCTCTCCAAGCTCGAGGCCAACCACATGGTCATCGAGCGACAGCTCTTCGATCCAGTCGCCCTGCTCGAGGACACCGTCAGCCTGCTGGCGCCATCGGTCCACGCCCGCGGAGTGGCCGTGATCTGCTCGATAGATCCAAAATTCCCCCGTTCGGTATGGGGCGATCCGCACCGGCTCCGACAGGTCCTGATCAACCTGCTCGGCAACGCCGA
>Ga0115012_10002894_pt1 | contig 10097 bp, 5 predicted proteins | sample TroAtlMetagenome_FD_88706 | JGI IMG/M metagenome (GOLD analysis project Ga0115012, IMG submission 88706) | Marine eukaryotic phytoplankton communities from Atlantic Ocean - Tropical Atlantic ANT10 Metagenome | ecosystem: Environmental > Aquatic > Marine > Oceanic | place: Tropical Atlantic Ocean...
ACAATTTTATCAAAGTCAAATATCTCATCATCCTCATCTACATAAGGATACTCTGCCTCAACACCAGTAAAATCAAAGTCAAACAATACACTATTAGGTAACTTCATCTTGGCAGGTTTCTTTGCCTGTATATTTGTATGCATATCCCATCCAAATACCTTTGGACTTGTACCATTCCACAGTACTACTGAAGGCATCTTAAGTGCTGCAGCTGCATGTTGCATACAACTATCAATAAGTATTCTCTTATCACTATGTAAGAGAGTACTTACAAGTTCCATGTTACTCATGGGGTCTTTTATAACTTCTACATCATCCAATACTTCACATGATGGTCTTGTTATCTGGAAGATATGATAATCATCTGAATAATGATCTACAAGTTTTTGTGCCAGTACCACAGGCATGTCTCTTGCCCACAGATATGGTCTCTGTTCTTGATACATTCCACCATTAGTCTGTATGACCATGATGGGTTTACCATTTGCTCTACTAGGCCAAAATTCTTTAGCACTTTTCCTTTGAAGTGGATTAAACTTTATCTCTGGCATCTCACCACGGTACTCAAGATTATACATCTTGCACCAAGTTTCAATCAAAGGTAATGTTTTATTGACATGATCAGTAGTAAAATATGGTTCATTAGCAAAAACCAATGAATCCATACCATCTACATACGTTTGATAATAATAACTCGTATTCCCCATCTGATAGATTCTATCTACAAAAGGAATATTAGTGAATATTTCAGACCAAACGGCAGTAACAATCAACTCCCTACCAGGGAAGTTGTTCTTAATACATTTTGCTACTGCTGTCGCCGCAATATGCTTTCCAAACCCACCTTGTACATGGAACAAAGAATATTTTTTTCGAGACATAATAAAGAATTACGATTTAGTTTAGAAAGGAAGTGTCTTAGATACTTGAGCAGGTGCTGGAGGATTCTTAACTGATTCTATCCATGATTCATGGTTTGTTTTTGTATTTGATTTTGCTAACTCATCTGCAATAGGTGTCCATGCAAGAATTGCTGCTTGTGTAAGACTTTCATAAGCAACAAATCCAGATGCACCAGTACCACCTGAAGTTTCTACTGGAAAACTTTCCATCGATTCTATCCTAAGTACAGAAGGATCAGAATCATCAACAGAAACAGTTTTAATTGTTACTTCTGCAACAATGTTATCAGCATTATTTAAAATAGTCAAATCTGAAACTGTTTGGGTATGTGTAATAGCCATTTTTTATTTAAACCTTTGTATAGTATTTATTGTGAAAAAAGATTGTAAGGATTTGTGTTTGGTGGGTTAACCACTTGTGGTGATTCAGGACCATTACGTAAAGGTTGAGTATTAACCTTCATTGCTTCCGAATCATTCCAAAACTCAAGTGTTTTTATGTTTTGATTATATAGTTCAATAATAGACTTAGGAAGAACCTCTGATGGATCTGGTGAAGTCTTCTCTAATTTAGAATGAACCTCATGCATATCACCCAAACCATATGTTTCCAAATCATTCTCTCTATGGGTATTAGATAACTCATCAAAAGTATGTTTGAATGGTTCTTCACCTAAGAACTTATAGATATCATTCAATTCTTCTTGAGGATTGTTTACCAAATCATTATAGTCCACAAAATGAAATTTGTCACCATGCCCATCATCTACACCCATCTTAGTAGCATTTAATGACTCCCATAGAATACCACCTTGATTGAGAAGATGATTACAACGATTCTCATCATTGATTGGAATATTACTCTTGACTAATACCTCATCAACAAAATTAATTCTTGGCTGTCCTTCTTCAAAAGGATTACGATGAATCATAGTAAGTATAGATGCAAGTATCTCATCTACTCTTCTTACAGGAACTATAATCTTTGCTTCCTGTTTGATATATCCCTCAATAAAAGGAACTCTGGCTGTCCATGCACGGTTCTTATCAAAGATAACTTCCTCTTCGATATCACTATACCAATGTCTTATAATAGAACCAACTATCTCATTGACTTGATTGGGTTTTGGATACCCTGTGTATAGTTCATTACCCTGAAAGTTATCATGAACACTAAACATCGCACCAAGTACAGGACTTGATGGTCCTGAATGAAACCTTGGGTTCTGATTTAATAATGTAGACAGAAGAGTACTTCCAGCACGTGGAAGTCCTGCCATGAAATAAAGTGTCTTGTTCATAAAAAATTCAATTTAAAAAATATTTATCCTCTACCTACAATGGGTAAAGACCAATCAACATAATCAAGTGTAGAGGAATCTACACCTCCTCCACCACCACCAGTTAGTTGTTTCCAACTTCCAGATATATTAGCATACACCACATCATTTGTCACGTTTTTCCATGTTCCACTAACATTAACATAGATATCATCTGATTGTTTCCAAGTACCACTTACATTTACATACGCATTATTTGAAACTGGTGTTCCACCACCAGAGGCACCAGAATCTACCCAGAATGATGGCAAGGACCAATCAACATAGTCCATTCCCATTACTTGTGCTTTAGTTGGAAGTGCCATAATTTACCTCAAATAGTTCTTATACCTACTGGTTTATCTAATTCCAGTATTTGAAGTCTCATTTTTTCCTGTTTTTCTATTTCAAAATTTTCAGCAGATAAAGCCTCATCAACAAGTACATCCAAATCAGATTGAGATGCTCCACTTACAGTTTTAATCCACATAGATTGTTCATCTGGATATTCACTATATCTTACTTTATAACTAACCAACCCTCTTGCAGCTGGTTCTGTTTTAATTGTTTCGTATGCCATAATTTTATGCCTGTGTTACTGTGAAATCATCAAGCCATACATTATGAGAAACATTACCACCAGTAGGAGAACAATATCCTATGGCATATATAGATACCGTACCAGCTTCATTTGGTGTAAAGTTCATTGAACACTGAACCCAAGAATTAATTGTAGTATCAGTAATATTTGCAGTAACTTGTGATGTTATACCTCCAAGTGCACTTGCTTTAACCCTAATTCCACCATTCACACCCACTCCATCACGATAAACCCAAATAGAAGCAGTTACCTGTGCATTTGCATTACATATAATCTTTCCAAGTTCCCATTCAACTGGAACACCTTCAGTTGCAGTACTACTGCTAATGTCAATTTTCCAAGAAAAACCAGATGCAGTATGTCTTGTTGATGTATCTGGTAGAACATTACCATATCGATAATAGTTTTTAAATTCACCAGAATTATTACCATCAAAATTCTTACAAAGAAGCCTATTGCTTTGTTGAAAGTTGGGGTCACTCGTAGCTAAGAAGACTACATTATTTGTATATACATCTGATCCGTACAGGTAAGGCATTTTACACCATGTACCACCCAAATATTTGGCGACAGCATTTGATTGATTATAAGTAGGATATTGGTTCATCTGATATCCATTTGAACCATTCGCTCTAGTGTAATCTTCTTCAAGAAAATCAAATTTATCCACTACTATATCAGGTGAATTCTGGAATTGTGTTCCATAATAAGTATTTTTAACAGTCATTATACCAACCGTACATCCACTGCTATTGTTTATACGAATTGCAACAGGATAAGTACCTCCCTTTAATGCTTCAACAGTTATTTCTTCTAATCTATTGTTATTACAAGATTCCATCTGTATACAATTGCCTGTTGCATTATTGATTCCCCTCATCTTAGTATAAGTGTTATTACTATTACTACTCCAATAATATGCAGATCCCATAGCAGGTCCAGCAAAAAATGTAGTCACTCCCACATTTTGATCTTTATAATTATCCCAATGACTACAACTACTCATATACATAGCATATTGACCTAACATTGTCCACATATAAACACCACCCATCATATAACTACAGCTATTCATCTGTATACCATAATAACCAGCACCAGTAACACCTATATTCTTAAACTGACTATAGTTGCAACTACTAAATTGTATGGGGTTCATTGCACTCATTCCAATGAAATTTTCAAACTCTGCATAGCTACAACTACTCCATCTCAACAAATAACCATAACTATTATGACCATTAAGAGCCGAAAATCCCCCAGTATGTTGTGATGCCATTGAATTACTGGTATCCCAACCACCACTAAATTTAATACGATTTGTTGTACTAATTCCAGATTGACTACTAACATAAAAGTGATCAGGACTAAAATTACCCCAAGTACTTTGACATGGCAGTATGTGACAATCCTCCCATACTTGAGATGGTTCTATTTTATATACATTTACTGTAGTTCCTGGATGAGTAGTTCTAGCAACACCAACAGCACCCTCCCACGAAACTCCACCAGGAGAATAATAACCATAAGGATAACGAGTATAATATCTATCATTAAGAAGAAGTCTAATATTTTTCTTCCTAATAGAACCTATCTTATAATATTGAGGACAATTTGGTTGTGTTCCTAAACCAACTATACTATTCAATGTTAAACTATTAGCTGCAGATTTAGCCTTACATGCAATAATATTATCAAAATTTAATGTTTGTGCCCCATTATCCGAATCAACATAAAGAGCTATGGATTGTATACCTGAATTTAAATTAGTTCCAAAATCATGAGTAAAATCTCTCCAACTCTTATCAGTATCTGCACCAGTAATAAGTGGAATTGTATGAACAGAAGTTGCTCCTGCTGTATCAGTACATAACCTCAAACTAAGATTTGGAGTTGTTGTTGATCCTGTTCCAGTAGTTGTTCTAGTTCCACTGGTCTGTCTGATTAGATAAGATATTTGTTGATATCCAGATAAATTTAATGATGATCCAATTGGCCAATATGCAGCTTTTCCAGTTCCAAATCCATCTGCAATCTCAATTTTATCAGAATATGCACATGATTGAGCTGGAAAATGGTCAGTCCAAGTTCCAGTACTTGTTTCTAAAGTACAGGTAACATTTGTAGATGCAGTCCAAGGTCCAGTTCTTTGACCATTACATCCAATTTCTTGTGTTAGTTCTGATGAAAGTTGTATCACAGAAGTTTTCATGCTTCTCCAATATCCACCACTACCAGTAGTTGCACCAGAAGGTCCAGTATAATCATTTAATTTGAAATTATCAGCATCAACTCTTGTAACCTCCCAAATACCATTAACCGTTTCCCAATGATTTGAGAAATTATTATTTCGATCTATTGATATTGTTTCTCCTGTCTGCAGTCCATGACCTTGGAAATAACAGTTTGTATTACCTGTTGTCGTACTATAAGTTATAGTATTTAACTGTGGACTACTATATCCTTGATGACCCATCCAATTCCATATTTTTGCACTACTATCAACTAGTTGTCTAGGTTTTCCAGCATATCTAATTTCATCACCACCTGTCATAGATACAGCTTGATCAAGACTATATGGTGTCTTTTTCCTATTGGCGTACGAAGTACCATCTTTAGAATCATCACCCCCTTCCCAGTCAATATAATAAGTTGCCATTTAAATAATTCCTCCGTGTATTATATCTATATGAGTAGTTAAAATATAAAATTTCATTTTCATATTAAGCTGTATACTTAATCCAAATGTCACCATCAGCACCGCCAGATGGAGCTGAAGTTGATGCAGTAATCTTTCTCACACCATTAGAACTTGAAGGAACACTCAATGATGTGTTAACACATCCAGTTACCGTTACTCCCGTGCTAGTGGTTGCTAATTTTATAGCAGATAATCCTCCCCCGTAATACAAATCAACACCCTGTAGTGCATCTATTTTAGTTTTACCGTTACTACCAGTAGCATTAAGTCTTACTTGTGAATTACTACCAGTGGAACATAATTGAACATTCGCATTACTACCAGAAGAACATAGTAATACATTGGAATTAGCTCCAGTTGCAGATAACACATGATTACCTGCTGTTCCAGATATAGTATTAGCACTTAAAGTAGTTCCATTAAAGGTCATATTTGATGACCCACCAAAACTACCAGAGTTATTATACTGAACTTGAGTATCTGAACCACCTGGTGATCCACCACCACCGCCACCAGAATTAGCAACCCACTTCATGTAAGAACTACCAGTGGAACTTAATACCTGACCACTCGTACCAGTACTTCCAGTACAATCAACTATACCTCTCTGGAAACAAACATTAAAGGAATCATTACCCATGATCCAATAATCAGAAGCACCAACACCCATGACCATCCAATTATTACTGGTAGCTGATGGAGAAGTTCTACCAGGACCAATTATAACCTGACATTTTGCAGTAGTAACATTACGACCTGAATATGCTCCTAAGAAAATATTACAACATCCATCCGTTAATGCACATCCCGACTGCCAACCAATCGCAATGTTGTTATCACCACAACGTAATGCATATAAATTTTCACTACCCAATCCAATATTATAGTTAGCACAGCACATATATGTGCTGCTACCAGCACTACCTGCTTTATATCCCATTAAAATATTATTACTACTACTTGTTCCATGGTATGCAACAGAATTTCCTAAGTAAATGTTACTACCACCACCACAATTACAATATCCAGCATACTCACCAATAGCAATATTATTACTACCACCACACAGTTTAGTGTATGCTAATTGTCCCACCACAAAGTTATGATTACCACTACCAGTATATCCAGCTTGATAACCAGCTATAAAGTTATGCTGTCCAGCAGTATTTCCACCTGCTGATTGAACACCTAAGTAAATATTACAATAACCAGTCGTGTTTCCACCACCAGCTTTGTCACCTAAGAAAAGATTTCTATATCCAGTGGTATTACTACATCCTGCATCTCTACCAACAAAGACGTTATTATCACCAGATACATGAGATTTACCAGCAGAACATCCAAGATAAACATTATTATCACCAGCACAATTCGCACATCCTGCTTTAGTTCCTAAGAAAATATTAAAACAAGTATCAGCATCTTTAGCATCACCAGCATCAGTACCTGCTGTCAAGTTTTCTTGTGAATCTGGTGAGAATCCTGATCCACCACCACCACCGCCGGTGATTTGGGTACCATCTTTGTCATAGATGTTAAAGTTACTATCACCACAAATCCAATGACTTGTTCCACAACCAATTACAAATTGTTTGCTACCCGTTGCTGAATCTACTTTAGCACAATATCCAATCGCAACGTTATGACTACCAGTAGTTACACCACAACCACTATAAGTACCTATGAAAACATTCTGAGAACCAGTTGTAAGTTGCTGTGCACTTTTAGAACCATATACTGCATTACATGTTCCAGTAGTAATTGATGGAGAACCTGCTCCTCCAACTATTACATTAAGACTTCCAGTACTAGTTGACTGAGCAGTGTTACAACCAATAAAAACATTTTCTGCATTAGTACATCCTGCAACACCATATCCTGCACAACATCCAATATAAACACTACCATATCCCTTAACAAGTTTACCTGCATTAGCACCTATATAAACACTCCTAGTGCCATCCACCATGCAGGTACCTGCATAAAGACCAATGGCAACATTACAACCACCCGTAGTTACAGTACTTCCCGCATCCCTACCTATTAAAACATTACCAGAACCAGAAGTTGTGTCTTTTCCTGCATACATTCCAATTACAACTGCATCATTTCCAGTGGTACCAGATGATCCACCCCTCATAGCCATTCTACCTATGGCAACACTGCTATCACCCACCATGCATCTTCCAGCTTCAGATCCTATGAATACTTCATAACCATTGTTAGCAACACATCCTGCATAATAACCTATGGCAACGTTGTAACCAGTCGTTACCGCTTGACCAGCACAAGAACCAATGTATACGTTATGACTACCAGTAGTCTCCTGACCTGCATAAGAACCCAATAAAATATTACTACTACCAGTTGTTATAGAGCTTCCTGCCTTTTCACCAATCATAATATTAGCACCACCAGTTGTTATCTCACATCCAGCATAAGAACTAACAGCAAAGTTATTTGTTCCACTACTTAATTGTTGTAATGTAAATGTTCCAAGGGCAGCATTGTTTGAACCACTTATACCAGAAGTACTATCACCACGTCCTGCCTCGGTACCAAGAAATATATTATTAGTACCAGACCAAATACATTTTCCTGCATCTCTACCTAGAACAGTATTACAATTTCCTGAAGCAGTGTTCTGACTCATCACTCCAAAACCAAGTGCCACATTATAAGAACCACTTGCAATTGTATGACCTGCACAACATCCAATTGCTATGTTATAACATGCATTTGTTCCATCAAAATCACATCCAGCACAGACTCCATCAGAATATATGTTAACATCAGAATCTAATTTCAGACAACCACCTGATCCACCACCACCGCCACCATTAAGTTGGTTACCATCTTTGTCATAGATGTTAAAGTTACTATCACCACAGATCCACTTACTACCAGCAACACCAATAATAAACTGACAATTACCAGTCGCAGAAGCTAAATCTATATCATATCCTATCGCAACGTTACAGCATCCAGTTGTATTACTTTCAGCAACCTTCGCACCAAAGAATGAGTTTCTACCACCAGCAGTTTGACAACCAGCACAGTTTCCAACGATAGTGCTAAAACATACGCCAGCATAACCCATTCCTGCTGAATTTCCTACGAAGACATTATTATCACCATATGTACACTTACCAGAATTACATCCAATCGCAATATTATAGTTACCACCTCCACCAGGATTTGTACCAGCACAGAAACCTATTGAAACATTACAACCAGCACTTGTTCCTCCACAATTTGCTAGATAACCTATTGCAACATTACCATTATATCCAGCGCAATATGCTGCTTTATAACCGATTCCAATATTATAACAAGCACTACAATCAGTTTGACAACCAGGAGATCCACCTGCATATGTTCCAAGGAAAATGTTTTCATTTGAACTAGTGGGACTAAAAGATCTTCCAGCTTTACATCCTATAATAATGTTATGAGTTGAGGTTGTACGATGACATCCTGCGTCTGTACCCATTATAAAGTTATCTGTACCATCAGTTAATGATTTACCAGCACAACATCCCAATAAAAGGTTATATTCAGCACTAGTTGTTAAATTACATCCAGAGCAAACTCCATCAGAAATAAAGTTAGTTGTTTGAAATAACTTCAAGCAACCACCTGATCCACCGCCACCACCACCGTTGAGTTGGTTACCATCTTTATCATAGATATTAAAGTTACTATCACCACATATCCACTTACTGGAACCACAACCAATAACAAATTGAGTATTACCAGTTGCTGATGCTACATCTACAGCTCTACCAATAACAACATTACCAGCACCACTGGTAATATTATCACCAGATTGATATCCCAATAAGGTGTTTCCCGATCCACTCGTAATAGCACTACCAGAACCATAACCAAATACAGCATTTGCTGCACCAGCACCAGAAGCATTTAATGATGCCCCACCTACTGCAACATTACCACTACCAGTATTGTTACGAAGAGTGTCTTGTCCTATTGCAACATTACTACCACCTGAACCTGCAGCCGTCAGTGTTTTTGCTCCAAGGGCAACGTTACCAGTACCCGTCGTGATTCCTTCACCAGCTTGATATCCCAAGATAACGTTTTCTGTGGCATCAGTTATTGACTTTCCTGCTTGATACCCAACTGCAACATTAAGTCCCCAGCTTCCATTTTGTTTACATAATGCTTGATAACCAATCGCAACTGCTCCAGCACCAGCAGTATCTTCACATTTAAGTGCTTCATATCCTATAGCAACATAATTACTACCACTGGTTACATTTGCAGCTGCATCTCTTCCTATTGCAACACTATTTGAACCTGATGTCAAATCAGTTAATGCTTTACATCCCAATCCAATATTACCATCACCAGTTCCACCAGAACTAGCAGCATTACTTCCTGCCTCATTACCAATGAATATATTACATCCACCAGTGGTATGACATTTTGCTACATAAGTTCCAAGGAAAATATTATGAGAACCAGTAGTAGTATATCTACCAGCTTGATTACCCTGGAAAATATTATTATTAGCAGTGTTCTTAAGACCAGCAGACGGTCCTATTGCAATA
>Ga0115012_10002896_pt1 | contig 10096 bp, 5 predicted proteins | sample TroAtlMetagenome_FD_88706 | JGI IMG/M metagenome (GOLD analysis project Ga0115012, IMG submission 88706) | Marine eukaryotic phytoplankton communities from Atlantic Ocean - Tropical Atlantic ANT10 Metagenome | ecosystem: Environmental > Aquatic > Marine > Oceanic | place: Tropical Atlantic Ocean...
CCCTCCTCGTCCAAGAGCCCGGTGGAGGCGCCCGGGTCCTCAAAGGTGGTGTCCGCCGCCGCGTTCTTCTTCCACACGTAGTAGAGCCCGTGCACGCTGACGGCCAGCGACCGCCCTATCCACTCGTCTCGACTCTCGTCGTCGCATTCCATTCCTTCGTCCATCTTCCTCCCGGCGTTGTCGAGCTGGTCGGCGGTGATCGTCCCGACGCACGTTCCGAGCGAGAGCATGTCGGGCGTCTCCGACGCGAGGATGAAGTCGTCGGTGCGGTACTTGGTGAGCGCCATCACCTGCGAGGCGCGCGCGGCGCGTGAGCGGGGACCGTGGGCGTGGGCCGTCGACGCGCGCGCACCAGAAAGTAGATCGAAAACCCCGACGCCAGCGCCGCGACGGCCGCGGCGCAGATCGTGCACGCGCGGATGGTCACCATGCGCGCTCACGCTGACGCTCACGCTCGCTCAAGTCCTTCCGCGCGCGCAGTCGTTACTGTGCCCGTCGCCGTCGCCGGGTTATCCGTTTGCGCGCGACCGAGCCGGGGCGCGCGCGCCGCGGCGCGCGCCGCGCCCGGGATCGCGCCCACGCGCGCCGCCCAGGGATAACCCGGGCGCGCCGCCCGACTTAGGCAGCGAAGGCCGTCGGCATGGGGGACGCGACGCCGCGTTCGTTTGCCCAGAGGCGCGCGGACGCGCTCGCGTGGGCGCAGTACCGGGCCCCAAACTACCTGCTCTTCATCGGCGGCCTCGTCTACCTGACGCTGGGCATCGGGTGCTATGTGATCGGGCTCGGGGTGCTGCACGAGCACGTCGAGGACCTCAAGGAAAACCCGTCGCTCAAGCACATTGGCAGCGCCGAGAACGCACGCTCGCAGCCGGCGCCCTGCGGGCTGCCCACGCCCGACATGCTGCACCTGCTCACCGCGCTCGGCCAGTACAACGGCGCAACGCAGTTCTTGACGGCCGACTACCCGAGGTGGTACGGCCGCGTGCACGGCGCGCTCTGCGGGCTCAATTATCGCGAGTGGGAGGACGCGGACGACAACGACGACGACCCGGTCTACAACAGGGCGCGCTACACGTACATCCTCGCCAACCTGATGGACCGCCACGACCTGATGCCCGACGTGACCAAGCCGACCGACAATTGGAACAGCGCGAAGAGCGCGCTCGACAACGCGTGGTGCGACGACAAGGAGGAGACGCGCGTCTACTCGAAGCGGCAGCAGCGCGTCTACGGCGAGATGCGCGACCGCATCGCGCGGGCGTACATCTCCGCCGCGCCGGCGTTTTACCGCTACAAGTCGTGGTTCGAGGCCGCCGGCAATCGGATCGACGCGAACAACGCGGGGCCGCTGACGCCCGACTCGGACCACGGGTGCTTTGCGGGCATCGCGGCGGCGAAGCGGCCCTTTCTGGAGAGCGAGTCGTCGGACGGCGCCGCCGACCTGTGCATGAACTACGAGCTGATCAAAAACGCCCTCGACAAGGCCGGCGACGCCGACGCGATGCTCCGCTTGATAGGCGAGGGTGACCAGAAGACGCTGCCCGACGCGCAAGAGATGGCGGTCGCGCTGCTGGCGCTCTCGGTCATCGGACACGTCGACCGCACCGAGAACAACGGGCAGTGCTTTCGATACGGAGACGATCCGGGGCGAGGTCCAGACGCCGAGACGCGCACGGCGCAAGAGTTCTGCGCCGGGATCCTCGGCGACGAGACCCTCGCGGGCAGCGCCAAGGCCGATCCGATGGGCGAGTACAGCACCTACGTCCAGGCGCAGGGCGAGTTGCAGGCGTGCAACGAGGCGGCGGATGCGCGGGCGGAGCCGACGTACACGCGCACGCCCTACGACCGCTCCAGCGCCAAGAACAACGTCATCGAGGTGTGCGCCGAGATGCTGCAGTACGGGCTCTTCAACCAGGAGAAGCTGTTCGGCGTGCCCGACCCGGTCGCCGACTTTGCGGCCGACGCGCGGCCCGAGGTGATGGGCCACGCGGTGGCCCACTCGTTCATCGACAGCTGGTGGACCAAGGCGGTCACGTCGACGCGCTTCAACGACCCCATCTGGCGGCTGGAGGCGTACATGGCCTACCGGCTCGCCATGACCACCTACTGGGGCATGCTCATCGGCTCGGTCGTGGGCTACTTCCTCGCTCGCGCGGCCGCGCCGCTGAGCATCCAGATCCTCGCGCAGGCCGGGATCGCCAAGGACAAGGACGGCGTGGTGCTCACGCTGGGCCGGCCGAAGTTCGAGCTCCCGCTCTTCATCGCGTCGATCGTCGGCTTCGTGACGGCGTGGTGGCTGATCTGGATCGATCCGTCGACGCAGTCGCACTACCCCATCGACACGTCCTGCTCCGATTGGAGCTTCGACGGCCCGCACTCGACCTCGGGCGTGTACATCACGACGTGGACGCGGCCGCGCAGCACGCGCTTTCCGCCCGCGCTGCTGGGGCCGATCCTCGGCGCCATCAGCGTCATGCCGCTGCTGCTCTCGCTCGCGACGTTCGCGGTCAACGTGAGAAAATTCAGGCGCCCCAAGAGGTTCGACCGCTCGCTCGCCGCCTTCTTTGGGATCCTGATCGGCGTCGGCCTCGTCCAGGGCGCGTACGCGCTGCAGTCGGAGGAGTCGGGTCGCGCCTGGCACGACAAGGCGCTGGCGGGCACGAGCACGACCGAAGCGGGCGAGCGGTACGCGGCCGACTGCCTCGTCGCCGTCTACGCGTCCTTTTGGACGGGCGGCGTCGTCGGCTGGGCGCGGTCGCGCTGGGCGCTCGGAAACGCCAAAAACTTTATCAAGGTCCTGTGGATCGGCGTCGCCCTCCTGTTTGCGGCCATGCCCTTTGTGCAGGCGCGGACGCTCATCGGGGCCGAGCTCTTCGACAACACCGTCACCTTTGAGGGCGACAAGGCCACCGACCGGACGCGGCACAACTACACCATGTACCTCGCGCTCCCGGGCACGGTGCTGGTCGGCCTGCTCGTGGCGTTTCTGGGGTACAGCACGCTGGAGAAGACGGCGCCGGCGCCGCCGGTGGCGGCCGCGAAAGACGAACTCGTCGCGGAGACGGTGGCGCCCTTTCTCTCGCCCGAGGTGCGCCGGCTCATGGACATGAAGGTGCTGGAGCCGATGCCCGTGCACGACGCGACGGGGGCAACGGGCGGCGGCGCGCTCGCGTCGCGCGCCTACGGGGCGTACCGCATCACGCGAAGCACGGCGCGGGGCGGGATCGGGTACCGACCGATGCTGCGAGTGTCGACGCAGTTTTAGAAGTGTTTGTTTACACGCACACGCAGACGCACGCAGACGCACGCGGTTCACGCCTTCGCCTCGGGGGCCTCCCACGTCTCGAGGTCGATCGCCCGGCCGGTCTTGCTCGGATCGAGGTGCCACTCGTCGCCGCGCTTCTCCTGCGTGCAGACGGGCGCGTCGTCGCCCGTGGGCATGGGCGGCGGCGCGCTCGCCGCCGCGCGCGCGGCCGCGGCCGTATCCTCTTCCTGCTGCAGCGCGCGCGCCCGCCCGGCAAACGCCCGAACGACCTGCGCGTTGAGCAGCGTGCTCGCGTTCCAAATGTAATCGTTGATGTGCGTCAGCCGCTGGAGGATTTGGCCCTGCGCATTGGACCAGGCGAGCCTGAGGGGCTCGCCGTGGTATTTTCCCCGGGAGGCGAGAATGGCGGAGGCTGGCATGGGCGCCGACGCGTCCTCGAGCGTCTGCAAGCCGGGCGTGTCCGTCCGCACGTACGGCAAGCGGTGACCTGGGCCGCCGAACGTGTGCCACGTGCACGTGGGGTCGTCGCCGTCGCGCAAGGCGTGGTAGAGTGCGTCGCGGATGCTTGTCACGGCGCGGTCCGGACCATGCCGACTCTTTGAGAACGCGTGCTTCACGAACTCGGGCGTGTGGCACCTGATCCACTTTGTGATTGCGAGCAGCCGCTTGGCGAGCTCCACGACTGCAAAGATCTCGGCTGCGGACCATCCGCACACTCGTCCGGCAATGGTGTTCCACGCCTCGTCCGTGACGGCGGCGGCGGTCACGCCGTCTTCGTCCTTGTAGAGGATCGTGGACAGGCCGGCGCTGGCTTCTCGTAGCAGGTGGGCCCTCCAGGCGAGGGGAATGTCGCGCCGATACAGCGTGTTGGAATTTGTATCGCCGGCGGGGGCGTGGGACGTCATCCCTCCTGCATCGAAGTTCAGGATTGCGGGCGCGACCTTGCACGGATAAAAGCGAATCGCCCCATTCGGGTCCTTCACCTTGTACGAGTTGGTGTTGTAGAAGAACCCGTTGCAGAGCTGCTTGTCACCGAGGACCGCGCGTCTGGCCGCAGCGATCAACTCTCCGGTCTTGCCGTCCCAAGGGTGGACCGAGGGCGGGAGGCTCTGCGCGACGCCGTGCTGCAGCCAGAGGACGCGGCGGCCGCCCACGTGGTGGTACTCGGCAACCTGCGCGACGAGCGCTCGGTACCTGCTTTTCACGGCGTCCCACGCCTTTGACGTCGAGTGCGCGCCGAGCGCAGTTTGTTGCGCAAGCCTGAGGAGCACGGGGTAGTACTTCGTAGCAAACGCCGCGTCCAGCTCGTGTATCGTGGGCGAGCCTAGGTCGCGGATCATGGTCGCAATGGTCTTCGCCTTGATCGCGGCTCCGAGCGTGAACGGCACGGCCGCGGGCGCCGGGGCGGGCGCGGGCGGAGGCGCGGGCGGAGGCGGAGGCGGAGGCGGAGGCGGAGGCGCGGGCGTCTTCTTCTTCTTTGCCGGTGGCGGCGGCGGCGCCGACGACGACCCGCCCTCGGGCGCCTTGCGCTTCGCCGCCGCCTCCTCCGCCGCCAACCGAGCGGCGTCGCGCATCATGCCGTTGGCGACCATGTGCGCCTCGGGCACCTCGTGGTGGCAGCAGGCGCTCATCCACCCCGAGGTGCCCGGGTTGGACATGGTCGCCCACGGCGGGTTGCCCCAGCGCGTCTTGCCGTTGAACTGCTGCACTGTTGCCCAGCCGGCGTCGTCGAGCGTGCGGTGCCGGTCGATCAGCTCGCTTTTGAGAGGCGCGCACGGCCACTTGGCGAGCTGGCTGTTCGATGGGGCATCGCGTCCCTCGCGCGCGTAGGCGTGCTTGACGGCGAGCACAAAGTTGGCGCAGCCGAAGCACGTCATCGTCGGCCCGTGCGCCGACTGCGCCGCCTCGACCGACGCCCAGAGCAGCCGGATCCGTCCGCGCGGGACCTTGTCCTTGCACTTGGAGCACGTTCCCTGGCCCGTGGACGCCGCGGCGACGAGCTTGCGCTGACCGCGCGACGAGCCTCGGGGCGGCATGGGCTTTGGACGGAGGCGCGCTGCGCGGTTGCCGACGCGCGCGCACAAGCGCCAGCGTCGCGCGGCTGGCGCCCATCGTGCGCCGCGGGCCCTCGGATTCGTTCGTCGGGTCGGGGGGGCCGCGGCGCTCGTGCGCCCGCGCGACCGGGCGGCGCCCATCGTGCGCCGCGGGCCCGGCCTGGCGCTTGTGGGCGCGCACTAGTGAGAACGCATCCACGTCGCCATGAGCGTCCAGCTGCCCAGCCTCGCGAGCCTCGACCCCAACGCGCTCGTCGCCGTGCCGTCGCCCATGGCCGTGTCGACGACGCCGCCGGGCTCGCCCACGGGCGTCGGCGCGATGCGCACCGAGAGCAACAAGGCCGCGCTCCGGTCGTGCCCCTACCCCAAGCAAAAGTGGCACAACGACTCCAAGAAGACGCCCTGGACGGAGGAGAGCAAGGAGGTCATCCGGAAGGCCGTCGACGCCGGCATCCTGCGCTTCGCAACCGTCAGTTCCCCCAATGGCGTGGACGACGGCGATGCGTTCGGCGTCGAGGCCAGGTTCCACGCGTGGGAGTTTCGCACGCTCGACGCCAACGTCGACTACGACGACACCAAAGAGCGCCGCGCCTTTTACTGCGAACTCCAGCCCGGCGGCGGCAAGAAGTACGTCGAGCACGCGGTCTCCTACCCCAAGTCGCTGCTCTACGAGGCCAAGGACGCGCTCAAGGCGCACAAGGGCCCGTCCTTCTTCTACCACGCGAACAAGGACCGCACCGGCGGCGTCTGGTTCTTCAATGACGTCGAGCTGCCCGAGTGGCTTCAGGCGGCCATCACCGCTCGCGCGCTGCGCAAGGACGCCGAGCGCGCCGAGGAGCTCGAGAAAGCCAAGGCGAGCGAGGCCGCGCGCAAGGCGCGCCTCGCCGAGATCGAGGAGCGCGAGCGCGCGCGCGAGCGCGAGCGCATCGCCACGCTCGAAGCCGCAGCGGCCAAGGCCGCGCGGCGCCAGGCGCTCATCACGCAGCTGCGCCAGACGGGCGAGGCCTCGGCCGACGACCGGCAGTGGTTCCTCGAGACCTTTGACGAGGAGCTGCGCGCCGCCGTGGACAAGATCGTCCTCACCGAGCACGCCGACCGCCTCAAGGCCGAGTTTGCGCGCATTCCGGCGTCGTCGATTGCGAACGCGCCCAGCCTCGTCGACGCGCGCCTCGTGCGGCTCGAGCGGTACCTGCTCGACGTGATCCTGTCGACGGTCGAAAGGATCATCGAGGCCTTCAAGCTCAACGACCTCGACCCGGTCTCCGACGCGACCGCCTACACGGCCAAGGCGCGCACGCGGCTCGTGCTGCCGCAGGTCGGCGAGTGCGTGACGCTCTACGTGCGCACGCAGCCGAGCAGAGCGGCCAAGGGCGACAGCTCCAAGAACGAGGCGGCCGCGATCGCGTGGTCGCTGCTCTTCGACCGGAACTCGGCCGTCCGCAACGCGGTCAACGAGGAGCTGCTCGAGCACGGCTACCAGAAGGCCGAGCTCAAGGGAAACGAGCAAATCCAGATCACGTCCGTGAATACGCTGCGCGGCGCGCTCAACGGGCTGTGGAAGCACGTCTTCACCGAAGCGACCAAGGACCGCGCCGCGCTCTGGGACCTGCCCGAGCGCGTCAACGAGGCCGGCGCCAACCCGGTGTTTGCGGCGCGGTTGCCAACCGTCGACCTCTCGGACGTGCGCGGGATCGAGTAGAGTGTGCGTGTGGTGTGCGTGGTGTGCGTGGTGGTTCCAAATGAGAACGCATTCTTCTTGCTCCGACCACTCACACGCTCGTCACTACCACCGGTCGCGGACTTCGATCCCCAATTCGCGTTCGGCTACGACGCGCGCCTCCCAGACGTCCCGCGCGTCGAAGATGTGTTTGAGCTCGCGGAAAATGCGCGCACCGAGAGGGTGGGCTTCAACTTCGTCATTACGAAGTTCAAGCAGGTCCGGGTCGAGGGGCGCTGCGTCAAAGTCTGTGTAGTGCCGCTCGAGCTGCTCGGGGGTCAGCCTGTTGGCCAGGGTGAGCACGAGGTCGCCCAGCCCGCCCCCAAAGAAGTACGACGCGAGGTGCCGGCCCGTGTTCTCGTAAAAGTCCCTATCATGGAACTTCGCGTAGGCCACCGCCTTCGCGAACACGGTCCACACCAGGCTGATGTACTGGCGCACCGTGGCGTCGGCCGGCGGCGGCGACGCCTCCAGCAGTACGCCGAGCTCGTGCGTGGAGAATTGGCTCAGGACACGGTGCAGCTCGCCGACATGCAGATCGCCCATGTTGGTGACGATGTTGCGCCGATCCCGCCATTGTGAATAGTCGACCGCCTCATGCGGGCGTAGAGAGTCCACGTAGTCGTCGTCCTCGTTCCCGTCGCTGTCGACCCACGGGTACTCGCCGTCGGACTCGTACATTACAAGCTCGGGCCACCAGCGCGGGCGCCCGGTCTCGAGCCAAAATTGCATCAGCTCGCGGAGCTGCAGGAAGTGGCACAGGACGGTGTAGGCCTCCCACCACGACTCAAACTCGCCGGCGGCCCAGCTGCGCTGAAAGGCGTCCATGCGCGGGAGCCACGCAGCGTCGGTATTGGGCTGTGGCCTACCAGCGTAGACGTGAGGGTCGCTCCAGTATTCGGGCGGCATGCGCTTCTTCATCAGCTCCGGGAACAGCTCCCTCCACACGCCGTCGTCGCGGGCCAGCGCGGCAAACTTGGAGTCGGTGGCGATGAGCGCCTCGAGGTCGCTCATCGCCACGCCGTACGGCGGGCAGCCGACCAGCTGCTTCATGATCTCGCGGCGCGCGTCGTCGGTCAGCGTCTCCACGGCCAGCGCGGCCAGCTTGGCCCGCTGCGCCTCGGCGGCGGCGGCGACTTTCGCGTCGTGCTTGGCCTTGCGCAGCGCGTTGTACACCTTCCTCTGGCTCCCCTTCCCCTTCCTGCCACCATGCTTGCCGCCATGCGTGCCGGTGGGCGCGGCGTCGTGCAGGCGGAGCCGGTGCAGCGAGGGCAGCATCGTGCGCGCGGTCCGCTAGCCCGCCAATCCGCTAATCGGTGCTCCAACACGAGCGCCAGAGCGCCCGGCTTATCGCAACCCAAATGCTCCTGGTCGTCGCGTGCGTGCTCCCGCCCGTCGCCTTCTGCGCGCTGGTGGCCGCGTGCCGTAGCGCCCCCGCGCGCACGCTGCAGCCGGTGCTGCGCGTGCAAAAGCTGCACAATGTGCTGATGTGCCTCTACTCGCTCTACGTCTACGTGTTCCTCCTGCACAAGTTCAAGTCGACCGGCCGCCTGGACAGCGTGCACGCCATGCTGTGCAAGAGCGGCGACGGCGCGCCGATGCTCTGGTACGCGAGCAAGTACCTCGAGTGGATCGACACGCTCATCCTGTTTGCCAAGGGCAGGAAGCCCTCGGCGCTCCACCTGTTTCACCACGCCACCGCGCCGATTGCGGTGGCGGTCAACCTGTTCGACCGCGCGCAGCCGACGGCCGGCTTCGACATCGGCTCCTTCCTCAACGGCGGCGTCCACGCCGTGATGTACTTTTACTACTACGACGCGGCCGCGTACCGCCACCTGCGCAAGATGATCACGACCATTCAGATCATCCAGCACGTGGTCGTGGTGGGCTCTTGCGTCGCGGCGGCGTTGATGGAGGGCTGCCACGCACCGGTCGAGCGGTACGCCGTCTCGATTGTGCTGTACGCCGTCTACCTAGTGGCCTTCCTCGCCTTTTACGCGCGCACCTACGCGTCGGCGCCCCGCGCCGAGTCGAAGCGTGCGTGAGCTGTACGCGTCGCGTGCCATTGTATAACTTTTCATATTCGCCGCTTTGAGCGCGGTGGAGTGTGGTGGAACAAATGCAGGCGAGGGGGCAACGCCTCCCGTCGGACGAGGACGACGAGCGTCCGGAAAAGCCCGCAGGGTGGATCGGCGCCGGGTGCGCCCTCCTGGCCGTCGTCGCAACCCTCACCGGCGCCGGGCTCGCGGCGGTGCTCGCAACGACGTCCGCGAACAGAGGGTCGTCGTCGCTTGCGCAGGCGCAGGCGCAAGCGCTGGTCGCGGCGCCCGTCGCGCCGTCGCCCGCGCCGCCCGGCCTGCCGGAGCCCCCCGGGTCGGGGGCACAGGGCGGCGCGTGGGTTCGCGTGCCGCTCGCCGGCGGCGGAGTCACCTTTGAGTACGTCTTCTCGCCCGCCGTGCCGCCGCCCGCGACGCCGCCGCCGCCGCTGCCCGCGACGCCGCCGCCGCCGCCGCCGAGCGCGCCGCCCGCGCCGCCCGTCCTCATCGTGCCGTGCGGCGGAAGCGCCAACGCGCAGCTCTACGGGCTGCGCACCGACGCCGACTGCCAGCTCGCGATGCAGCTCTACGGCCCGGCGGGCGGCACGCTGAACTACGAGGGCACGGACCTATTCGACATCGGCCGCAGGCTGTGCTTCGTGCAGCACGGCGCGGAGCAGTTCTACTTCACGCGCGCCCCCGACCACGGCAACAAGTGGCAGGTCTGCAGCCTCGAGCCGATGGGCGTCTTCACGTGCTGGTGCCACAACGACCCGTGGTTCCCGCCGCCGGCGGCGCCGCTGCCGCCGGCGGCGCCGCTGCCGCGCGCGCCGCCGCCCACGCTGCCGCCGCCCTCGCCGCCGCCGCCCTCGCCGCCGCCGCCCTCGCCCTCGCCGCCGCCGCCCTCGCCCTCACCGCCGCCGCCCTCGCCCTCGCCGCCGCCACCCGTTCCCCCTCCACCGTCGATCCCACCCAAGGTCCCAGCCGGAGGCCCGCAGCTGCCTCCACCGCCACCCTCGCTGCA
>Ga0115012_10002901_pt1 | contig 10092 bp, 3 predicted proteins | sample TroAtlMetagenome_FD_88706 | JGI IMG/M metagenome (GOLD analysis project Ga0115012, IMG submission 88706) | Marine eukaryotic phytoplankton communities from Atlantic Ocean - Tropical Atlantic ANT10 Metagenome | ecosystem: Environmental > Aquatic > Marine > Oceanic | place: Tropical Atlantic Ocean...
TCTAAGAATAAACTTAGCATTCAAAGTAGCAATGAGAGAATTGGTTAAAATTGCTCAACCAAGAAGAATCCAAAGAATTAGAATGAATGGTGAAGTTGTTGAAAGACAGCAATTGGGACTTATAGTTGGAATGTTGTTTGTTTGGATTGGTTTATTCGCAATATCGTGCATACTTTTGGCAATATTTATGGAAAATGATTCATTTGAAAGTATTATTTCTGTCGTTGCCTCGAGTTTAGGAAATACTGGACCTGCATTGGGAGATTATGGACCAAGTCAAACTTGGGCAGGAATGAATTCAATCACTTTGTTAATTACTTCAGTATTGATGTGGTTTGGCAGACTTGAACTACTCACAGCGGTGATTCTTTTACATCCAAGTACTTGGGCCAAGGAAGAAAAAGAACAGGCAGATAGAACTGCTGTAGCGCTTTTCAAGAGATTATTGCCATCCAGAAAAGAGCAAAAGAAGGATTAGAATAATTTCATTTGACCTGGTGGTGTTGACTCGTCATCTTTGGAATCATTTTTTGTTTCAGGGAGTGAATCGATTAATTCATCTTCAACATGTTCCTCAATTGGTATTATCTGGCTTCTTGACTTCTCTTCATTATAACTTGATATTAGATCCTTAGTTGAACGACGACTTAGGGTCAACCCTGCAAGTGTAGCATGTTCTTCTCCTGATAGATTATAACTCATAGAAATCGAGTAATCATTTGGATCGCCAACTACAGAGTTTGGTGATAAAAGTGATGTCAAGATAGGTAACATTTCATCTCTCACCGTAGATTTACTTATTCCTGGACCCTTCGCCAATTGTTCAATAATTGATGGGCGAATATTAGTGGAATTCCTGCGAAGAAAGTTAGGGTAAGATGGATATATTCTCTCAGCAAATGGGTTTTTGTTGACAACAGATGCTGCAAGTCCAGAAAGTTGACCGCTCCAATACCATGACCTATGTGCAGTATTATCATATTGTGCAGATAGCATCTTCGAAGAAATGCTCAGTGCTTGATTACCTCGACGTAGAATCTTCCTATCGGAAATCAATGATGGATTATTCCAATGAATCCAATTTAGTAACTCATTAGGAGACTTGTCAATGGTTCTTCCTGCAAGAACTGCTTCACTTGCTGTAGAACAACGATATAATTTATCTAATCCTGGAAACACCTCAACAGAAATATCACGTTCACCTGATTCAATAAATGACTCAACTAATTCTGTAGTCAATAATCCATCTATAGTAGTAGAGATGACCTGTAAATCACGGACTAAGGCCCTAAGGTCTCCTGGGTTACGCTCAACCAATTTCTCGACTGCTTGTGCTTCAAATTCAATATCTTCAGATTTCAATACTCTTCTAGCGATCCTTCTAAGTGCTTCATCATTAGCTCTTTCAAAATTTAATGTAATCATGTGCTTTTGAAATCTATCTCTAGTTGAACGCCATGATGAACCTTTACCCCACAGCCCCATTACTTCATTACATGCTAATATTACAGGCTGCTTTGTTTCGTTTAACAGCCTAAGTAATTCTGCTTTACCACCGGAATCTCCAGAAAAGGTGACTGGATTTCCACCCACTTCCTCTCCCATTAATGCTTTATTGAGTTTATCTTGATTGACTTTCTTCAAACCACCAGACAAATGGTCTACTTCATCAAGTAAAATCAATGTCCTCTGTTGTTTATCATTAGGATTATGGAACAATGATCTATGTGTTGCACCTTGAGTTGCAGCTTTCCGTATCGCTGCAGCATTTCTTGCATCTGATGCATTCAGTTCAATAACACTCCAGCCCATGTCTTGGGCGACTGCTCTAGCAACAGTTGTCTTTCCAACACCGGGAGGTCCAACTAACAGTAATGCCTTTTTCTTAGGCATACCATCTTGCCATTGATTAAGCCAATCACGTATTTTTCGCCTTTGAGCTTCATTACCTTCAAGATGGCTCTCAGATTTTGGCCGATATCTTTCGGTCCAATCACTTACGATAGCCATATATTTTCCAAAGTTCGAAGGTTCTTGAACATTAACTTAGAATTTATTGAATTTCTATTAGAATAGAACTAATAGAGAGATTCAATGTTCACTCGCTTTTGTTCACCCGAATCACGAGAGCGGAGTGTAACAGTATTATCTTCAAGTGTTTGATGGTCGACAGTAATACATACTGGAACACCAATTTCATCTGCTCTAGCATATCTTCTACCGATAGAGCCACTAGAATCATATAGTGATACTACTCCAGATTTAGAACAAATTTTATTGTTTAACTGACGGGCGATTTCACCCATTCCATCTTTTTCAAATAAAGGAAAAACACAGTAATCAATAGATGCTATTTCTTGATTTAGTCTTAATACAGTATAGCGTTCATCACCTTTTTCAATTTCATCAAAAGCATGATCTAGAACGTGCCAAATTATTCGGTCAATTCCAAATGCAGGCTCTACTACATGAGGTATGAACCATTCACCTGAAACAACCTCTGTTTTTTGGTTTCTTTTAACATGTTCCGGATTGACCATTACCTTTTCACCTGACGCAATGATAACTTCACAAGGGAATTGAGTTTCCAATGGCAGAGATTCAATTGCTTCCTTGACAGCACCAGCCAATGCTCGGAATGCTGGACCCGCAACTGAGCCTTCGATAGTCCAACCATCAATTTCGATGGTTTTTGGCTCTTTGAATTCACGTCTTGCTCTTAGTGTCTTACCTGTAGCATCTTCATGGGCCTGCAAGTCATAACATCCTCGATGTGCAATACCAACACACTCGACCCAGCCATAAGAACCAAAAATTTCAGCATCCCAGCAGTCTAGTGCATAATGTGCCATTTCATCAGATTCATGTTGCCTAAAGCGTAATTTATCAGGATTAATTCCAACTTTAATCAAGAAATCATAGGTCATTCCCATGAAATAACCCACTGTTGAATGTCTGATTAAACCTGATTCAACCGCCTCAGATAGTGATTTAGAAATCTCCTCTCCACCATCGGGAATTAGAGTAAATGAAATCTCGTTCCATTTCGAAAAATCATGATTAATATCTACTTCTGGGTCGATGAAGTATTCTAATTCTGCCATGTTAAATTCACGTAGTCGAATCATACCTTGTCGTGGAGAAATTTCATTTCTGTATCCTTTACCAACTTGAATTGCTCCAAAAGGTAACCTTTCACGATTATGTCGATACAATGACTGAAAAGATGTGAACATCCCTTGAGCGGTTTCGGGTCTAAGAAAACCTTGACGCCCAGATTTACCAGCACCAATAGTTGTGTTAAACATCAAATTCTGTGCGGAAATATCGCTCCAATCACAAGCGCCACAAGCTGGACAATTTGGCTTAGATTCTACTAGCAGTTTTTGAAGATCAGTTTTTGATAATGAATCGGGATTAGAATGGAAATCTTCGAGAAGAGTATCTGCTCTACTAGCTTCTCCACATGCATTACAATCAGTCATAAAGTCTGAAAATTCACCAACGTGCCCACTAGCCTCTAGAACCTCATATGGAGTTACTGTTGGACAAGAAATCTCTGTGATATTACCAAGTGAGGTCCAATGATCGATCCAAGTTTGATTAACACGGTTCCTAATCCTACCACCAACAGGGCCAAAATCATACAATCCCTTCGAACCACCATGAATTTCGAATGCAGGTAAAATAATTCCACGGCGCTTAAGCATACCCGATAATCGCTCCAAACGACTGTTTTCAACGTCAGACATTGGCACCCCTCAAATTGGCGTGAAGTTCCTTGCCTTTGAAATTGACCGTCATATTCCAACTATATGTGACAATACGCATGGTTAATAACAACTCAGATTTGGCAAATTCATTGGGGTCAAATATGTCTGTTGAATATGATTATGATGTTGTAATCATCGGTGGAGGTCCAGCAGGTAGTACTGTTGCTCGTTATGTGGCTCAATCAGGAGTTAGCGTGGTTGTTGTAGATTCTCGGGAATCTATTGGTTCACCTTTACAATGTGGTGAATTAGTTCCAACCAATGATGAAATGCGAAGATTGTGCCCCAAAGTCCCTGATATGGATGATTTGTTTAAGACCCCAGAGAGGGCTATTTCAAAGCGTACAGAAGTAATGAAAATTATAACTCCATCCGGTAAATCATTAGAATTTGGCTTTGAAGGATTAGTCCTAAACCGTGTTTTACATGACGAAGCATTAGTAGAAATGGCAAAGCAAGCCGGAGCTGATTTCAAAGTGGGGTGTTTTGTAAATAAAATTGAAGGAAACACCGTACATATCCGTAATGGTGAAGAGATTAAGGGAAAAGTCATTGTTGGAGCAGGTGGACATAATGATCCAGTTAGAAGGACTTTTTGGAAGGAAAAATCAACCAATATACCAGTTAAGTTTTCCTTGAAGGAGGGGGATTATGGGGATGCAGTTGAGTTGCATTTCGGCTCAATGGCTCCTGGTGGTTATGCTTGGATGTTCCCTAAATCAACAGGAGCAAATATTGGACTTGGAATTCAAAAAAACTTTTCGAAGGGTAAATCTGTGAATATTATAGCCAAAGAATTCATCGATAAATATGATGGTGATTCAACATTCAATGGAGCTGGTTCTCTGCCTATGTCTGGGACAATAAAGAAATTTGTCAAAGGCAATTATGTATTGGTGGGAGATTCTGCTGGAATGGTCTTACCTTCAAATGGTGCAGGAATCACAATCGCTATGATCGGTGGTAGAATTGCAGGCCAAGTTATTGTTGACCATATTCAAAATGGGATCGAACTTACTCAATATGAAAAAATTTGGAAAAAGCAGATGGGTAGAGTTATGTTAAACTCGAAGAGATCGTTCAAAATTGGTAGTATAATGTTTAGATTACCAGATTGGATGTTAAATATGTTCTTTAATCGATTAACAAAAGCAATAATTTGGCGAGCAGTGACTTGTCGAAGGATGTTTTGGATTGTTTAATTTTAATATTTACCTTCTGATTTAATCGGTAAAAAAATCATTAGAGGGTATAGATAAAGGCGAAGTTTTGAAGTACTCGGTACTCACGATTCGCACCATTGGGATAGTGAGAAAAAATGGTTCAAATAGAGTATTTAGATTCTCCACACTCCACAGAGGAGTTATTGGAGATTCTATGTCCACCAGTTAGGAACTGGTTTAAGGACTCTTTTCCAGATTTCACTAGGCCACAAAAATTAGCAATTCCTGCGATTTTGGATAGGAAAAATCTTCTTCTATGTTCACCAACTGGTTCGGGAAAAACTCTAACTGCATTTTTAACAATTATAGACAAATTAGTAAGATTAGCACTAGATAATAAGTTAGAGAAAAAGGTTCATTGCGTCTATATTTCACCAATTAAGGCTCTGGCAAATGATATTCAAAGAAATCTAATCGGTCCCTTAAAAGAAATTTCTGAATCATACTTACCAGATAGGGCACAGGAAATCAAAGTCGGACTAAGAACTGGGGACACAAGTCAGTCAGATCGACAAAAGATGTTAAGAAATCCACCACATATTCTTATTACAACTCCTGAAAGTTTAGCCATAGCCATTACATCTCCTAGATTCCAACCAATTGTTAGTGAATTAGAATATATGATTGTTGACGAATTACACTCACTTGTTCCAACGAAAAGAGGAGTACATCTTGCTCTAACTTTATCTTACTTGGATACATTGCTAAAGGTACCTGTACAAAGGATCGGAATATCTGCAACTATGGAGCCACTAGAAAAAGTTGCAGAATACTTAGTCGCAAGTGATGACCAAGAAAGTCGGAATAGTAGTAGTAGTGTTAGTATTGCAAAAGTTTCTGGTTCGAGGGAATTGGACCTTGATATTCTAATCACTCACAAGAAGTTCAGCGACTTAGCAGTGATGAAAATACTAGATGCAAATATCGAAGCAATTGCCGATTTAATATCTGCACATACAACCACACTGGTTTTTGCTAATACAAGAAAGATGACTGAAACCATTGTTCAAAGACTTCGACCATATTTAGGAGACCTTGTTGCTGGACATCACGGTTCAATGGACAAGAAAATTAGATTAAATGTTGAAAAGAAATTGAAACATGGCCATCTAAGAGCAGTAGTTACTTCATCTTCTTTGGAAATGGGAATAGATATAGGTTCGGTAGATTTAGTTCTTCAAGTTGGAAGCCCCGGGGATATTGCAACTGCATTGCAGAGAATTGGTCGTGCTGGCCACCATGTAGGCGGCATTCCAAGAGCGAGATTCCTACCGACTAGTGTTGATGATTTGATTGAATTAGCCGCACTTCAATCTGCAATTCAAAAAGGCGACATGGATAGACTAGATTTCCCAGAAAATTGTCTCGATGTAGTCGCACAATTCATGATTGGGCTAGTGATAATTAATGAAATGGATATCGATGAAGCATTTGAAGTAATTGTCAATGCGTGGTCATATCGTAACTTCGAATATGATGATTTCATCGAAGTACTTGACATGCTAGAAGATGAAAGAAGAGTTTGGGTAGATTGGGAAGAGAATACCTATGGTAAGAGAGGATATTCTAGAATGATTTATTATACAAATATTGGAACTATAGCACCTGATAATTCATATTTAGTATTCAATGCAGAAGGCTCTATTCTTGGACAATTATCGGGCTCTTTCGTTTCCAACCTTAGAAGTGGTGATGTGATTTTGCTTGGTGGTTCAACTTACAGGGTCACAAATATCCAAGGAACAAGAGTGAATGTAACCGCTGTAACTGGATATAGACCAACTGTACCATCATGGTCAGGTGAGGCGCGTTCCCGTTCTCGTGAGTTATCTAATGCATTGCTCGATTTAATAGGTCACTGTATTATCTCTCTGAGGAAGGAAGTCGATCCAAGAATAATTTTACGGGATGCATATGGATTGTCTAATCAAGTATCAAATGCAATTGCTAGGCACTTAGAAGAGCATTCTATAGAATCTTTCCAAGTACCAGATCCTTCAAGAATGTTAGTTGAACAAATAATCAGTGGTGGACATCCAACCTATATGATCACCACTTGTAGAGGTAGAGGATTCAATACTGCACTGGGTTACTTTTTGGCTGGGCTTGCTGAAAGTAAAAACATAAGTGTTATTGAGATGTCATTCGATGAAAATGGACTTCTTTTGAGAACTTCCAAAGAAATCGAACCAAGAGAAATGTACGATTCCTTTAGAACAAATAACCATATTGAAATTATTGAAAGATACATTATCAGTACACAAATTTTTGCTAAGAGGTTCAAAGAAGTTGCTGGGCGTTCATTGATTATTCCTAAAAGAATTGGTGCTGAAGAGATTAGTCCTCAACAGTTCCAGCAAAAAGCTGATGCTTTGCTAAACAAGCATAGAACAATAGATGATAGTCTTTTGATGCGAGAAGCAAAAAATGAAATTATGTTCGCAGATATAGACATTACAAGTCTGAACCAATTCCTAAACTCTTGTATTCAGGGTGATGCTCGAATTGTACACCAAAAAATGACTATTCCTTCAAGATTAGGAATGTCATTATTCATGTCTGCGTTTGAAGATTTAATGTCTATGAAGACAAGGGCTTTCTTGGTCAAAGACATAGATCCAACTGTTTTACAGAGATTACTTGGGACTAGAAGTTTAGCGACAGAACTTTCCAGTGAGGAATTAAATGAATATTATTTGAATAAGGCACCAATTCCAAAGGATGCCCCCGGATTATTGAAACTTATGTCACATGGTGGTGGTTTGGACAAATCATTCAACAACCCACTGTACAAGGAAAAGTTACAAGATATTGAATTGAATAAATTACGTGTTTGGGTCGAAGAATTATGTCAAAGTGGCAAGATTGTAAAAATAAATAATTGTGGCTCAAAAGAAATTGATGGAAAATGGTTCACCCCTTACATGGCAGAAATCCACGGAACTTTAGGAAGTCTATCGATTAACGGTGGTAAAGATGTCAAAGATCTGAGGGAATTAAATATCCAAGGATTAACATTTGATATATCTGCTGAGCATGATGGTAGAACACCAACTAAATGGAATAAAATTCCACTTGGTGACCCTCATGAAGCAATGCGTGTAAAGATAATAGAAATGCTTGGCAGTGAAGGACCAAAAACTTCAGATGAAATGGAAAAGAGATTACCTTTCACAAAAGAACTAGTCGAACGTATTTTACATGAACTGGAATCAAGAAATGTTGTATCGGTCGGTTTCTATAAGCAAACCGATGATGCAGAATATATCTTGAAAGTCGATGAACATAGGCTCACTGACGGAGATGAAGAAGTTGTTGAATATAGATGGGTTCAAAATATGGTATTCCAGAAATCATTTGCGCAATATGATGATGGATTCGCAGCATTTGATTCTCACGTGATTTTTCAAAAGCAACAAGAGTTGTTGTACAGAGTTGAGGAATTTAGATTCAAGGATTGGAAAGATTTACAACTCGATTCTGATGTAATTATGGGGAGATTATTGCACAATAGAATAGGTTATACAACCAAGAAAAATATTCCAATGCTACTAGGATTAAAACCAGAACCATGGGTTGGTCCAATGGAAGAAGAAATACTGGCTAAAATTCCTCCAGGAATCAATGTTACTAGGCAAGAAATAATGCAAGATTTCCCTAAAGGTGAAGAACATAAATCCCTTCAACGAGATCTTAAGAGAGCTCTAGATAATCTTGAAAGGCAAATGCTTGTTGTTAAACAATTTGAAGATGTTGTTGGTCGACGAAGAAGATTATCACTATTCCATAGAGTGCATGGCGTATATGAACCGATGGACTTTGAATCATCTCTTGTTGATGTCATCAAAAGACTAGGCCCAATTAAGGCAAATACACTCAGATTCTACATAACTCGTTCCTTTGAAGACTTGACAGTTGCTTTGATGAATTTAGAAAAATCAGGTAAGATTTCTAAAGTAATTTCCTTGGTTCCAGACCCTGAGGCATTCTATTGTATGCCTGAAGAAGTGGAAAAGTTACAACGTCCAAGAAGAGAAGATAGAAAATTACGAATTATGACTCAATCAGACCCATATGTTTCAAGGTTCATTTGGGAAGTTAGAAGCATACTGGATAGGGGATGGTACTTGCCGGTTTTCAAGGGTGTTGACCCAATCGGTAAGATTTTGATGTTCAAAGTGAATGATTATTTGGAGATTAAGGACTTACATATTCCGAATGCATATATTGAAGAATTTTGTCAAGCATTTTCAATCTTGCTCGACAATCACTCCGATCAGTTGGTAGATGTTGCAATTCTGAGTAATTTCAATAGTGAGCCTGTTTCTAGTATTGACGAGGTAACTAAAAAATCGCTTGAATCAATCGGTTTCAAGTTAACTGGAGAGCGAATGATTAGAGGTGGAATCGTAGACCCTCAACCGAGAGAAATTGCAGAAAGGGCTTTGTTCCATAGGCATCATCTTCACCAAAACACTCGACTTGAGAATGAAATTTTAGCTATGAGAGAAACTCCTGAAGTTAGAGATGATTTTGCACTAAGAGGAAGATGTGAAGTTTATCGTGCAGATTTGAAGAGTATGGCTAGTGCAAATAGATTACATCAAGGAATAAATCTTCGAGGCCATCAAGTTTGGGCAACTTACGAACACTTCCAAGACCTTCTCATAATAAGAGGTGAAGAATACGACCCTGACCTTTGGGATATTGTAGAATTCTTCAGTAAAAATTCCGACCCTAATATTTTCAAAGAAAGACATGCTCTCTCTCAGTCTGAATTTAGAAAACTAATCCAACCACTAATTAGAACTGGCCATATTGTTCAAGATTTCCGTGGAGGATTTAGAACTGTAAGTTTGAAGAGTAATTTAGACCCTGTTGAATTAAGAAAAGAATATCTCCGTAAGATGGTGAAAAGTTATCCTGTAATCACGCTAAAACAACTTATGAGACTTGCAGGAACACCATTTAAGCCTGAAGAATTAAAATCGGTTCTAAACGGTTTTGAGCAAGATGGAACATTGATTAAGGGATTCTTAATTGAGGACTTACATGAAGTCTGTTGGGGTAGAAAAGAGCTGCTTGAAGAGGCTAAA
>Ga0115012_10002903_pt1 | contig 10089 bp, 11 predicted proteins | sample TroAtlMetagenome_FD_88706 | JGI IMG/M metagenome (GOLD analysis project Ga0115012, IMG submission 88706) | Marine eukaryotic phytoplankton communities from Atlantic Ocean - Tropical Atlantic ANT10 Metagenome | ecosystem: Environmental > Aquatic > Marine > Oceanic | place: Tropical Atlantic...
AGGTTGTTCGTGGTTCTTGAAAAAGCAATCTCTACAGCATCTAAATTCCAACTCTTTGAACTCAATGATGAGTTTACGAGAGCAATGTTCAGAAACATGACCGAACCATTCCTCAGGGATGTTAAAGGACGGCGTGGTATTACTGATTTCCTAGTTGTTTGTGACGAAACAAATAACACAGGAGCAGTGATTGACGCTAATCGGTTTGTTGCAGACATTTATATTAAACCTGCTCGTTCAATTAACTTCATTACTTTGAATTTTGTTGCAACAAGAACAGGTGTTGAATTCTCTGAGATCGTTGGAACTGGTAACTAATAAATAATAAAAAGAAAGAAAAACTATTATGGCAACAGTAGACGATTTTAAAGCAAAACTTATCGGTGGTGGAGCAAGAGCAAACCTTTTTAAGGCGACACTCGCTTTCCCAGCGTACGCTGCAGGAGATACTGAGCTTGCACAATTTATGTGTAAAGCTGCACAACTTCCAGCCAGCGTTGTAGGTCAGATTGATGTTCCCTATCGGGGGCGTCAAATGAAAATAGCCGGTGATCGTACATACGAAAACTGGACAGTAACAATTATCAATGATACAGGGTCTGAAATTCGCGACGCAATGGAGCGTTGGCAGAATGGAATAAATACTCATGCATCAAATGGTGGTTTGACAAATCCGGCTGATTATGAGGCAGATCTTGCAATTGATCAGCTTGATAAAGCAGGCAATTCTGTCAAATCTTATACATTTAGATCGGCATGGCCGGTAAATGTCTCAAGTATTGATGTGAGTAACGAGTCCACTGATACTATTGAGGAATTCACGGTTGAATTCGCTTATCAGTATTGGGAGTCGAACACCACAAGTTAAAACTATAAAAACTGGGGAGGTCCAATCCCTCCCCGGTTTTTTGTTATAAATAATGTATTATGGCGATTAATTTATTTGGATTTGAAATTAGCAAAAAGGTTTCAGCGCAGAATAGTGTTGAACCAGTTTCACCTATACCTAAACCCAACGATGAATCTTCATCGACGGTGACAGTTGGAGGTGGCTACTACGGACAATACGTAGATCTTTCAAATACCGACACGGTTTCAGATCACGAATTAATTCGTAAATACCGTGAAGCAGCGATGCAGCCCGAGTGCGACGCTGCTGTTTCTGATATTGTAGATGGGGCTATTGCATCATCAGATGAATCTTCTCCAGTTGATTTGTCTATGAATGATTTAGAACTACCTAAAAATGTAAAGACAAAAATAATTAATGAGTTTAACCGAGTGTTAAAACTCTATAAGTTTAATAGAAATGCTGCGGAGTATTTTCGCAATTGGTATGTTGATGGTAAAGCATACTTTAATGTAATTATTGATCCTAATAATCCTCAAAAGGGTATTGTAGAACTTCGGCCGGTTGAACCAACACATATCAATAAAGTCAAAGAAGTAAAAAAACAGACTGATAAAAAGACAGGATTAGAATATGAAAAGGTTGTGGACGAATATTATGTTTATTCTCCAGATCTTGGAAATAATAGTATCAATAAATTAAACGGAATCAGGTTCGCAAATGACGCTATTATTCAAGTTAATTCTGGAATAATGGATCCTGATAAGTCTCGAACAATTGGTCACTTACATAAAGCGATGAAGCTTGTTAATCAGCTTCGTTATATGGAAGATTCTTTGGTTGTGTATCGTGTTTCTCGAGCACCAGAAAGAAGAATTTTTTATATTGATGTTGGTAACCTTCCGAAAGGTAAGGCTGAAGAATATGTTCAACAAGTAGTTTCTCGTTATAGAAATAAGCTTGTATATGATGCAAGTACCGGAAATATTAGCGATGATCGTAGACATATGTCAATGCTTGAAGATTTTTATCTTCCTAGACGAGAGGGTGGAAGAGGAACTGAGATTACCACACTTGGTGGTGGAGATAATTTAGGTCAAATTGAAGATGTTCAGTTTTTCCAACGTAAATTATATCGCGCTCTTAACGTTCCTGTTGCAAGATTAGAACAAGATAATGCTTTTAGCGTTGGGCGTGCAAGCGAAGTCTCTAGGGAGGAAGTTAAGTTTCAAAAGTTTATTGATCGTTTAAGAAAGAAATTTTCTTTCATGCTAATGGATGCTTTACGAATACAGCTTATTCTTAAAGGTGTCATTACTGAAAAAGATTGGCATGATATTGAAGAGTCTATTAATATTAACTTCCTTGAAGATAACTATTTTGCTGAATTAAAAGAATTTGAAATTCTTAGAGAACGTTTAGAAATGTCACAGATGCTTGAAGATGTTGTTGGTAAATATATTTCTGACAAGTATGTGCGGACAGTTATACTTAAACAATCAGATGAAGATATTGCTAGATTAGATAAAGAAATCGAGGAAGAAGGTTCAGGAAATGATAATGAATTTGATGATGAAATTTAAATCTCTAAAACATAAAAAGTATAAATAGTATTAATAACATGAGTGATATTGCTAAAGAATTATTTAAAAGTATTGTTACCGATACAGCTTCGCAAGAAGATTTTGGTAGTGCAATAAAGCAAAAGATGGATAAAGCTTTGGATGTTCGTAGAGCCGGCCTTACCGCAGGTATTTACAACCAGCAAGTTCCAAGCACTGAAACTGTCGTTGAAGAATCGGTTGAAGAAGAAATCACTGAAGCATCAAGTAAAGATATTGAGAAGCTTTTAAAATTTGCAGCTAAAAACGGCGGAAAACGTAAAGGTAATGTTATAGATTTTGGCGGCTCTAAAATCAAGTTTAGTTTTGATAAAGGTAAAATTAAGTTTGACGGAGGTAAAGATACTGGCGTAGAGTACTTTGATAATCTTCGTGACGCTATGTCTGCGCTAGAAATAGGAATGGAAGTCTAAACAAGAATAATAAGAAAAAATGAAAATCGAACCATTAACAGTCGCAGCAACTGCATCGCTTACCGCTAATGCGTCAACTATAAGTGATGCTCATCAAGTACTAGTACAAAACACTGGTACTGGTGCAGCATACGTGCATATAGAAACAGGAGCAACCGGAACGCGGTATGCTTCATTTTATGTTCCAACTAAAAGTAACATTATAGTTCGTAAAGATAATGCGGACCAAATTTTCGCATCTAGTGCAGCTGCAGGAACAGGTGCAAATACTAATGTCCTATTCACTAAAGTAGGTTTTTACGCATAAAAAACTATGAAATTAATTACAGAACATTTAGATAAGCTTGATTATACTACTGAAGCAAAAGATAACGGTGAAAAGGACGTTTTCATCGAAGGAATTTTTATGCAAGCGGAGCAAGAAAACCGCAATAAACGAATCTATCCTAAAGCAGTTTTAAAGTCTGCAACCGACAGATACGTTAAAGAACAAGTTAAAACAGGTCGCGCTTGTGGTGAATTAAATCATCCTGAAGGACCAGCAATTAACTTAGATAAAGTTTCACACAGAATTACCGAACTTAATTGGGAAGGTAATAATGTTGTTGGAAAGGCACTCGTACTTGATACACCAATGGGCAAAATTGTGAAAGGTCTCGTTGAAGGTGGATGCAAGTTGGGTGTTTCTAGCCGTGGTATGGGTACTGTTGAGCAAAAGGAAGGCAAAACATATGTTAAGGACGATTTCGTTCTTTCTACTGTGGATATTGTCCAAGATCCTTCTGCTCCTTCCGCCTTCGTTGAAGGTATTATGGAAGGTGTTGAATGGATTTGGGAGAATGGTCTTCTCAAACCTCAGCAAATTGAAGAATATGAGACTGAAATTAATAAAGTTCCACTTGGGCGCGTAAGCGAAGCTCAGGAACGGATCTTCAATGATTTCCTCTCCAAACTCTAAATTCAAAAAGATAAGAATATATGTCAGACGAAAACCAAATTATAGAAGACGTCGAGGAAGTTGATCTTGTTGAGAATCAGGAGCTTGTGCAGGATATTCCTGAAGAAGTTGCTGAGGAAACTGAAAACCAGGAGCTCGAGCAGGATAATCCTGAAGAAGTTGCTGAGGAAACAAGTAAAACTTTAACTCAAGCCGTCGTAGACGCACTTCTTAGCGAAGTTAAGAAGGAAGAATCCGAAGAAGAATCAGATGATGATGATTCTGAAGAAGAAATGGAAGAAGCTAAAGCCAAGACTGAAGAAGAAGATCCTGAAGAGGACGATTCCGAAGAAGTAGAAGAAGCTAAAGCCAAGACTGAAGAAGAAGATCCTGAAGAGGACGATGATGATTCTGAAGAAGAGGAAGAGGAATCTGATGATGACTCTGACGAAGTAGAAGAAGTAAATCTTCCAGATGTTAAAACTAAAGCAGGTTATCTTGCTGCAAGTTTTGACGCTCTTAAGGGAATGAAGAAATCACAACTCGTTAGCGCCTATAAGAGTGTTAATGTGAGTGAAGATGAAGGTGAAGTAGAAGTGCCAAAGACAAAGGCAGATATTATCAACGCAATGTATGGTCAACTTAAGGCCATGAAAAAAGATGAATTAATGGCCTCTTATAAGGCTATTCAGGATTCCCATTGTGAGGGTGTTAATGAGGAACTTGAGACTGAAAGCTATGCTGAAGATCTTAAAATCCTTGCCGACTCTGAGCAGGAATTGACCGAAAGCTTTAAAGCTAAGGTTAGTACTCTGTTTGAAGGTGCTGTTGCAAACCGCGTTGTCGAGATCAAAGAATCTCTTGAAGCTCAATATGATAATGATCTTCAAGAAGAAATAGGCTACATTCGTGAGTCTCTTGTCACTAAGATTGATGATTATCTTTCTTACGTGGTAGAATCTTGGATCGAAGAGAACCAAGTGTTTGTTGATAACAAACTTCGTACTGAAATCACAGAAAACTTCATGAAGGCTCTTCAAGGTGTGTTCACTGAACATTATATCGAAGTACCTGATTCTAAGGTTGATCTTGTTGATCAGCTTTCGGATGAAGTTACTTCTGTTAAAGAATCCCTTGCAGATGTTAAGGAAAAGAATGTTGCTCTCGCTGAAGAACTTGAAACTCTTCATCGTGAAAAGATTCTCTCTGAGGCTACTGCTGATTTGGCTTCCACACAAGTCGCTAAACTCGCTTCTCTTATTGAAGAAGTTGACTTTGTAGATGCAGATACATTTGCATCTAAGGTAGCTGTCATCAAAGAAGGATTCTTCTCAGATTCTGATTCGAAAGAAGAAGAAGAAGTCATCACTGAATCAACTGATTCAACTAACGTAAAAACAATCGTCGAGGGGGAAATTGATCCTAATAGCAAACTGTCAAATGACATGAAACGCTATATTTCAACTCTTTCTCGCTTCAAATAATCCAACCAAACAACAATAGAAAGAAAAAGAATTATGCTAAATGCAGAAAAAGAACTAGAAAAATGGGCGCCCGTGCTTGAGCACGCTGACGCTCCCGCTATCAATGATAGCTATCGGAAGGCTGTAACAGCCAAACTACTCGAAAACACTGAAGTTGCTCTTCGCGAGGAGGCTCAAGCATCTCAGTTCGGAACCTTGAATGAGGGTCTGAACCGAACTGATGCTGTTATTAACCCTGATCCAGTGCTTATCTCATTGGTTCGTCGTGCAATGCCTAACCTCATCGCTTATGATGTTGCAGGTGTCCAGCCTATGTCTGGTCCTACTGGCCTCATCTTCGCAATGAAGGCTCGTTTCGGTCATGCTACTGACAAAATCGATACTGGTGATGCTGAGGCTCTCTTTAATGAGCCTGATACTGACTTCTCTGGTACTGGTACACAGCAAAAGGGTCTCTTCGATTCTCCTGCTCCGTCTATCAGTAATACAGGAACCGGTATTGCTACACATACTGCTGAAGCTTCCACTTCGCTAGCGAACATGGGTTTCACTATCGAAAAGTCGACTGTTACTGCTAAGACTCGTCAGCTTAAGGCTGAGTACACCATGGAGCTTGCTCAAGACCTCAAAGCCGTTCACGGCCTTGATGCTGAGTCTGAGCTTGCTAACATCCTTTCCGCTGAGATCCTTGCTGAAATCAACCGTGAGGTGATTCGTAGCATGGTTGTTACTGCTAAGGAAGCTGGTATCGGTGTCAAGCACGAGTTTGACCTTAAGACTAATGCTGATGGCCGTTGGGCTGTTGAGAAATTCCAGTCCTTGATCTTCCAGGTCGAGAAGGAAGCCAACACAATTGCAACAGAAACACGTCGTGGTAAGGGTAACTTCGTTATCTGCTCAAGCAACGTTGCTTCTGCACTTGCAGCTGCTGGTAAGCTTTCATTCGGCGGAGAAGGTGAAGTTGATGTTGATGCTACTGGTAATACATTTGCTGGTACACTCAATGGAAAACTGAAAGTATATGTTGACCCATATGCTACAGCTGATTACGCTACTGTTGGTTACAGAGGTCCTAATCCATATGACGCTGGTATGTTCTACGCACCTTACGTGCCTCTTACAATGGTTCGCGCCGTTGGAGAGAACAGCTTCCAGCCGAAGATTGCATTCAAGACACGTTACGGTCTTGTTGCTAATCCACTTACTGGAACAGTTGATGGTATTGGAAATGCTAACAGCAACCCATACTTCCGTACATTCCGTGTTAAGAACATTAACGCTGCATAATACGGCGGTTTAAAAACCTAAATTTAAGAGGGTCCTCGAAAGGGGGCCCTCTTTTTTTATATAAATACATATATGGCTGAGAATAATTTAACATCTAATACCAATCTTCTTTCTCCTGTTGGTTTTAAGCTTACAATTAATAGGCAGAAGTATGCTAATACTGAGTATTTTATAACAAACTTTAGTATACCTGAGATTACTGCTGGTGAAGTTCAAATGAATTTTAGGGGAGGCATTTCATATCAAACAAGCGAAACTCGTCAATTCGGAGGCCTGAGTTTAAGGTTTGCTATCGATGAAGATATGAAAAACTATACAGAAATATATGATTGGATGAAGGATAACACTGAAAAGTATGAAGTTGCTGACATGATTCTTTCAGTCATGTCTAGTCATAATACTGTGAATAAACAATTTCAATTTAAAAATGCATTCCCTACTTCTTTGAGCGGAGTAGATTTTAATGTGCAGTCAAATGATGTAGAATATGCACAAGCTGATGTTGCATTTAGATATGATGAATTTGTAATTATAAAATAAGAATAAATAATACTATATGATGGATTTGAATGATATTTTAATGATGTGGAAAAAGGATGCGGTTATTGATGACGTATGCCTTGATGATGAGACACTTAAATCTTCTAAATTACACGCAAAATACTTAGAGCTTTTTTCCATGGCAAAGTTAATGCTTAAGAAAAAAGAAATGGAATATGCATCCATGAAAAAAGATAAGTGGCTTTACTACAATGGGAAGATGAGTAAAGACGACATGGATAAAAACAAATGGAAGTATGATCCGTTTGATGGATTGTCTAAGCCTATGAAGTCTGATATGGATATGTATTATTCTACTGACGAAGATCTTGTAAAAATAAAAGCTCAGATCGATTACCAGAAAACAATCATTGAAACTCTGGAAGAAATTATGGGCAATATTAGATGGCGACATACCCATGTAAAAAACATATTGGAATTTAAGAAGTTTACTTCTGGAATGTAATGTTAACAGCTTACAAAAAAGACGAATCTAAAGTTCTTCTTAGATCAGATGATTCTGGTATCCTAATGGAACTTAGTGAATATTTTACCTTTTATGCAGAAGGGTATAAGTTTATGCCTGCATATAGAAATAAACTTTGGGATGGAAAAATACGTCTTTTTGATTCTAGATCACAAACTATACCATATGGTTTGATGAAAAGAGTTGCTGAATTTTGTTATGAAAGAGGTTATAAACTAGTTTATGATAAAACGTTAAAGGAAAGTGAATTTTATGAAAAAGAGGATCTCGAAAAATTCATTAGTGAATCTACAATATCTTTAAAAGATAAATTGATAAAACCGAGGGACTATCAGTTTGATGCGTTTGTTCACGGTATACAAAATAAAAGAGCAATATTAATTTCTCCAACTGGATCGGGAAAATCTCTTATTATCTATATGATGATGAGACATTATCTTAGTCACGAAATGGATAAGAAGGTATTAGTCGTAGTACCAACTACTTCATTAGTTGAGCAGATGTATAAAGATTTTGAATCTTACTCATGGCAAGATGAATCATTCGACGTAAAAGATGATGTACATCGTATATATTCAGGAAAAGAAAAAAATGACTTTGAAGCCTCTGTTGTAATTACTACTTGGCAAAGCGCTATAAAACTTCCTCTTTCATGGTTTGCAGGATATGGTATGATTATAGGAGATGAAGCGCATACATTTAAAGCTAAATCCCTCACTACAATAATGAATCGATTAGTGAATGCTGGTTTTAGAATCGGTACAACTGGAACTATTGATGATGCTGTTTCGAATAAAATGACATTAGAGGGAAACTTTGGGCCTGTATATAAAGTTACTTCAACGAAAGAATTAATCGATGCTGACACACTTGCACAGCTTACAATTCAGTGTTTAGTGCTAAAATATAAAGATGAAGAACGTAAAGCATGCAAAGGTCTCAAATACCAAGATGAAATAGATCACATTGTTAGTCACGAAAAAAGAAACCGCTTTATTGTTAACCTAACTTGCGACCAACAAGGAAATTCATTGGTTCTTTATAACTTAGTTGAAAAACACGGTAAGCCTTTGTACAACGCATTTGTGAAAAAGCTTAAAGGTACTGGTAGAAAAGTATTTTTTGTTTCGGGAGCAGTTAATGCAGACGAAAGAGAAAAAATTCGTGAAGTTACTGAACAGGAAAAAAACGCTATAATTGTTGCAAGTGTAGGAACATTTTCTACAGGTATAAATATAGTTAACCTTCACAATATTATGTTTGCATCCCCGACGAAATCACAAATACGTGTTTTACAGTCTATTGGTCGTGGCCTGCGAAAAACTGAAAATGGCCAGGGAACTACTATATATGATCTAGCCGATGACTTTTCTTGGAAAAAGAAAAAGAATTATACCCTTAATCACGCAATTGAAAGGGTAAATATATATGCTAAAGAAAAATTTAAGTATAAAATACATGAAGTACCGCTATGAACGAAGCTTTAAAAGATTATATGAAAGGTTTCGATTTAATGGGATACAGATTACGCGATGGAAGCCACATTATAGCAAATGAAGAACAGTATGATTCAGTAATGCATGCGTTTTACGTGTCCGGTGCAGTGCAAGTTCATATTAGTGATGAAGGCAAAGCTTTCTTCTCCCCATGGTTAATTACTAACGAGGAAGAGCAGATTAGAATTTTAAATACAAATATTGTAGCTTCTGCACCCCCAATTGAAGATATAAAAGTACAATACCACAGATATATAATATCAAACAATTTACACGGAGCTCTAACTAAAAATGAGATAAAGGTTGTATTAGATCAATTATTTCACGATGGACTTGATAATCTAGAGGACATAGAAATCGATGGCGGTATATTTGATGATTATACTCCACCTATACAGAGGTCATTAGAATGGAGAAAAAAGTGGAAACCGTATGATGATAATTGAGGTTTTTGTGTTATTCTAAGAATATTATACACAGAACTATAAAGTATGTAAATAAAAAAATACGCGCAGATGTAAATATATTATGTACATTTGCGGTATAATAGTGTAGAATATGTATACAGATTATGAAAAAGAAAGCTAGAGAAAAACCGCATTATGTGAATAATAAGCAGTTTTCTGGTTCAGTTGTCGATTATGTTAATTCAGCAAATGAAGCCCGCGATAAAGGAGAAGAAGAACCAATTATTACTGAATATATCGGTTCGTGTTTCTTAAAAATTGCAGAGGGTTTATCACATAAGCCAAACTTTTCTGGATACACATACCGCGAAGAAATGGTAATGGATGCTGTAGAAAATTGTATAAAGGCTATTATGAATTATGATGTAAAAAAAGCAACTCGCACTGGTTTACCTAATGCATTTGCATACTTTACACAAATTACATATTACGCGTTTTTAAGACGAATTGCTAAAGAGAAAAAGCATCAAGATATTAAGGAATTATACATGGAGCATGCAGGCGCC
>Ga0115012_10002905_pt1 | contig 10086 bp, 8 predicted proteins | sample TroAtlMetagenome_FD_88706 | JGI IMG/M metagenome (GOLD analysis project Ga0115012, IMG submission 88706) | Marine eukaryotic phytoplankton communities from Atlantic Ocean - Tropical Atlantic ANT10 Metagenome | ecosystem: Environmental > Aquatic > Marine > Oceanic | place: Tropical Atlantic Ocean...
GCGCGGATGGCGTCCAGATACAGCGGCAATTCTTCCACTTCAAAAGCGGCCAAGAATCCCAGACGACCCCCCGAGACCCCCAGGATCCTTGAAGAAGCTCCAGCATCGAGGACCTGTCGGGCCACCCGCATGATGGTGCCATCCCCGCCTACCGCGACCACGATGTCGGCCTGACCCACCTCATGCACGGCCCGCTCGGGCACGTTCGCACCAAGGACGGACCGAACCCCTTCAGCCACGTTTGTGTCGCAGCCTTCGCCAATCACCAATTCAAAGGTTGGGGAGGTCATGGGAATCCAACATCGTACCGGAGCACGCATCTGGATTCCCCCTCAATCATGACACAAGGCCCTGAGTAAGCCGCATAAACGCGGTTTCAAGGTCGATTCTTTCGGCGGAAAGTCCGCGAACCCGGACCCCGGCAGTGACCAAACGTGCATTGATGCCCGCCGCATCCAGTGTGGTTCCCGTCTTGAGATGAACCACCAAGCGATCCTTGGTGCCCTCATCAACCGCCACCGACCGAACGCCATCCAAAGCCCCAAGTAGGCTCAAGGCCGAGTCTATTCCCCCGTCAAGCTCACACTCCAAACGCGTCCCCGAGCGGGCCGCGTCCAATGCAGACTGGACCGACCCGGCAAAGACCAATTTACCGCGTTCCAAGATTCCGACTGAAGTGCAAAGTTCAGCCAGCTCATGAAGAATGTGGGAAGAAATCAAGATGGTTTTGCCCAAGTCACGAAGCGTCCTGAGCAACTCTCGCATTTCCACCCGAGCCCTTGGATCCAAACCCGAGGCTGGTTCATCGAGCAACAGCACTTCGGGATCGTGCAACAAGACGCGGGCCACCGCCAACCGTTGACTCATGCCTCGAGACAAACCAGAAATGGGCGCTTCCGCTTTGCCGCCAAGGTCGGTGAGCGACAAGGCGTCATCAACCACCTGGTTCCGTCGGGATCCGGTAATGCCATAGCAACTGGCAAAGAACTGCAGGTACTCACGAACCAACATGTCTTCGTAGGCCCCCAAAAAGTCAGGGACGTATCCGATTAACGGTCGGATATGTGAGTTTTGCCAGCCCACCGTAAACCCGCACACGCGCGCTTCCCCCGAAGTCGGCTTGAGCAAGGTCGCCAAAATTTTGATGGTGGTGGTCTTCCCCGCACCATTGGGCCCGATGAAACCGAAGCATTCACCGGCCTCAACTTTGAGGTTCAGATCATCCAACGCCACCAGAGATCCGTAGCGTCGAGAAAGATGATGGGTCTCAAGGATGGCCACAGATTCACCGCTCCTTCACGGGTAGGGGAAGAAAAGCCCTGACCAACACAGTACCGGATGAGGTTGGCTCTCCTCCATCAACCCAAGGAGCACCTGGCGCTGGGACATCATCAAGAAAACCAATAACCATCAAACCGGGTGAGCCCAAACGCAATCCCCCACCGAATCGTCGAGCACTTCCGATGACCGAAGGACTCACGGACATCGAGAGTTCTCCAGGATTCAACCACGGAGTGGGGTGCGCCAGGGGCCAAAGCGCAGCATCAAGAATGCGATTCCGGAGATTCATCGTTGGTCGTTGACCAAAATCACCCCGGAAGGATTCTCGTGGGCGCCAACCTCGATCCTCAAGCGTGTCATCCAGTCGAGACCAACTTTGGGTGAAGTCTTTTTGGCTTAAATCCAATGGGACCCCAGGTGCCCATCCTCCGGGAGCAGCAATGTTGGCTTCGAAAGCCACCACGGGCAAACGCCCCGGATCGGCAAAAGTCGAAAGATCTTCACCGGCGACGGACTGTCGACGTCGTGGCGCAGCGTCTTCCAACACCGCAATCAAACGAACTTGTTGCAAAGGAGCGGAAAATGAATGCACCAGCACGCCCTGCACTTTGTCAACGAGATCCAAATATGGCGCCGGCTCTGACTTCAGCCGGACCACCCCCCAAGTTTCGTTGGGGGCAAGTGATCCCGTCCAAGAGAATGGGACGGGGACCCCTCGAGTCGGCAGACTCCATGCGGTAGGACCAGACTCCACCACCCGTCGATCTGGAAAAGACAAAACGGAACCATTGGGGATCCACGGACGAACCGATCCCTCAGGATGTGCAAGATCAACGCGAGAAAATCCTGTGGTCTGCACTTGACCAAAACCGACCACTTGGTGTGGACCATCGAACGTTTGATCAAGCATGGTGAAGTGACGCAACGAAACATCGGTCACGCCCGATCGGCCAAGTAGCAACAACATCAACAGCACCCCTAGGAGCGATGCACCCGCGGCCACCGGCCACACTTGATGCGAGCGGCCACGGACGCGACCCCAAAGGGCAAGACCTGGGCCCAACAACAAGGCATACAAAGGAACCAAAACGGCAACATTGGTAATGGTGGATCTGGCGGCACTTTCGGCCACCATGGACTCGAGATCCCGATCACCAAACAGTATCGATTGGTCCCAAAGCACGAGTCGATCCGAGGGCTGGCTGGCATCAAAGGCGAGCCGGGGAATGGGATCACCGACGAGAATGAACAGATCCGCGAAGAACGGCGCATCAGGCCAAGGTCTGCTCTGCCCATCTGATTCGGTTACCGGTGGCAATCGAAGAGGGCAGCCCAACCAGTCCACCCGGCCGCGCCCCCAAGGACGCCCCACCACCAGTGGGGTATCAGCCACCTTCATTTTTCCTGACCAAGGAAACGACGCTTGGCTTCGGTCCAAGACATCAACGCTCCGGCGACGATCGGCCAACATCGGGAGTGCGTTGCTCGCGCTGACCATTTCACGCAATTGGGCAAAAGTGTGGGTGCGACGGACTGGATCGATCCCGCACCACATGGGATCGGTGGAGGTCCACCCGGTCTCCGTGCCATGCAACACCAAATGTCCACCCTCACGGACCCATCGTTCAACGGCTTTCCAACGCAAACTTCCGAGGGCCGACGGCAGTCCTTCTCCTGGAAGCACCAAGACATCGGCAACATCCAGAGCTCGCCAATCCGAGGGCATGGAATTGAGATCCGTCAACGAATTGACTTCAACCTGCGAAGTGAATCCTCGAACCCGAGGGTCAGGATCACGGAGTTGACCCAATCCATTTGGAATTGGCCCAACGCACATCACAACCGTTGAGGCGACTGGAATTCGAGCCGGCATTGGTGCGACCAAACGAACCGTCGTGTCTTGGTCTTTGATCAAGACCTCCACTTGGGTGGCATCAGGTCCCGGCAAAGCCAAGACCGAAACCTCCACATCCGAAGACGGCGGTACCCCCACACGTTGTGGGGTGTGCAAGACATCCCCATCGGGCGTGACGCCCAAGCCAATCACCTCAACTTCCCGGGCCAACCCGGTGGATGACAAACGAACCTGCAGAGGAATCCAGCCACTTTCACGGACCGCCCCGGCCAGACCAATGCCCACGATCTGGTCCTGAGCAGTCGCGAGCGTCCCCGCCCCCAAAAAGGAGGCCAGAACACACCGCAGAACCGTTACAACCGATCGCATAACTCAAGTTTATGTGGCAAAGCGATGTGAAGTCAGACCCCAGAGAGACCGATTCAAAACCCATGGTTCATGACTTGATCCCCATCTTGGCCGCCATCCTGATCGGCCTCCTGGCCCTGCAGGAGCTGCTTCGCCGAATCGATCGTGGACGCGTGCGAATGGCGAAGATTGTGGCCCACCGTCGAGGTCCAGCCATCCTGCGTATTCGAGACTTGGGGCAACCGACGCGGAAAACCCGTCGGACTTCAATCACTCAGGATTGATCGACCAGCCTTGGTCTGGTTGGCGTTCAAGCAGCGGCCAGCAGGCCTCCAACACATCCCGAACGCCTTCGCCAGTCGCTGATGAACCCAAGACCACAGTGGTCTCCATCTCTGACCCCAGCGAGGAACGCATTTCTTCCACCATGTCGGTGCGGATGTCTTCCGGGATCAAGTCTGCCTTGTTCAAAAACAAAATACGAGGACGGGTTGCGAGTTCAGCGTCGAACGCCTTCAGTTCGCCCAGGATGGTGCGGTGGGCTTCAGCCGCATCAGCACCAGGAGGATCAAGATCCACCACGTGGATCAACACTCTGGTTCGGGCGACGTGACGTAAAAAATCATGTCCCAATCCGGCACCGTCCGCGGCCCCTTCAATCAAACCAGGAATGTCCGCCAAGACCAACCGACGATCGCCGCCAAGGGCCGCCACGCCAAGGTGCGGACTCAAGGTGGTGAATGGGTAATCGGCAATGCGCGGGTCGGCCGAAGTGGCTTGCGCCAAAAACGTGCTCTTGCCGGCATTCGGTAGACCGACCAGACCGCAGTCGGCAATCAACTGCAACTCAAGGTCAAGTTCTCGCTCTTCCCCCGGCTCCCCCGGCGTGCATTCTGTTGGAGCTTGATTGGTCGCGGAGACAAAATTCAAGTTCCCCAACCCACCACGCCCCCCCTTGGCCGCTTCGAACCGCTGACCCACTTCCACCAAGTCGGCCAATTGGTGACCTTGGTCATCTCGAACGATGGTGCCAACTGGAACGAGAACTTCCAGATCTTCCGCCGAAGCACCAAAGCAGTCTCGACCCCGACCGTGTGCACCGTGCTCGGCTCGAACATGTGGTCGGTGCATGAGGTGGGAGAACTCATTCAAAGCGCTATCCGCTACCAACCAGACCGAGCCACCACGTCCACCATCTCCACCATCGGGGCCTCCCTTGGGAACAAACATTTCCCGGCGCATCGATGACGAACCGTCCCCACCTCGACCGGCTCGGCAAAAGATTTTGACCCGATCAGCGAACATGAGTTCTTGACTTCAATCAGAAGGACCAACCAGCATCCGGATCATGGAGCCCCACAAGGTGTCTGGGGCATCGATACAGAGCGGTCGAAGACCAGACTGATCAGTTGACGGCAGAACCAGCAGCAGCGAACGCTTCGATACCTTCGTCAGAAGGAATCAAGTCAACGTAACGACCACGGAATTTCACCGTGCCATTGGCCACCGCGTAGAGCGTGTTGTCCTTACCCATTCGGACAAGATGTCCGGGGTGGAACTTGGTGCCGCATTGACGCACGATGATGCTGCCGGATTGAGCGACCTGCCCGCCGTAGAGCTTGATGCCCCGGAACTGCGGGTTGGAGTCGCGACCATTTTGAGTAGAGCCTTGACCCTTCTTATGTGCCACAGCAAATCCTCCAGCGGCCATCATCAGCCGAATGAGAAATATTAGACCGGAACGGGCCTCTTGTCCAGCGTTGGTTCCTTAGAACGCAGGTCAGTCCCCCCCAGATCAGCCTGAAAGGATTACCGGATGACCCATTCTGAGGCCATCAGAGTTGCTGGCATGGCCAAGCGGCCTTCCAGATCCCCATCCACCATGAACTTCAGATGGAGCGATTTTCGCAAAATGATCGCTTCACCGGTCACAGGATGGAACTCACGGGCAGTCTCGCCCGAGAGACCTGCAACAAAAATGCTGACTTCATTGGCTCGGTCATTTTGGACCGGCCAAACCGCCAAGCCGTCACGGGCATATTCCTCGCCTTGCCGGAGGTCACCAATGATTTCGTCTTGGGTCTCCAGAAGAGGGTTGCCTTGCAGCGCCCGAATGGACTCGCTCACTCGGCCGGGAACCCCCACACCCGCTTTGCTGATGACACCGGTATCGCTGAAGAGCGTTACATCAGGCACCCAGATCTGGTCACGGCCAGAGGAATTCTGCACTTGATACGTCATGTACCAGTACAGCTTGCCGTCCGCAGGATCGGCAAACAATCGAAGGCCTCCTGGGGTGCACTTCAATTCCCACGCGGTCGGGACCGGCTTGGGCACTGGATACGCCGCCGCAGAGTCCACGCCAATCAAAGCGGTGGAGGCACACAACAACATGGCAGCGGAAAGTACGGTCTTCAATGACATTCGAAGGCTCCCTAGTAGACGGACTACTGTACCCAAAATCATCCGATTGCCCGTCATCCAAGGCCAGATCTTTCCATGACAGATCCACTTCACCCCCGATCCCCGGAACCCAAAGAGCTGGATGCGGCTTTGGGAAGGCTGCTCACACCACCAAGTGCGCCCCCCCCGGCACCTTCAACCGTGAGGGGACTGCGAAAAACCCTCCGGGAAGAGCGGGCCCGTCTGTGGTGCACTGGCCCAATCGGCACCCCCCTTGGGGCCGTCCTAACCTTGCCTCGCCCTGGCCGAATTGAGATGCTTCTGGGGACGCCACTCGGTCCAGCAGACGATCCGACCCCCACCGGGCGTTGTCTCGAGGCCGCATTGGCATCAGGACGACAAACTGACAATCACTTGGCCCAACTGGTGCACGTGCCCGAGGCGGTGGGTACCGCTGAGGCGGCCAAGTTGGGTGGAATGGAATGGCTGGCAGAGCTGCAATTCCTCCGAACGGCTTCGATTCCGGAACCAGCAGCATCCATGAACGCATCAGCACCCCTCCAATCAAACATCACATGGTGCGACTGTGACGATCTTGATGCTCAAGCGTTGCATGCCGTGCTCTTGGAGACGTACGTCGACGCCCAAGATTGCCCGGGACTGCGGGGACGACGTGAACCTGAAGATATTTTGATCGGGCACGAAGCATCTGGGGTGAGACACCAATGGATGGCGGCCAAAATCGAACAAGAACTGGTCGGGGTTTTGCTTCTGGCCGAAACCCCAGAGCGGCACCTGCTGCAAGTGCTCTACGTGGGTGTGGTGCCCAAGTTTCGGGGGAAAGGGTTGGGGCAGAAATTCATGGCAAAGGCCAATGAGATCGCAATTTCACGCAAGTTGCCGCTGTCGCTCCACGTTGACCGGCGGAATACAGCTGCTCTCAAGCTGTATCGTAAATTTGATCTTCAACCACGTGAATCACGAGTTGCATGGATTGCAGAAATCCGTTAACCAACCGGGGAAAAATATGCAATTGCCGAAGCGGCGGGGAGTTTGAATCTTTCGCCCAAGCAACGAGACACTGGGTCTTCAGATTCAACACGACTTATCCACATCTTCTGCCCGAACGATTGGTGGTTCGAGAAGACAACAAGCCCAAAATCTTTTACCGCATGCTCACAACCAACTTAGCAACACAATTGGTGTTTTTATGAAGAGACCCACTTGCAGCAATGTCAACTTTCGGTAAAGTTCCGCTCCTCGACATGGACTCGTCGACACCGATTAGCTTCGCCTTGAACGCTGGCTCCAAATTGAGCCAATTCATTCAAAGCGAGACTGCCCGGTACAGGCATGGCTGCCCATCGACGTTACTCGTCGGTGACTAGGCTTCGACCAGATCACCAAACACGAGTTTTCACCCAGTCAACATTTCTGATGTTGACCCGCTGTCTCTGTGTCCTTTTCCAAGACTTGGATGCATGACAACCACGCCCCCCTTCTGCACGAGCCCCCCTGATGTCGCAATCACCTGGAATGAGCCACCGCGAACACGAGGCCACCATCTTGGGAACATTGCGCCGAGAACTTGGCGAAACGAAGTACGACCGTTGGTTGGGCAACGCCAGCGCAAGCGTTCAAGCTGGAGAGCATGGGCAGGATCCACAATCGGTGGTGATCGAAGTCGACAACGCCTTCGCAGCCCGCTGGGTGGAAACCAAATTTATTCCCGAGTTGCGGGTGGCCTGCAAAGGAATTCGCAGTGAACGCACCCCTCCCTGGCGAATTTGTGTTCGTCAAGACGGCACTGTGGAATCAACGGAGGCATCAACCCCAGTCGGTGATGGCAACCGGCCAGCTGTCCCACCATCCGCGGGAACGCCATCGCCATCACAGCCTGCCGCAGCATCTTCCAAAACCAATTGGAATCCAAACCGCGGGCCTTCCACCAGCCATCAAGCCCATCGTGGCCACGCCGGACCAATGGCCGCATACCGGCAACTTGAGCACTTCGTCGAAGGGCCCAGCAACCAACTGGCCTATCGGTCGGTGTGTCGACTGCTGGAAGACCCTCAACATGCCTCCCCCATGTCGCCCTTGTTCTTGCACGGCGATTGCGGCGTTGGCAAAACCCACCTGCTGCAAGGGGCAGTGCGAGCTGCTTCCACTCAATTCAGTCGAATCAGGTACTACTCCGCTGAGCAGTTCACAAACGAATACATTCGGGCCGTTCGCGAACACGATTTGGAACGCTTCCGACAACAGTTGCGAACCCTGGATCTCTTGGCCATCGATGACGTGCACTTCTTCTCACACAAAGAAGGCACGCAAAACGAGTTCCTCCATATGTTGGACGCTTGCCTGCTCCACGGCACCAAGCTGTTGCTGGCTGGAGATGGGCACCCCAATCGCTTCAAGGCTTTTTCACGAGCGTTGAGTTCTCGGTGCGTCTCGGGAATGGTGGTGCACATCGAATCACCAGACGTGAACACCCGTTTGGCCATCGTGAATCACTTGGCAAGTCGCCGCGGGTTGTGTCTCGAGCCCGCCGCGGCCGAATTGGTGGTAGAACGGACCCTCGGTACGGTTCGAGAACTCGAAGGAGCACTTACCCGCCTTGATGCCATGGCCCGGCTGGAGGGCACGGGCGAGACCATCGGCTTGCAATTGGTCACCCGAACGCTCGGCGCGGCCGTCGCGCCCCGACCTGTTCGCCCGACCGATGTCGTCAATGCGGTGTGCGAGGCCCTGAACATCCCCCGCCACGAACTTCTTGGCAACAGCCGGCACCGACGCATTACGCTGGCTCGAGGGGTCTCGGCCTACCTGCTGCGCGACCTCACCACGTTGTCGTGGCCAGAAATTGCGCACCAACTGGGGCGGGAACGTCACTCCACAGTTCACGGCGCGGCCAAACGTATCACCAAAGCTCTGGAGCTCGACGAGTCCACCCATTCTCTTCCCGAGCAAGGCGAAGTTCCTATGCGGCTCTTGATCGACCGGGTGCGTCGCAGCGCGTTGCAGGCTGAACGTCGATGACCAACGCCATTCCATTGGCCAAACCCAGTTTGAGCGAAGCCGAACGTCAAGCGGTTTTGGATGTGTTGGAATCCCCAGTATTGGCGAGCGGGCCTCGGGTCGAAGAGTTTGCCAAATCGATCGCTGAACTCTCCCAGCGAAGCTATGGAATCCCGTGTTCATCAGGGACTGCTGGGCTCACCTTGGTCCTCGCCGCCCTTGGCATTGGAGCCGGAGACAAGGTGGTGGTGCCAGCATTTGGTTTTGTGGCCATGGCCAACGCAGTCTGGTCGTTGGGGGCAACACCTCTGTTCGCAGATTGCGATCCACGGACCCTGAATATGGACCAGAGTTCGGTCGCCACATTGCTGGAACTGAAGCCTCGAGCTGTCCTGGCTGCCGAAACCTTTGGCAATCCCGCAGGGATGCCCGAACTGGAAGCGTTGTGCGCGGCACATGAAATCCCCCTGATCGAAGATGCCTGTGAAGGAATCGGGGGACGGATTTCCGCCCGACCTGTGGGCGGGTTTGGTCGGGCTTCAGTCTTTGGTTTTTATCCCAACAAACAGATCACCACTGGTGAAGGTGGAGTGATCGTCACGGATGACACCAGGCTGGCTGAACGGTGCCGTTCCTTGGCCAACCACGGCCGGGGAGAAGATGGATCAACCTTCGTCCGGCCGGGATGGAATTTCCGCCTCGACGAAATGTCAGGCGCGTTGGGAAACGCGCAACTTTCACGACTGGATGAAATTCTTGATCAGCGTGAAGCAGTGGCTGTTCAATACACCGCCCAACTTTCAGGAAACGTTGACCTCATTCTTCCAAGCGTTGAGACGGCCAGTCGACCTTCTTGGTTCGCGTATTGCGTTCGCCTCACCGGACGATGGAACGCAACCGTTCGGGACGAAGTCATTCAAGCCATGGCCGGCCACGAAATCTCGTGTGCCAAATACTTCCCATCCATCCCTCAGACCCCAGCTTGGCAAGGCCGTTGTGAGCCCAACGCGTGCGACACCCCCGTGGCCAACTCAATCTCCGGACGCACCATTGCTCTTCCTTTTTATGCCGGACTTTCCAGCCGCGAAATCGATTTGGTGTGCCAATCACTCGAGCTGATGATTGAGCGAGCGACCTTTCGCCAACGAGCATCACCAACCGATCAAATCGACGGTCTTGAA
>Ga0115012_10002906_pt1 | contig 10086 bp, 7 predicted proteins | sample TroAtlMetagenome_FD_88706 | JGI IMG/M metagenome (GOLD analysis project Ga0115012, IMG submission 88706) | Marine eukaryotic phytoplankton communities from Atlantic Ocean - Tropical Atlantic ANT10 Metagenome | ecosystem: Environmental > Aquatic > Marine > Oceanic | place: Tropical Atlantic Ocean...
CAGGTTCTAAATTTCTAATATGACTTTTTCCGCAAGCTCTTGCAAGCGTTTGTGCCTCTAGAGTTAAAACTTTCAAATAATTTGCTAGCTTTTCACCACCAATTTGAGGATCTAATCTTGATGCAAGTTTCTCATCTTGAGTAGTAATCCCAGCTGGATCATTTCCAGCTTGCCATTCGTCATAAAAACCTGGTTTAGTTCCTATTTTTTTATATTCATCCTCTAAATCAGGATTATTATCACCTAAAGCAATTAATGCCGCTGTACCTATTGAGACAGCGTCTGCTCCTAATGCTATTGCTTTGGCTACATCAGCACCAGATCTTATTCCTCCTGAAACTATTAATTGAACACCATCTCTATGCATTCCAAGTTCTTTGAGTGCATCAGCAGCCATCCTTACTGCAGGAAGTGTGGGAATGCCTACATGCTCTATAAAACATTCTTGTGTTGCACCTGTTCCACCCTGCATGCCGTCAACAACAATTACATCAGCGCCAGATTTCACAGCCAAAAGCGTGTCATAGTATGTTCTTGTGGCACCTACCTTAACATAAATTGGCACCTTCCAACCAGTAATTTCTCTAAGCTCTCTTATTTTGATCTCAAGATCATCTGGACCTGTCCAATCTGGATGTCTACAAGCACTTCTTTGATCTATATCTTTTGGCAACGTTCTCATTTCGGCTACCCTATCAGATATTTTTTGTCCAAGAAGCATTCCTCCTCCACCTGGTTTAGCACCCTGACCAATAACAACTTCTATGGCATCTGCTTTCCTGAGATCATTTGGGTTCATTCCATATCTGGATGGCAGGTATTGATAAACGAGTTTAGTTGAGTGCCCTCTTTCTTCTTGTGTCATGCCACCATCACCAGTAGTTGTACTTGTTCCTACAGATGAAGCACCACGTCCAAGAGCTTCCTTAGCATTAGCAGAAAGAGATCCAAAACTCATACCAGCAATAGTTATTGGAATATCAATGCAAAGTGGTTTCTCTGAAAATCTAGTTCCTAATTCTACATTCGTTCCGCAAGTCTCTCTGTAACCCTCGAGTGGGTAACGTGATACACTTGCACCAAGAAAAACAAGGTCATCAAAATGAGGGAGTTTTCTCTTGGCTCCAAAACCTCTTATTTTATAAATTCCATCTTTAGCAGCTCTCTGAATGTCAGAAATAGTTGCTCTATCAAACAAATAAGATTCTCTCCCATTTTTTGAACTATTTGTCATAAAGTAAATCCTTATATTTAATAATTACCTGAATTTTTAACATCAAAATTATATAGTTTCCTAGCAGATCCTAATCTTTTAAATTTTTTTGGATCATCTTTGATATTTGCTCTCTTAAGCAATATCTCAAGTCTTTCAAAATGATCTTTTTTCATCTCCTTCTCTACACAGTCTGCTCCAAGGTTGCCAAATTCACCTTTTATAAAAATTGTCGTTTCATAAATTGAATCACCAAGGCCATCCTCTGCATTACCACATATTACCAAATTACCTGATTGAGCCATAAATGCTGAATTATGTCCCACGGAACCTTTAACAACAATATCAATACCTTTCATTGATATTCCACATCTTGCTGAAGCATTGCCCTCAATCACCAATAATCCACCATGACCAGTTGCACCTGCTGATTGGCTTGCGTCACCTTTAACAAAAACTTTTCCACTCATCATGTTCTCAGCAACTCCAACACCTGCGTTACCATGGATCGTAATTTCAGAATTTTAATTCATGCCTGCACAATAATAACCTACATGCCCATCAATTTTAACTTCAATATCAGCATCTAAACCAGTTGCAATCGCATGAGCGCCCATTGGATTAATTATATTAAAATGATTAAAATTGTTACCATCTCTTTTTTGAAGAATTTTATTAAGTTCTTTTACTTCAAAGTTGTTTAAATCTATTTCTTTAATTTTATCCATTATCCCCCCAGCTATAAATTTTTCCTGGGCTTGGTTCCCAAACATCTGCATTAGAAATATTAGGTAATCTTGATAGAGCCCTGAATTCTGATGCCATTCCTACCCAATCTTCAGTTTCAGCAATTACTGCTGGTTTACATGCTATTCTGTCTCTTAAAACTGCAAATCCATTTTTGGTTCCTACTGCAAAAGTATAAAAGCCATCTAAATCGTCTAGTGCATCTTCAAGAGCTTTCTCGAGGCTGTGTCCTTCCTCCATTTTGTATGAGAGATAACCTGCAGCAACCTCACTATCATTTTCAGTTTGAAAGACTATCCCTTTTTCTTTAGCAAGCCATTTTCTATATTCGTTATGATTTGATAGAGATCCATTGTGCACCAAGCACAAATCTTCGCCAGTGTTAAATGGATGAGCGCCTTGAGTTGTAACAGCACTCTCTGTTGCCATTCTTGTATGCCCGATCATATGACTTCCACTCATATCTTTTACATTAAATTGATTTAAAACATCATCTGGCATACCAACCTCTTTAAAAATTTCAAGACTATGGCCAATGCTTGTAATATTAATATCTTTAAAATTAGCATTAAAAAAATTTCTTAATTCCGATGGCTTTAAGCTTATTTCAAAAGTAGCATGTGATGATACACGGGAAACTTTAATATTTAGTCTAAAATTGTTCAGAATTGATTTTTCAATTTCTGACCAATCAAAATTTTTTGTTGAATTATGAAGTGTAACTTTAAATTTCTCACGAAGGTTATTTCTATAAATTGCAAATCCAGAACTATCAGGACCTCTATCTCCCATTTCTCTCAACATAGGTGAAAAAAAACTGCCAAGCTTAGAGTAAAGTTCTTTATTCTTAAGGTATATGCCAACGATACCACACATACATGTCTCCAATTATTGATTTAATAAGCTTTAAGGTTAGGTAAGCATAACCAAAATATTAAATTTTTCTATCTTTATTTATTTTAAACTTAGTTTTTAAATTGTGATCTTCTTCCTGCAATTGTAACAATTATTCCTGCAATAATAATTAAAATTATTCCAAAGGTCTCATACAAAGAAATTGTTTGTCCAAGGATAAACCAACCAGAAAAGCCTGCAAAAATAAAAAATGAATATTCAAAAACATTTAAATAGCTTGTATCAGCCATCTGGTAGGCTTTTGTGAGCAAACCAATACCAATAAGGCTCCCAATTGATTGCAACAAAATTAAAGACCAGAGTAATTGTGAACCATTAGTCCATTCGGAGATAAAAAAATCAGGTATCGGTAAATTTATAGTTACCATATCATAAGAGTTTATTACAATTGTTCCTATAAGCCCACAAAGTCCAATTGATAAAAAAAACATTAAATTTAAAGTTAAAAGATTTTCTTTAGAGCAGAGGCGCCAAGTCGCCATGTTCCCCAAAGCTAAAAATGCACCTCCAAATATAGGAAGAAAATTAAAAAAAGAAAATTTCTCATTGAAGGGGTCAAGAATAAACCAAACCCCAATAGATCCTATTATTACTGCTGAAATTCTTCTGAAACCTATAACTTCTTTATATAAGAAATAAGATATAACAAGAACAAATATAGGTGAAGTAAACATCCCAGCACCAACGACAGCAATAGATAAAAAAGACAAACAACCAAAGTATATTAACATTGATGTCGTGTATAAGAGACTTCGTATAATTACTGCTGACCAATTAACAACAATTAATTTCTTTCTGCTGATCAACATTATCATGCAGATTAGAGAAATAACTATTATACTTCTGCATAAATGGAATTGCCATAAGCTACTTTCTTCCGATATTAAAGGTACTAATATATCGTTGGGACCAATTATAACAAAAGCTAAGATTATTAATAGACCGCCTTGTATTTCTGGTGGAAGCTTAGTAAAAAAAAATTTCATCAATTAAAAAGTTTATTGTAATTATTTCTTAGAGTTTGTTTTTGAACTTTACCCATAGCATTTCTTGGTAATTCAGATACAAAAATAATTTTCTTTGGTTGTTTAAATTTAGCTAGTTTTGTTTGAATAACCTTCATAATAGTTGTTTCGGAAATTTTCTCATTGTTAGCTACAACAATAGCAAGAACAGCTTCGCCAAAATCTTTATGGGGTATTCCAATGATAGCTGATTCTTTAACATAATTAATTCCGTCAATTACAACTTCTATCTCTTTTGGATAAATATTTAGCCCACCTGAAATAATTAAATCTTTATTTCTTCCAATAATAGAGAGATATCCATCAGATGAAAACTTTCCTAAATCACCGGTTATAAAGTAACCATCAACAGTAAAACTATCTTTAGTTTGTTCTTCCATGGTCCAATAGCCTTCAAAAATATTTTCACCTTTAATCTCAATCATTCCAATTTTTTCACTTCCAAGTTTCACATTGGTTTCAGGATCAGTAATTCTAATATTTATTCCAGGTAAAGGAATTCCGACAGTGCCAGCTCTTCTCTCTCCGTCATATGGGTTTGAAGTGTTCATATTAGTTTCAGTCATACCATATCTTTCCAATATTTTATGACCTGTAACTTTCTCAAATTCTTTATGAGTTTCAGAGAGAAGAGGAGCTGATCCCGAAATAAAAACTCTTATATTTTCAGTGATCTGAGAATTCAATTTTTTACTTTCTAATAACCTTGTGTAAAATGTTGGGACACCCATCATTACCGTAGACTTTGGTAAATACTCAATAACTTTTTCCGTTTGAAATTTTTGAATAAAGTGAATTTTAGCACCGCTTATCAAACATAAATTACATGCTACAAACAACCCATGTATATGATAAATTGGTAGAGCATGCAGCAATGCATCGTTCTCATTAAATTTCCAAATCTTTAAAAGTTCTCTTGTATTGGAGAATAAATTATTATGACTGAGCATTGCACCCTTTGACCTTCCAGTAGTTCCAGAAGTATATAAAATTGAAGCAATATCATTTTTTTTTCTTTCAATAGGAACAAAACTTGTATTTTGAGTTTTGATATTTTCCAAGAAAGTTCCAGACATATCACTATTCAAAGAAAAGGTTTTAAGATTTCTATTTTGAACTTTTTTTATGCTTTCATCATTAGATATAAATATAAAAGGAATTGAGTTTTCTATGAAGTAATCAATTTCTGAAGCTGTGTAATCATTATTGACAGGTACAAAAATACCACCAGCCCTTATACTGGCTATATATAATGCAAATGAAAAAATTGATTTCTCAAGTTTAACTAATACTCTATCACCTTCACTAAGATCTGAAGCAATTAACAAATTAGCAATTTTATTTACAAGATCATCAAATTCTTTAAAAGAGTATTTCTGGCTCTCAGTTTCTATAAATATTTTATTTGAATTTGCGTAAACTGAAAATAAATTGTCATTTAAAAAGTTGGAGGACATTTAAAATTATTTAAGGCTTATTAAAATAACAACCTATTTAATCCTCTCAACAATTGATAACTTTCTTTGCATTTCCCTCAAAACAGGTTTTTCGATCAATTTTCCATCAATAACAAGCAATCCTTTTCCAGATTTTTCAAATTCATCCACAATTTTTCTTGCATGTTCAATTTCAGCCTCAGATGGTGTAAAAACTTCATTAAGCATTTTAATTTGCTTTGGATGAATTGAACCTTTACCACTAAATCCTAAGTTTTTAGCTAAAATTGCCTCTTGCTTCATCCCATCCATATTTTCCAAGTCAAGGTATGGCACATCTAAAACGTCAATTCCAGCATTTGCAGCAGCGTGAACAATTTTTGACCTTGCGAAGAGTAAATTATCCCATGTGTTCTCACACCTTAAGTCCGCTGCCATATCAACACCACCAAAAAATAGTGCTGCAACTCTTTTACTTGACAGCGCTATATCGTAAATACACTCAAGAGCTTGATTGGTTTCCATTATTACATGTAATTCGGTATTTAATTGAGCATCTGTCAAAAGATCATCAATTAATTTTATTTCATCAGGAGATTGCACTTTTGGAAGCATAATAGCTTTCAAATCAATACCGCTTGATACAAATGCCTCTAGGTCTAACAGTCCATGTTTTGTTCTTTGACAATTTATTCTTACAACTAATTCAATATCGTCATTTAATTTTAGTTTTTTAAGAGCATTGATTGTATTAATTCTAGCCTCATCTTTATCATGCACAGCAATTCCATCCTCTAACTCAATACATACAATATCAGCTCCAGATGCTATTGCTTTTGGAAACATTTCAGGTTTTAAACCTGGTGTGAAAATAAAACTTCTTCTTGCTCTGATTTTTGAACCTGTCACAAATCTCTCCATTTACTAAAAAATAGAGTTTTTATCTAACTCCAAAATTTATCTTTAATTATAATTTCTCTTTTATCATTTTCTAAGATTTCAACAAATAGATTTTCATCTTGTTTCCAATACTCTGAATCTATCATTCCAATAGCAACATTAATCTTAAAATCAGGTGACCAAGCTGCAGAAGATATTTGACCTACAACATCCCCTGCAATATTTGTAACTTTTGAATTGTAAGTAATGGGCTGTATAGGGTCTCCTATTATTTCAATTGGCTTTATCATTTTAGTTGGATTTGAAATGGAAGTTAATTTCTTATAAGCTAAACATCCCTTACTTATTCCATTAGATAAAAACTTTCCTAATCCTGCTTCATAAGGGTTATGATTTGAGTTTATATCATTTCCATAGGACAGCAAACCACTTTCAATTCTCTCAATTAAATTTGGGCATCCAGCTCTGACGTCTAAATTTTCACCTAATTTAAATAATTCATCCCACATAGACTGCCCATATGAGAAGCCCTCAACATATATTTCATAACAGATTTGATGTGACCAACCAGAGCGAGCTATAATCATATCTTTATCTTTGAAGGTTACTTTTCTGTGTCTAAAAAATTTTATATCAGCAGCTCCTTTGCCAAATATTTTTTCGACTAGGATCTTTGATTTTGGACCTTGAATTGATAAAATATTAACGTCAGGTTCAAAAATATTAACATTTAACTCTAAACCCTCTGCTAACCCTTTAAAGTAGAAAATAACATCAGAATCAGCAATTGACACCCAGTATCTTTCGTTTTCTAATTTGACTGCAACAGGATCATTTATCATATATCCATTCTTATCAACCATTGGAATATAATAGCATTGATCATCTTGCATATTACTCAAATCTCTTGGAGTTGTCATTTGAAGTAATTTTGTTGCATCTGGACCATTTATTTCTATTTGTCTTTCCACAGATACATCCCAAACTTGAACAGCTTTTTTTAAGTGATGGTAATCATCTTCTAATGTTTGAAAAACTGTTGCCAACAACATATGATTATAAACTGTGTAGGACTTTACTCCAGCTTCCTCAACTCTTTTTGAGTAAGGAGTTCGCCTTATTCTTGACGAACCAGAAATAGTTGGTTGAAACATATAAAAACCTTAAACTAAAATTATAATTAAATTTGATTTTCCGACTATATTATATTTGAAAATCTATCAACAAAATAATTAATAAACTCTTGCTACGGGTGCAATGCTTTGCACTTCATTGGTTAATGTTGATAGTCTGACGTCTCTGTATCCTAGTTTAGACTTATTCTTCTCATCAAGCCACATTACTGTATGCTTCATCCAGTCCTTATCATCACGTTCTGGATAGTCTTCATGAGCATGAGCGCCTCTTGATTCCTGTCTTTCACTTGCTGAGCGTATTGTGACCAGAGCTTGACCCATCAGATTATCAAGCTCTAATGTCTCAATCAGGTCTGTATTCCATATCAGTGATTTATCCTGCAGACGAACGTTCCTCATATCCATCGCAATATCACCCAGCTTCTTAACACCGTCATCAAGTACTTCTGTATTACGGAACACCGCAGCATGGCGTTGCATGGCTTTTTGCATGTCCAGTCTTAACTCAGCTGTTGCTATATCACCCTTCGAATGGCGGATTCGATCGAACCGATCCAAAGCTTTTTGTGTTGCTGACCCGGGTAGAGGCGGTAAAGCCTCACCAGGCTTCATTGTATCAGCTGCCCTGTGTGCAGCAGCACGTCCAAATACAACAATGTCTAATAGAGAGTTTGTTCCCAAACGGTTAGCCCCATGCACAGATACACAAGCAGCTTCCCCAATAGCCATAAGACCTGGTGCAGTACGATGCTGATCTTCAGCTGTTGGTGATAAAACTTCACCATGGTAATTGGTTGGAATGCCTCCCATGTTATAGTGGACTGTTGGAAGAACAGGTATTGGCGCCCTTGTCACGTCAACACCACAGAAGATCTTTGCTGTCTCTGTAATGCCCGGTAATTGTTTATGGAGTGTCTCTGGATCGATATGTTCAAGATGAAGCATAATATGGTCACTATCCTTACCGACACCACGTCCTTCATTAATCTCAACTGTCATCGCACGACTGACAACATCGCGGCTTGCAAGGTCTTTGGTTGTTGGAGCATAACGCTCCATAAATCGTTCACCTTCTGAGTTGGTCAAATACCCACCTTCACCTCTGGCACCTTCAGTGATCAGAACACCGGCACCGTAAACACCCGTTGGATGGAACTGAACAAACTCCATGTCCTGAAGCGGAAGACCTGCCCTTAGTACCATTGCATTGCCATCACCTGTACAGGTGTGGGCTGATGTACAGGAGAAGTAAACACGTCCATAGCCACCTGTTGCTAAAACAGTCTTCTGGGCACGGAAGCGGTGCAGGGTACCATCTTCCATGCATAAAGCCAGAACACCACAGCATCGGCCTTCATCATCCATCAAAAGATCAAGTGCAAAATACTCGATAAAAAACTCTGCCTTATACTTCAGGCATTGCTGATATAATGTATGAAGAATCGCATGCCCTGTCCTGTCAGCTGCTGCGCAAGCACGGCGGGCCATGGCCTTGCCATGCTCAAGCGTGTGGCCCCCAAAAGGTCTTTGATAAATCTTGCCTTCCTCTGTTCTTGAGAAGGGAACGCCATAATGTTCAAGTTCAATGACAGAGGGAATGGCATTGCGGCACATATACTCAATGGCATCCTGGTCACCGAGCCAGTCAGATCCCTTGACTGTGTCATACATATGATACTGCCAGTTATCGCCTTCACCCATATTATTAAGAGCAGCACCAACACCGCCCTGGGCTGCGACAGTATGCGAGCGTGTTGGAAAGACTTTGGTAATACAGGCTGTTTTAAAGCCTTCAGCTGTCATGCCAAGTGTGGCTCGCAGACCTGCCCCACCAGCGCCAATAACCAAAACATCATACTCATGGTCTGTGATAGAATAGCTCGTCATAATAATCTCTAAAATGAGTTTAATTATATATTATATAAATAATACAATAGAAAATTACAAAAATATGTTTATTTTTTAGATATATGCTTTAATTAATGATTATCATTTGTAGGGAATAATTATATGAAATTTCAGCTAGCGGTAAATCTTGAACGTCAGTCTTCTCGAGAAAATATGAAAGAGGTTGCTAACCATACATTAGAAATGGTTAAAATGGCTGATAAAGGTGGATTTAATATTGTCTGGTCAGCTGAGCACCATGCTTTAGAAATGACTATTGCCCCAGATCCATTTCAACTTCTGACATGGTGGGCGGGTCATACTGAAAAAATAAGATTGGGAACTGCTGTTGCAGCTGCTCCATATTGGCATCCAATAAAATTAGCTGGTGAAGCGGCAATGACTGATTTGATTTCAAATGGCAGACTTGAGTTTGGGATTGGTTCAGGCGCATATCAAAGAGAGTTTGATAGAATGTACCCTGGCTTAAAGCAGTCAGATGCTTGGAAGTATATGCAAGAATCTTTACCAGCTATTAAGGCATTATGGAAAGGTGATTATGAGCACAAAGGTGAATATTGGTCCTTTCCAACTTCTACTTCTGTTCCAAAACCAATTCAATATCCTCATCCACCAATTTGGGTTGCGGCAAGAGCACCTATTACTTTTGACTTTGCAGTAAAAAATGAATGTAATATAATGTCTTGGCCTCTTACTAGACCTATGTCTGAAGCAGAGCTTTATAAATCAAGGCTTGATGAAGCAATGCAAAAATTTCCTGAAAAACCAAAACCTATTTTTTCCATGATGAGGCATACTGCTGTTTA
>Ga0115012_10002908_pt1 | contig 10084 bp, 7 predicted proteins | sample TroAtlMetagenome_FD_88706 | JGI IMG/M metagenome (GOLD analysis project Ga0115012, IMG submission 88706) | Marine eukaryotic phytoplankton communities from Atlantic Ocean - Tropical Atlantic ANT10 Metagenome | ecosystem: Environmental > Aquatic > Marine > Oceanic | place: Tropical Atlantic Ocean...
GAGAAATATGAAAAAAAATGCGAGTTTTCCATATTAGTTTATAATTCAGTTTAAACCTGAACTATTGTTAAAAGTCGTTACGAGACTGCTGGCACTTAGACGAACGGGTACCCATTGAAGAATCAGGTGGATCCTTGTTACTCTCAAAAAGTACCGATACTCAGGGCCAGCGCCGGAGTCGGTGGGGTTTCAGATTTCGGTTTTAGCCTTTTAAAGGCAATTCTTCGCCGTCCGGCGTTGTGGGTATTGGTGTGCAAAAAGATTTGCTCTGGTCAAGAGTTCAAGGTTCGCTCCGTGAAAAACTGGGAGCGCAAAATTTCGAAATTTGGATTCGCCCAATTCAAATGGGTTCCATTCAAGATGATTTTGTGAACCTGGAAGTCCCCAATCGCTACTACCGAGACTGGGTCGCAGCAAACTACGGCCCGGCCTTGAACCAAGAGCTGGAACAAATCATTGGCCGTCCCGTTCGACTCCAATTTCACGTCGCCACGAAACAAGAAGAACCCTCACCGGTGGCATCGGAACCCACCCCTTCGGTGGACGTTCGTTCCGATGACCCAATTCCCGGTGTTTCGCCCGACAAGACTTTCGAAAACTTTGTGGTCGGTAAATCAAATGAATTTGCGCATGCAGCCGCCCTTGCTGCAGCCGATTCACCGGGGGAACCCCAATACAACCCCCTCTTCATTTACGGAGAAACCGGACTGGGCAAAACCCACCTGGTTCACGCAATCGGAAACCGAATTCGATTCCGCAATCCTGAAGCGCGAATTTTGTACGTCACCGCCGAACAGTTCACGAACGAACTCATCGATGCCTTGCGGTATCGCAGAATGCCCGAATTCAGAGATCGTTACCGAAAACAACCCACTGTATTGTTGATTGATGATGTTCAGTTTTTAAGCGGAAAAGACCGCACCCAAGAAGAACTGTTCCACACCTTCGAATGGTTGAACGAACGGGGCACTCAGATTGTGTTCACCTCGGATGTACTTCCAAAGGAAATCCGCGGATTTGAACCCCGGCTCCGAACCCGTTGCGAATGCGGGATGCTTGCTGACACTCAAGCGCCAGACATGGAAACCCTGACAGCGATTCTCCGACAAAAATCAGAAAATCAAGGGTTGAACATTCCCAGTGAAGTGGCCCAATGGATCACCGCGCGCGTGCACGGAAACGTTCGCGAACTCGAAGGCGCCGTCAATCGATTGAATGCCGTCATGCGTTTGCGTCCAGGCGCATTGACCCTTGAAGTGGCCCGACAACACCTCTCCAGCATGCTGGACGATACCCCCTCTACGGTCAGCGCCGAAGACATCATGGCCACCGTAGCGAACTTCTACAACGTCAAAGTAAGCGACCTCAAAGGCTCACGGCGCCTCAAGCAACTTGTTCGTCCTCGGCACGTCGCCATGTACTTGATTCGAAAGTTTACAGAACACTCCTTTCCCGAGATTGGCCGCATCTTTGGAAACCGCGATCACGCAACGGTTCAACACGCCGTAAAGAAGATTCGCGGGGCCGTAAAAACCGATGTTGACATCCGTTCTGCGGTACAAACACTAGAACGAAACATCCATCGTGGCCTCTGAGCCCTGTGGACAACCCGTGGACAACCAGCGGATTGGTTATGCAACCACTGCGAACTTCTCGGACCACCAAATTTTGACCCCCACTTTTTCCGCATCAATCCCAGTAAACCCACAATTCAATCCACAGATCGAAAACTACTTAAGTTACTGGAAATGCTAAACTTTTTTCACCTTTACACAGCTTCAATAGGCCCTATGGATCTACTACTGATCCAAAGATCCTGATCTTAATTTAGATCCATAGCAGGCAGACGGGGAGTATCCATGGACCTCATCATCGACAGGGAAGAACTGATTCGCGGCTTGAGCCGCGTTCAAGGCATTGTCGAACGACGAACAACCAACTTGGCTCTGGCTCATGTGTTGTTGAGTGCAGAAGGAAACACCCTTCGACTGACAGCAACGGACACCATGGTTTCGTTGGTGGCTGATTACGTGGCACGAGTGGAACGCCCCGGTGAGATTTCGGTGGACGCCCAAAACTTGTTTCAAGTGGCGAGGCACCTTCCGGAATCCACGGTTCATTTGAAAGCGGAAGCGGGCAATCGTTTGGCCATCCATTCGGGCAAAAGTGAGTTTCATTTGGTGGGAATGAGTGCCGAAGACTACCCACCGTTGCCTTCTCGAGACGACCGTGCATCGCTCAGTGTTCCTGGAAGCACACTTCAACGATTGATTGTTGAAACGCTGTACGCCGTGTGCATGGACGACAGCCGATACGGTTTGAACGGAGCTCACCTCGAAGAAATTACCGCTGAAAATGGCGAAGCCCGGGTCCGAATGGTGACCACCGATGGCTCACGTCTCAGCTTTTCAGAAACCGGATACGAAGGCGAATTCAACATGGGTCGACGCATGTTGTTGCCCCGAAAAGCGTTGGATGAAGTTCGAAAATTGTGCGACGGGGATGCCGGCCTGTGGGAGATTGCCTTTGGCGAGCGCTCGGCCACGTTCCAAACCACCGGAATCACCCTGATGGTTCGTTTGGTGGATGGGGAGTTCCCCGATTACCGCCAGGTGTTGCCTGCAGCATTCAAACGCAAAATGACGTTGGATAGGTCGGCATTTTCTGATGCCCTCAAACGGGTTTCAATTGTGGCATCCGATCGGAATCATTCGGTTCGGTTTGGTTTTGAAGCCGATAAGTTGGTGTTGACGGCCCAAAACGTGGACTTGGGCAATGCTCGGGAAGAAGTTGGCGCTGATTTTGAAGGGGAAGAATTCGATACTGGATTCAACATTGCCTACTTCTTGGACATCATGCGGTACACCAGTGGCGATGAAATTGTTTTGGAGATGGGAGAACCCCTCGATCCATGCATCGTTCGGATTCCCAACCGCGATGATTGCCAGTTTGTCGTAATGCCAATTCGATTGGATTGATTTCCAGTGCACCTGACGGGTATTCAACTCGCAGGGTGGCGAAACCTGGCGGACACCAACATTGATGTCAGTTCGCCGTTGGTTGTGGTGCACGGCGACAATGGACAAGGGAAGTCGAATCTCCTCGAAGCCGTTCATGTTTTGGGAACGCTGAAGAGCTTCCGCGAACCCCGAGCGCGCCGATGGATTCGTCACGGGGACAAAGGAGCGCGCATTCTTGGTCGTGTGCATTCGACCATGGGAACCCGAGCCTTGGTTTGGCGCTGGTCGGATGACGGTCGTCGGTTGGAAATGGATGGGAAAAAGTCGACCGATTTGAACGATTGGTTTGAAGTTCTTCGCGCGGTGGCATTTTGTCCCGAAGACGGAGCCATTGTTCGAGGTGAACCCGAAAAACGCCGTCGTTTTATGGATCGAGCAGCATTCAATGCTCACCCAAAACACTTGGCTATGGTCACGGAATACAGACGGGTATTGGGTCACAAACGCGCATTGTTGATGGAGCGCCACATTGATCCGCTTCAGTTGGATGCATTTGACGCCTCTCTGGCTCGCTCAGCGGCTTCTGTGGTCAAAGGCAGGGTTGGAGTCGTAGAGGAACTCAAAACGTCATTTGGGGCCATGCACGAATCGATTGCGGGCACCGGTGATGTGCAGATGAAAGTGAAAGTCAGTGGTTTGGGCGAAATTGAAGGTCAAACGGAGGCAGAAATTGAAGAAGCGCTTCGAGATGCCATCGCCAAAGCTCGACCCGATGAACTGAACCGCAAAACAGCATTGGTGGGACCTCATCGGGACGATTTGATCCTCACGATCAATGGAAAGGCCGCGAGAAATTTTGCTTCTCAAGGACAAGCCAGAAGCATTGTATTGGGCTTGAAACTCGCGGAATTGGATGCCGCACACCAACGCGGAGTGGTTCCTCTGTTTTTGTTGGATGACCTGACCAGTGAATTGGACCAGGGACGACGCGAGCGTTTGGTTGATGTTTTGACTTCATTGAAAGGCCAAGTTTGGGTCACGACAACGGACCCCGCATACCTTGGAGATCTCTCCGGTACGGATCACTTGAAACTGCGTGTTTTCAACGGTCAGATCACCGCCGATTAGATCCCGGTTTTAAAACCCCTGAAAACGATGGACGACTCTCCAGATCCTCGTTACGCAAAAGGCCTGCAATTGTTTGATTTTTATGGCGGACATAGGCCATGGAAAATGGGCCCTAAAAACGGGGCGGAGAGTAACTGAATGGACACCGACACCAAGCCGAACGGATCGGGTGAATACGACGCATCTTCCATCACTGTACTGGAAGGACTCGAAGCGGTTCGCAAACGCCCCGCGATGTACATTGGATCGACAGGACCCAACGGACTGCATCACTTGGTGTACGAAGTCGTGGACAACTCCATCGATGAAGCGTTGGCCGGTGAGTGCACTCACATCACGGTCATTCTTCACGCCGATGGTTCGTGTTCGGTGGAAGACAACGGCCGGGGAATTCCCGTTGACATTCACCCCAAAGAGGGTCGTCCAGCGTGTGAAGTTGCCTTGACGACCCTGCATGCAGGCGGGAAATTCGACAAAGACTCGTACAAAGTGTCGGGCGGGTTGCACGGCGTGGGTGTGTCTTGCGTGAACGCATTGTCTGAATGGCTCAAACTCGACATTTTTCGCGATGGCAAACATCACAATCAAAACTTCTGCCGCGGAAATGTGCAGACTCAGCTGGAAGTGAAAGGCGAATCCGATGGGAAACGCGGCACCCGGGTGAGTTTTCTTCCCGACGCTGAAATTTTCCAGGAAACCGTAAACTTCAGTTTTGATGTGTTGCACTTGCGTTTGCAAGAATTGGCGTTTCTCAACCCGGGAATCACCATTATTTTGGACGATCAACGCGAAGAAAAGAAAGTTGAGATGCGGTACGACGGAGGAATCCGCGAATACGTACGACACCTCAACGAAGCCCGGTCAGGTTTGCACGAGGACCCCATTTACGTTTCCGGCACTCGCGAAGGCGTGGAAGTGGAAGTTGCGATGCAATGGACCAGCGCGTACTCGGAAAACCTTTGCAGTTTCACCAACAACATTCGGACGATTGAAGGCGGGACGCACGTGTCCGGTTTCAAAGCCGCTCTGACCCGAACGGTGAACAGTTTTGCGGCCTCCAAGAAAATGGTCAAAGCAGACAAAGGCGAATCGATTTCGGGTGATGACATTCGGGAAGGACTCACAGTGGTTCTTTCTGTGAAGGTTCCTGAACCTCAGTTCGAAGGACAAACCAAAACCAAACTTGGAAACTCCGAAGTGAAGGGATTGGTGGATTCATTGGTGTCGGAACAACTGGGCTATTTCCTTCAGGAAAACCCCGGCGTTTCTCGCTCCGTGGTCACCAAGGCTGTCGACGCCGCTCGGGCGCGCGATGCGGCTCGAAAAGCACGTGACCTGGCTCGGCGAAAGTCGGCGTTGGAGGGTTCAGATCTCCCAGGAAAGCTCGCGGATTGCCAAGAGAAAGACGCCGAGAAATGCGAGTTGTACCTGGTGGAGGGCGACTCAGCGGGCGGTTCGGCCAAACAAGGACGAGACCGCAAATACCAAGCCATTTTGCCCCTTCGCGGAAAAATCCTGAACGTCGAAAAGGCGCGCATGGACCGCATGCTCGGAAACCAAGAAATCTTGACCATGATTTCGGCTCTGGGTTGTTCGGTTGGAATGGACTTTGATGTTGAAAAACTCCGCTACAACCGCATCATCATCATGACCGATGCTGACGTAGATGGTTCGCACATTCGCACCTTGCTGCTCACGTTTTTCTTCCGGCAAATGCAAACCCTGGTGTCCGGTGGGCACCTCTACATTGCCCAACCGCCCTTGTACAAAGTGAAGCGTGGGAAAAAAGAGCGCTACCTCAAAGACGACGCTGCACTGCAAGAGTTCTTGCTTCAGCAAGGGGTCAAAGCCCTGACGTTGTTGACCGGCAATGGCGGCCTGATCACGGGCGATGATGCGTTCGAAATGCTTGGAAAAATTCAGTCTTATGTGGGCCGAATTGACCGGGCTGAACGTCGAATTGTTCCCGATGTCCACGATGCTTGGTACACGATCGGTGGCCACACCATTGATCGGTCCGACGAAGCGGCCATGACCAAAGCGAGCGAAGACATCCGCGGCGCCCTTGAACTCGTCAGTCCGGATCTTCACATCTCCGGAATTGAAGTCATCAAGGACGCCGATTTTGGAACCTACGCCATTTTGGTCTCAACCCTCCGTGACGGTGAAGAACGGCGTTCTTCGCTCGGCGGCACCCCCGAAAGTGAAACCGTGGTTGAGTTGGTCAATGAGTTGACTGAATCCATGAGTCTGCCGGTCAAATTGTCGGAAACCGGACCCGACATTCATTCATGGCGATTGCTCCTCCAGGTCATCATGGAAAAAGCCCGGAAGGGGTATGAGATTCAGCGATACAAGGGTCTGGGTGAAATGAACCCGGACCAACTGTGGGACACCACCATGAATCCCGACACGCGCACCTTGTTGCGGGTCAAAGTGGAAGACATGAACCGCGCCGACCACATTTTCAGTGTGTTGATGGGCGATGAAGTGAATCCCCGACGGAATTTCATTCAAGACAACGCTCTCAACGTCAAAAACTTGGACATCTGAGGACGACATGCGCGGCTCTCGAATTGTTGGAATGGGCCATTGCGTGCCCGATCGGGTCGTCACCAACGACGATTTGGCCGTCCTCATTGATACATCCAATGAATGGATTGTTCAGCGAACGGGGATTGAAGAGCGGCGCTGGGTTGAGGGCAATGTGGGCCCTGCAGACTTGGCGCTTGAGGCCACCAAAGATGCCCTCAAGGAAGCCTCCTTGTCCGCATCTGATTTGGACATGATCATTTTTGCGACGTTGTCTCCGGATGTGAATTTTCCGGGTTCAAGTTGCATCTTGCAGAAGATGTTGGGCGTTCCTGGCATTGCCACATTGGACATCCGAAACCAGTGCACTGGTTTTGTATACGCGCTTTCCATCGCCGATCAATTCATCAAAACGGGAATGATGAAAACGGTGTTGGTTGTGGGCGGTGAAGTTCACTCGTCGGGCCTCGACATGACCACGCGCGGGCGCGATGTGACCGTATTGTTTGGGGACGGCGCCGGCGTCGCGATCGTGACCGCCACAGAGGGTGAACACCGCATATTGGATTCGAAACTTCATGCGGATGGCACCGATTACGATGTGCTGATGCTGGAAGCGCCTGCGAGCAGGCTCAATCCCCGCCTTACGCCAGAGATGCTGGACGAAGCACGCCACTACCCCACGATGGATGGCCGCCAAGTGTTCCGAAAGGCAGTAACGGCGATGCCGGCGGTGGTTCACGAAGTGTTGGAACCCCACGGGTTTGGGACGGACGACATCGATATGTTGATTCCCCATCAGGCCAACCTTCGAATCAATCAGATGGTGCAACGAAATTTGGGCCTCAGTGATGATCGTGTGTTCAACAACATCATGAAGTACGGAAACACGACTGCCGCATCCATTCCCATTGCGCTGCACGAAGCCCTCCAAGCGGGAAAAGTGAATACAGGCGACCTTGTTGTGCTGACTGCTTTTGGTGCGGGGCTGACTTGGGGAGCCAACCTTTTGCGGTGGTGACTGCACCGTGAAACTCAAAGAGTTCAGCGACCGTCGTTTGCTCATGCTCACCGGCAAAGGTGGCACGGGAAAAACACGCGTGGCGGCCGCTTTGGGCTTGGCAAACGGTGAGACCGGCAAGCGGGTATTGGTGGTTGAGGTTGATTCACAGCGCTCGGCGTTGGCCGAAGCCTTCGGCCAACCGTTGGGGTACGAGCCCACGCAAATAAACGCCAATGTTTGGGCGGCAAACATCACCTTTCAGCCGGCATTGAAAGATTGGTTGGATCAAACCATTCGTGCTTCACGCATTGTGAGCTTGATCCTGAAAAACCCCATGGTTCAAGTGTTTCTGGACGTCACACCGGGCGCTCGTGAAATTGTGGTTTTGAGTCGAATCGTGTCGTATTTGGACGATTTCGACCAGGTCATTGTGGACCTACCAGCATCCGGCCATGCCGTGGGATTGCTCAAGATTCCTGACACCGCCAATCGGCTCATGAGAACCGGACCGATTCACGATCGTTCCGGTGAAATTTTGGCGGAGTTGAGGGGGCCTGACACCGCGTTGGGCATCGTGGCTTTGCCCGAAGAGATGGTGGTGAATGAAACGGTTGAGCTGTACGGCCAGTTGGGAACTGTGCTGCCGGATTTGGATGTTCCCATTGTGTTCTTGAATCGATGCGCAGCCCCCACCATGACCGATGATGAGCACAAGTTGTTGGCGCGCCTTTCTCAGCATTCATCGTTGGGCAAGGAAGCGATGGAGTTGTTGCTGGCTGGGCGATGGGACGCCGAGTTGGAGCGGGCCACAGCGGATTCATTGGGGCGGCTTCACTCTGAAATAGGAGTGACGGTTGTCCCCTTCCCTCGGCTGGGTGTGTTGGGTGGATTCCCCGGCGGCCCGATGAAGGTCACCCAACAGATGGCGGGCGCATTGCGCCGTCGCACGTTGTTGGAAGCCAAGAAGGGGAAAGAAGCATGACGCTCACCTCTTTGTTGGAGTCGCACAAGCTCATCATATGCGTCGGTTCGGGCGGGGTTGGCAAAACGACCACGGCCGCGGCGATTGGCCTCAAAGCCGCGAAGCAGGGACGAAAAGTGCTTGTGCTGACCATCGATCCCGCACGGCGTTTGGCGAATTCACTGGGCCTGAATCAGTTCGGCAATCAAGAAACTCAGATTCAACTCGATGGCTCCATTCCGGGCGAGTTGTGGGCCATGATGCTCGACACTCAAAGCACCTTTGACGGATTGATTGAACGGGTCAGTCCCGATGAAGAAACGAAGGACCGAATTTTCAACAATCGCGTCTACCGGCACATTTCGGAGTCGTTTGGTGGGTCGCAAGAGTACATGGCGACCGAGCAGTTGTACGAAGTGGTGAGTTCCAACAAATACGACCTGGTGGTTTTGGACACCCCGCCCGTGAAAAATGCCCTCGATTTTTTGGAATCGCCCGGTCGTTTGGTTCAGTTTTTGGACAAGCGCATCCTGACGTGGTTTTTGTCTCCGCAGGAAGAAAAGCGTGTATTTGGGCGTTTTTTCCGCGGCACAAGCGCGGTTGTTTTCAGATTATTGGGCTCCATTTTTGGGCGTGAATTTCTCGATGAACTCTCTGAGTTTTTGTACATTTTCAGGGATCTGTATGACGGGTTTCGGGAGCGTCACGAGGCGGTCATCCGGTTGTTTGAGCAACCCACCACTACGTTTGCGGTGGTGTGCGCCCCAAACGAGCCCTCGGTGGCGGTGGCGGGCTATTTTTTGAACGAGTTGAAGGGGCGTGGAATGCCCTGTGCCGGCGTGTTGGTGAATCAAATGCACCCCACGTTGGGTGAACCGCTCGATCCGGCATCGTTGTTGGAAGAAGATGCGCGTCGACTGGCCTCAGATCTGGATGAAAACACCGTAAATCAGTTTTTGGCGCGCCTTGGGGTCAATCATCGTCGGTTGCTTGGATTGTCTCAATCCGAACAGGCGATGACAGGACAACTTCATCCTTTGCTCAATACCGAACAAACCATGTGGCAAATTCCTCGTTTGGAAGGCGAAGTTCACGACATTGAGGCGTTGGGTCAGATCTTCGATCACGTGAAGGAAGTTCACCGGAAGTGAACGAACTTTTTTGTGAGCCCACTGGTTCGTACTAAGATGCGTTTCCGGGAGAAAGCTCATGACCACGCGCTTCCTAATCACGTTCGTTTTGGCCCTTTTTGTTGCGTCGGATGCGCAGGCACGAAAAGGATTGCCGGAGCCCGCCAAAAACCGCGCTCATATTGGTGCGGCATGGACGCCCGGTAGCACGCATGTGACCGGCGGTTTCGACTCGCGCATGACGCTTTCCATATCGATGGATGTGGGAGGGTTTGTGTCGGTGGATGAAGCGGTGGAACCGGCGACGGACGATTCCTGGGTGCTGCGTCATGGATTGTTTGTGTTGCCCGGCGTTCGGGTTCCTCATCGA
>Ga0115012_10002912_pt1 | contig 10074 bp, 9 predicted proteins | sample TroAtlMetagenome_FD_88706 | JGI IMG/M metagenome (GOLD analysis project Ga0115012, IMG submission 88706) | Marine eukaryotic phytoplankton communities from Atlantic Ocean - Tropical Atlantic ANT10 Metagenome | ecosystem: Environmental > Aquatic > Marine > Oceanic | place: Tropical Atlantic Ocean...
ACTGTTTCTAAATACTTTTTTTTAATATTAGTTTTCATTCTTTCTAAAGCGCAAGTCACTAAAATTTGAGAAATTTCGCCTCTTATTCAATCTTTTAATTTTAAAGAGGGTGAATTTGAAAATCTTTTGGGACATCCTCCTCCTCCTCTATTACCTGTGCGAAAGCAAGACGATATTTTATGCCATTTATCAAACCTTATAGATAATCCTAATCAAATTAGTTCGATAGGGGATGCAAGTAAGGAATGGTTTGAAAAATATAACGGAATCGGGGTAGCGCGAAAATGGCTCTCCTTGTTAGTGGATAACTCGTAATCAAAAAGCAGTTCGCATGGATTCCGCTGATTGGGCATGGGGCACATCGAAATAAAAAAATATAAATGTCAGCCAAGCTTGATACAACGCTGGCTGAGATCGCATGCTACAAGTACTTGCAAATTCAACCCTAATTTTAATCTTCTTACTGCAGTCGCAAGATTATTTGTTATTTTCGTACGGCCCGAGCGAGGGTTACACACCTCTCTTCCTTGCGCGTTTGTTCAAAGTTAGGATTCATTTCCGCGTCAATATAATTTCATTGTTCTGCATATGATCAAGTTTTATGGCGCAATAATCTCCTATTCACTAGATCAAGAATTTTTTGCCGTTCTGACTTTGTAAAAAGATACCAACCTGCGATGATAATCATAACCAGCCCTATCGATAATATCAGTGTGTGAATATGCGCTCCCCAAAAGAATCCTGCCCAAACTGCCCCCATACCCAAAACCAACGTCAGAATAATCAACATCCCAACAGGCACGTATTGCCAAGGCAGCGGATATGCCCGTTGTGCCAGCCAAGAGGAGACACCTGACTTGGTGATGTAACCAAGCATTACTCCTAACCCAACACCAAGCAAATCCAAAACAGGCGCTAACAACCAAATACCAGCGAAGGTCGCCAACAAGGCTAGAGTGCTGGCATATAAACTAAGATAGCTACGCTTAGAGATCCCAATGCCAATTTCTGTAATCCAGCTTATCGCCTGGATCGCTAGCCCCATAGCCAAAGGAAATACCGCGGCAAAAGCCCCAGCATAACGTTCGGACGCAAGGAAATGAATAAGAGGCTGCGCAATGAGAGAGAGCAATATGACCAATATGCAGGCACACACGGAAAAAAGCTTCAACACCAAATTATAAGTGTGTCCCGCGTCATTCTGCTTATATAGTGATAATGAAAAGGGTCCCCACGCTGTTTGAAACGCATTTGTCATTAGCATCATCAACATAGCTATTTTTGCGCCTGCTGCATAAAGACCAAGCTCTTCCGTTCCTAAGAAGTGGGCGGTCAAAGAGCGTTCGAGCGTAGGCGAAAATGCACCTATCACGCATATCACGCCATAGGGTAGAGCAAACGGAAGCATTTCGCACAGGCAGTTAAAGTCACGTGGCCGTGTTAACCAGTGTCGAATAAAATACAACCCAAAAAACCCGAAAATCAGACTTGTAAACAGACTTACCAGCAATACATCTTCTATCCCGGCATCGAAAACCATCACTATCAGCACCAACAGCAATCCCTGAACCACAGTAAAGCAAAGCGACATTATAAGAAACTTAGCTCTGGAGAAGGTCCATTTAAGCAAATTCTTTGAAAAATTTATGAGCAGCAATGACGGCAACTGCAACAAAACGATTTTAAAAAACAGCTCGGCCTCATTTGCATCGATAATCAATCCTGAAATCTTGTCAGCGAACCACCACAGTAACGGCAGAAAAACTGCTAGTCCTACAAGCTGAAACAGCAAAGACTGTGAAATAATTTGGCGCCGGTCTTCCGTATCCTCATGCTCATAGAAATATCGTGCTACAGCAGAGTCTTGACCGAATATAAACAAGATGGCTAGCAAGCTTGCTAGCACAAGAAAGAAGTCAATAACACCGTATTCCAATACGGAAAAGTGTCTTGCAAGCAGTGGAAAGGTTATTAACGAAAACGCTTTGCTGATTGCAGCAGCGCCTCCGTAGATTATAGAGTCTTTGAATAGAAATCCAAGCCGACCTCGATGGGAAAGACCTTCAGGTGTAGCTATCTTCATCTCACCCATTCATCATCCGATAAGTCGATTCCTTACTATGCTTTTCAATAGGAGCTATGGTAAGCAAATCCAACCATTGCTTGGCTAGTCCAATGCCATTGTATTGGTTAAACCAATCACCAGAAGCCTTACCAATATCATATCGTGACTGCGGGTTATCCAGCATATTTAGCAGGTGATCATATACATCCTCTTTCCTGGTGACAGCCAGCACCGGGGGCCGAGGAATCCCATACAAATCCTCATAGCGACTTTTATCAAACCTAAAACTATGTATTAATGGCTTTGAGGAAGCAAGTGCTTCCCAGCCACTGCCCCCCCAGATCATTTCATCGACATCCTTAAACTCACCTGCTATTACAGAAACTTCACGCATAAGAACGAATAGTTCTTTTCGACTTAGTTTAGGGACCCAAAGTACAAAGCGATCAACCCCTAGTTCTTTTGACAGTTTTTTGCTTGCAGTGACGTCAGGCCCATATTCCATAAGTACAAGTAACAACTGTTGATTGGGCCGGGCATGAATTAACTTGGCAAAACCACGAATGAGCCAATCTGAATTTTTACTCTCTCTTTTCCACTGCTCTTCTATGAAGTGTCCTGGATTTACCCAAAGCTGCCGCGAGCTGGAAAAAACAACAAATCTGACCGATCCAATAATTGATAGTGCGTTAATGAGCAGGTCCGAATATTCTGAACAACGGGGATTAGACTTGGGCTCACGGTATACCATCGGCACAGCTATTCGATTAAAGTCACGCCCAATGCTGTTTAACACTGATGCAGTCAAACTTAACTCAGAATTAATAACGCGCTGAGCCAATAACACCCCTTTCTTTTGATTGGCTATGCACTTATTTATTAATATCCTCTTAATCAAAGACATCTTCGGCAACTTTGATGTAAGCACTTGGTGACCAAGAAACTCTACGCCTGTAGAATAGGGATAAAAGATATGCAAAGGCCTTTTACACCGATAAAATACTGCTGGTGCAATCCCAGACCCAATGTAATAGTCATAGCCATCAAGTGCACGACGCAATGACCCAGCTGATAATGCCACATTCTTCGGTAGCTGTTCGCCGCGAAGCCGCCTTGCTATCATCAACCACATGTAAAACAATGATGACCATACACCGTTTGCCCCTGTATAAATTGAATTAATAATTGGTGTCTGGTGAACATATGGAGCCCACTTTGAGTAGTCCCAAGCATCATCCTCCGGCTTGAAATGGCTCAATGTGTCGATACTATCATTTGCGTATAACAATAAGTGTGCATCTGCTCCTAGATCGCGAAAATAGCGCATAAGGGCAAATCCGTTGTTGTTCATATTGCCGATTATTGCTATCTTCATTATTTTTTAAGACGCGCTGGGTTGCCGATTACTGTTGAATTTGGCTGCACATCCTTTACAACAACACTACCCATACCAATAATACTATTTTCGCCAATACTAAGCTTATCTCTGATTGATGAATTACTCCAAATAATTGCACTTTCGCCAATTATCACGGATCCTGCGATCGTTACTGCCTGAGCAATAAAGGCGTTTTTTTTGACAAATACACCATGTGCTATCCATGTCAACGGGCCAACGACCACTCCATCTTCTAAAATTGTATTATTTAGAGTTCCTCGTGCTATAACGCTATTGTCCTGAACAACAACATTAGAGCCTATCAAAACTCTACCAATATGAGGGAAATGATGCCACTTACCTTCATCATCACGGTGTGAACCAAGACCAGAGCTTCCAATTTTCACACCGGGATGTATATGTGTATTATCGCCAATGATGCAGTTCTTCAAGACTGCCCCTTCATCAATCGTTACGTTTTTTCCCAGAATCACATTTTTGCCAATTAACACATTTGCGGCGATGGTGCACGATTCATCGATATTTACCGAATCACAAATCTGTGCGGATGGGTGAACATATAGTTCGCGCTCTGGTTCGAATAATCTCCCAATGACACATATCGCGACATTTGGATTATTGACAAATAAGATATTATTATCACCTTCAAAAAGATGACTAAAATTGATGTTGGAAATTATCAAGCAACCATCTCTACGCGAATTATTTAGCTTATTGAAGTCAGACCCGTTATAAAAAGAAAGACACCCGGCTTTCAGATCGTCAAATGATTTCAAAACATCCAAGATCAAGTCATTTGGCCCAGCATACTGATATGAAATATTATTTACCCTGAGCGTGTCTAGAATATTGTCTATGTGGACATTATTCATAAAAATGCCTATCAAAATAAGTGTCTGGATGTATCAGCATATAAATCAAGGGATGTCTCTGTTGAAAATGTTCCGCAGGAGTACGTCGATCATCTTGACATAGATCACCTTTGTTGTAGCATTTCCACCTAATCCATTCCGAGTCGCTGATGTAAAAGGAATTTTCAAATAGATTGAAGGCCTCGGTTTTGTCATAGGCTTCATATACCAATCCGAATTCGGTCGGATTTCTGTTTTTCCAAAAATCTAAATTATTTAATCCTGTCATCCCACCGTGACTAGCGACCCCCTTAGTATTAATACTCAACATTCGATTTAACACATCAATGTCTCTTCGCAAACAATCTGATGCATCCTCTGACCAAATTACACCTTGGTCGACAATCTCACTGTGGTAACCAATCTCATGCCCACTTTCGCAAATCCTCTTTAAAATTAGATAATTCTCAAATGAAAATGGGTTGTATTCATTAGCATGAAGACGCACGAAAAACGTCGCCTTAATCCCTAGGCGATCAAACATATTACATAATCTTTCAGCTTTTTTGACGGATACATCTATGTCTACTCGATTTACAATCGTCAATGATGATAAAGGTTCACTTTTTTCGGCATAATCTATACAGGTGATAAATTCATACCCAGTTTTCAATGCTGCTTTATACTGTGCCTCTAAGTTAGCGAACGTGAAGTGAAAATGTTTAGTCATGACAGCACCTCTTCCAACACTTCCCTATCTGGAAAATTCACCAAAACTCCCATACCCTTCTTTTGAAAAACAACCATGCTCCCCAATGCTACTGCGGAGGCATTAGCTTTTTTTACTACTTGTCGCAGATGCTCTATTGACCCGGCTCCTCCATGAGCAATAACAGGAATCGAAACCGCTTCGGTCACACTTTTCACTATTTCCAAATCAAATCCATTCCATGTTCCTTCACGATCGATGCAAGTCAATAAAATCTCTCCAGCCCCAAGGCTTTCTACTTCTTTAGCCCAAACCACAGGATCATATTTTTTGTTTAGCTTTCCTCCAAGAGAGCGCACGCTAGGCTTTCCAAAGAAACCAGTCTTAACGTCAATACTAGCTATAACTGCTTGGCTTCCGTAAACGTCAGCAATCTCAGTAATTAACTCCTTATTCACAAATGACTGCGTATTGATGGCAATTTTCTCAAATCCTATTTCTAAAATTGTTTGAGCATGACGTAAACTACTAATACCTCCGCCATAACCTAACGGCATAAAACATTCATTTGCAATATCTTCTAGCACTTTAAAATTTGGTTCACGACCTTCCTTCGAAGCACTGATATCAAGAAAAATTAACTCATCTACTTCCAGTTCATTGAAGATACGCACCGTGTTTGCAGGGTCTCCTACATAAGTAAACTTACCGAAACGTACTGTCTTAACCAGACTTTCACCTCGTAACAATAATGTAGGGATTACTCGAGTTCGCAGCATAACTAGATCTCTGAAAAATTCTTTAAAATTTGCATTCCGAATCGATGGCTTTTTTCCGGGTGAAACTGAACGCCGTATATATTCTTATTACCAATCGCAGAATCAAAACCAAATCCGTAATGAGTACGCATAATAGAGTGGGACTGATTATCTACCCTTACATAATACGAGTGAACGAAGTAGTACCTCGATTCATTGCCAATATTTTTGGTCAATAAACTGGCTGACTCCCTAGAAGCAATATTCCAACCCATATGAGGAACTTTAAGAGTATCATGCCTAGGGAATCGCTTGGCTTCACCCTTTATCCACCCTAGCCCAGGCTGCCGTCCTTCTTCACTAGCACTTGTTAATATCTGCATGCCAAGACAAACTCCAAGAATCGGTATTTTCTCATTCATAACTTTATCTTCAAGCAAATCGCGTAAACCCGTAATGGCATTTAAGCGGTTCATTGCAGCATCGAAGGATCCAACACCAGGAAGGACAAGCTTTTCCGCTTGTTCAATTCGGCCAAGTTGAGATTCTATACTAGCCTTCACCCCAATCCGCTTGAACATGTTGTTCATAGATCCAAGATTACCCATTCCGTAATTTATGATTGCTATCATTTTTGTTCCTTAATCGGAAAGCAGTATTTGTAGTAAAAACTCATTGGCACCAGATTCGCTTTGGCTAGGAAATAGAAAAGTAAACGAAGACGCTCAAATCTCTTTTTATATGTCTTATAGTCCTTAAAGGTTCGAATCGGCCCGTTCATGATATCCTCAAAATCCTGATCTGAAAGTTGCAGTCGCTTTTTTACATACTCCAATAATCCTTCCTCCAAAACTGGTTCTTTGGCATACTCTTCAATTGCTTTCTTCCGTGAGATAAATCCACTACGAACAGCTGCTGACAAAGAATTGTTGCGCTGATCGACATTAAATTTATTGGGCATCAAAAAACTATGATCGAAGGATGCAATACGATTTTCCAGATGATGGCCACCGTAATACTCCCAACCATATTCTTTCTCCAGTAGTTTTTGTGCAGAATCCTTATTGTATTTTAGATACCAAAGCGGCCTGATCTTTTTGATTCTCGCAAAAATTATCCACCTTAGAAATCTGAAAAATGTCATATTAGGATAAGAGCTCAATCGGATTTTGGAATGATTTTTAACAACGGACTTTATAAATTGACCATCAGTATAGGAATTCCCTATGGGAGAAACCCCCTCAGCCTGAAAACTATGCCCTTCAAAGACATATTTAATCCCGTGCTTATTAGCCGCTCGATACATGATTTCAGCCAAAGCAAGATCTGTTGCAGCATCTGCACCGCAGATCCCTGCCTTCATGAAGGCTAAAAGTATTTGATTCTGTTCATGGCAATCAATTACATAAGTATAAAGGTCTATATTAAGCTTTGTGATGACCTTCTTTATATTCTGTGTAGCGATTGCAGTATTCCATGTATTGTCATAATGAACAGCTAAAGGCCTCAGTCTTTTTTCCTTAGCTAAATGCAACATATAAGATGAATCCGTCCCGCCGCTAACCCCGATTACAACATCGTATTTCTTATTGCGACCATCCCGCTTTATCTTGTCTACAATTCGCTCGAACTCCCTTTCTCCATCAGGCGTGGCTGTTTTAAAATCCTTACTAAGTGTCTCTATCTGTCGGCAGTAGCAGCAGATTCTTTCAACGTCAAAGGAGATCCCACTAACGTTTTCATCGTAAATACACCTAGTACAAGACTTAATCATTTAATAAATATCTCTCTACTGCATAAGCACCTCTAAGAAGAAACAAACTCTTAAGCAGAATTATTAGGGAAGCGAGCAATAGCAACGACCAGCTTAACTTATGTTTTTTTATTGATCGATTACTAACCAAATCAAGCAGTATACCGCAGAAAAAATAGAATTGTAAAAATTTACTATTCCAGCTCATTCCCAAGCAATTTTGTAAATGGAAAAACGTAACAGTCTTTAAATTCCTTTTCCAAATATTCTCTTGTGACACCTGTATCCCATATCTTACTAAATACAGGGAAACACATTTCAGTTGCATTCCAACTTTTCTTGAAATCGACAAGCGGACCCACGGGCGGATTTGATGCCTGCCAATTCACATAATTGATTCCATTGTCGAAAGCATATCTATATAAGAACTCTGCCAAAATATAATTTATGCCCTTATTAAGATACTCTCTAGGTGTAGACATCATGAACAACTCGAGCACATCCCTGGAACACAGAACAACACAGCCCCCTAAGATATTTCCTTCAGAATCTTCCGCAATTGCCAGCTTACCGGATCCGGCGTTTAAAAAATGACTAAGAAGCTCGTAGTCCCATTGTCGACCACCCAACTCTTCAATTCGCACCAGATGACATTGAGCATGCCATTTTTGTAGGTCTGATGTTTTTGTGCTCATCCTGCACTTGTAACCAAGATTTTTTGCACGTTTTAAATTGCGAGATAAATTAGATCTCCTTTTAGCATTTCTAAAAGAAAGGCCTGATTCATCAACGCTTTTCGCAATGTCTGCAACCAAATATCGAATTTCACTGAGATTCCAGCCTTCTGGGATTTGATAATCACCATATTCATCTAGAAAAGAACCTGTAAGGCAGCATGTTGCCGGTTTTAAATTGCCCAAACAGGATTCAATCATAGGCATGTAATCACCCAACGGATGTCTACCTCCTACCTGAGAAAACCCAGCATATCCAAAACGGCCTCCACTAAATATATGAAGCCGATTGCCTATAGATCTATTGAAAAACAGGCCCGCCCAATCCAATTCCCCATCGCATTTTAAGTCAATACCGATAGTTTCAAGCCCATAGTTCTTACATAACACCTCAAGATTAGACGGAAGGCTGAACGGGAGGTTGCCCCCTCGATTTTCCAATCCAGAATTAACGACTATTTCAGCATCAAGAACGGAAGACATTGTTTGGTTTTAAAACTTCATCGTCTTTAAAAATATGAATGCAGTATTCATAGGGCATATAAGAATGATCAATCTGAAATCGCCGACCAAAATTCTCAACTACAAATCCAATCAGTTCATTTATACTTTGATGGTAGGCATCAGGAGCGATGAAGTCGACGAAGGGAGACTGAAAATCTATCGATAATACTCCGTTACAAGCCTTAAACATTCTCTCTAATGTTGAGAAAACCTCCTCTTGATGACGTGCCTTATCATCAATATATAAGAAATTGAAAACCCCGGAAGAAAGAATACAATCAAACTGCTCATTCAAATCTTCGCCGATTCCTACTTTAAAATATTTACCATCAGGATTCTTCTTTTGAGCCAAATCAAGAAAATCGTCAACCACATCACAGCCGTGATAATCCACTTTAATTTTCTGATTATTCAGATATCCTAAAAGGTCACCAAATCCACAACCGAAGTCTAGTACTCTCGCTCCTTTCTGAACAAAGCGCGAAAGCGCCTTAAACCGAATGTGTTGCCGCCCCTTGGGACACCCGAGTGTCTTTGGGCTATATCCATGAGTCTTGTATTGTTCATGGTAGACTTCTTGCATCTTCGCTCCTATTTTTTCGTTCATTTTTTAGCCTTAACTTTAGTCAATGTAAGACTCTAAGAACTGCTCAAAGTTCAGTAGAGACCAGATCAAAAGCCTTCGATTACATTTACCTTCGATATGCTCACCGACTAGATTCATAATGGTTTTTTGATCCATGAACTCATATATTTTTGACCGCTTGTCATTAATAACCTTTTCTACAAATGAAATACTCTCACCCCTAAACCAAGAGGCATCGGGAGATGAGAATCCTTTTTTAACACTTTGCGTTATTTCTTCAGGTATATGCCGATTCATCATTCGTCGCAGTAGCATCTTACCATCTGAGGACTTATCAAAAAACTTTTGCACTTTAGATGGCTCGTTTTCATTAATTCTAACAACCTTCTGCAAATTGCCTAACTTGTAACGAACCGGGACCTGCATGGAAAAATCTACTAAGTCATTATCAAGAAATGGCTCACGCGTTTCAAGGCTATGTGCCATACTAAGCTTATCCTCGACTGTCAGTAGCCCATGCAAAAAAGTTTTGGCTTCAAAATAAAGTGAATGGTTAACGTAGTCCTCCGGACGGGTCAATTTTGATGCATGTTTCTTAAATACATCTCTGAATATATCTCGTGTCCAAACATCCTTAACATCCTTCCAGATTGGCTGGAATACCTGTTGCAAATGTCTATTATCTATGAGGCGTTGCCAATAAATATAATATTTA
>Ga0115012_10002916_pt1 | contig 10063 bp, 11 predicted proteins | sample TroAtlMetagenome_FD_88706 | JGI IMG/M metagenome (GOLD analysis project Ga0115012, IMG submission 88706) | Marine eukaryotic phytoplankton communities from Atlantic Ocean - Tropical Atlantic ANT10 Metagenome | ecosystem: Environmental > Aquatic > Marine > Oceanic | place: Tropical Atlantic...
AACAGAAGAGGCAAATGTTCTCGCTGGTTCAGGAGATGTTTCAGTTGTTCGAAGAGCATTGGCCTCGCATGTAGGTACTGAACCTCGTGATGTTCGAGTTGATCGATTGCTTCGGTTGACGTTGCGACTTCTTCCTCAAGGCGATGAAGGAGATGGTGAACGATCAAAGATGATTGATGCGATTGGAGAAATCCTTCCCAAGTACAATCAATGGGTTCGAATGCGCCTCGAAGCAAGGCATATGGGAGCATCTGGGACATTCTTTGAGGATGCAATTCGCTTGGGTACTGCGTTGCATAGAGTACCTGGGCCAGGCGTTGGAGTGCCTCTCCATGCAGATGCATATCCGTTGCCCGAACCATCCAACTTAAACGAATTACGCCAACAAATAGAACGGCTGATTCAATCGATGCATCTACCAGCCGCTGGCGGAATCAACTGATTAAGACAACTCATCAAGCAGAGCATCTTGTTCTTCTTGTGAAATCGAAGGCTCTTGAGTTGGTGTGGCTTGAACAGAGATTCTCGGTGCTTCCGGAAGGGGCATGTCAAGAGGGATTGGTTGATTCATTCCAGGGGGCCCCATAGGCATCGGCGCTAATGGCGGAGGTGGCATTGGTGCGACTGGTGCCATTACCGGCGGCGATGGCACTGGAGGCGATGGTACTGGAGGGCCTACAGGGGGAGGTGAAATGGCTGGAGGAAGTGGAGCAGCCACAGGCTCTGGTGGAGCTGGTATCACGACAGGGGGCCCCATAGGGACGGGCTCATTCTCAGCAGAGGAAACACCCACATCTACATCTTGAACTGGGGCTTCTGGCTCGATATCAATTTCGTTTGAATTATTTTCTGCATTGATCTCTGTGGGCATTGTTGGCATTGGTAATTGTTGAATTGGCTGAACTATTGGTTGGGGGAGGATGGGTGCGCGAAGTTTTGCATGCAATTCATCAATGTCGCCCGAATCAAGATTCCCTTCCTTGATGTATTCGGCCATTACAGGACCAATCAAGGCCATGCTGGTGCGGAAGCCAGGAAGAAAACATCCCACAGTTCCAAGATTTATTTCATGAGAATTACCACATGAAGAGAAAATCAGTCGATGGGTTTCGAGTTTAGTTGGAAGGAACTTCAACCCGATAAGGAACATCGACAATCCAAAAATCATAAACGATAGACTCTGAATCATCATGAACAATATACCAAGAATACCAAATCCAATCGATAAGCCGATTTCTAACCGTTCTGGTTTTTCAATCACATGTTGAAAACTCGTTACTTCTGAGTCCATGGCAAGTTGAACATCGATCCTTGGAACCCCGTCCTCATGCATTGTTGTTTTTACAACTCGAAATAAACCATCCCCGACAATAATTGAAGTGGATGAAAACCCATCTTTTGTTTCTTGTAGAGGGAATTCATCAACATCTTCTCCATTGTTGTGGAACAACGGTTTTGCTCGAATTGGCAATGCACGAGCGTCCATTAATTCAAACTCTTCCGAGGCGGATTCATCAAGAATTTCTTCTTCTACAATCTCTTCCTCGGATTCAGAAGCAGACTCCACGTCTTGGTCCATGTGTTCACCTTACTCGAACAATGAAATGAACGTAACGGAATCAACGGTGTGATTCTGAGAACCATGATTGCTGTCCACTTTCTTGATTAAATCCTTTACCAGGCTTGGTACCAACGACGGTAGCAATGGACGCTTCAGAAGCGATTTCTTGAATTCGATCGCTGATAGGTCCATTGATGATGAGCGCTTGTACACCCTCTGTGCCTGCCGCAGTCTTTGCGATAGAACCAGCACCCATTTCTTCACTTACTGAACCGTCAGCGAGAATGAACATTGCCTTGTTTTTCCCCAAAGCGTCTTGGTGATCGAACATCTCTTGGATTTCTGCTGGAGCGACTTCCGCTTCGTAAACATCAGTCATCTCTTCAACCCATTCATCGCTAACCCCGCCATGCTTTTTCTCGTCTTCTTTATCTTGAGCCTGCATCGTTTTCGCAAACTTAGCAGCATCGACCTTCATCGAGAGCGACTTTGTAATGGTCTTCTGCGGCAGAAGTTCCCACTCTTGCCCAACCGGTGCCTGAGCAACAAAGTCAACCTTGAGAATGGCATGCAACTGTCGGAACAACATTTCGCCACCACGGTCGCCATCGATAGCAAGCGTAACGGATTGCTTCCCGTTTGCAAGATCAATCAATTCTTGTTTGATGTTTCCTGCACCATCTGCGCTGATTGCATTCTTGACGCCACAATTTAGTAAATTGATGACGTCATTTCGACCTTCAACGATGATGAGGGAGTCTGAACTTTGCACATTTGGACCACATGTTAGTCCATGGTAGTTTGTTGCAGTACCGACCGTAAGTACGGATCGGACTTCTTCCACTACTGTTTTGCTTGCAGCCTCTCCAGAGTTTACGAGTGCGAGAAGCAGCTCCTTCGCACGGTCGACAACAGCAGTTCGCTTCGTTGCCCGAACATCTGAGATTTCGACAACTGTGATTTTTGCCTGACATGGACCGATACGATCGATGGTCTCCAATGCTGAACCAATAATTGCGGTTTCAACATTATCCATGCTGCTAGGAATGAGAATCATTCCATGCACCTTGCCACCTTTGCTTTCCATTTCAACGTCAACATGTCCAACACGAGCCGTTCGCTGTAATTTTCTGAGTTCGAGCTCATCACCGAGCAAACCTTCGGTCTGCCCCATGATTGCCCCGATGATATCCTTTCGCTGAACGGTCCCATTGACCTTAATATCAGCCTTGATCAAATACTTCATCGCTTTTCCTTGTTTATTTCCTGAATTGTTTCTTCGAGCCAAATTGAATCCTCCTCTCGGCCTCCTCACAGTCGGCGCATTTATCCCAAATGGGGATGCAGTGCAACGGTTAGGAATATTTTCCTATCCAAGTGAATGTGATTCAGCATTCAATGCTACAGCCTTCACCTTTTGAATCCTATGGATAAAAAGAGGGAAAAATATGCAGTTTCATTCTTTTGGCAACGACGAGGAACGTTCGATTAAATCGGCCTGCATTTCTTCGCTCAAAAATGGGAGATGAGGGTCCTCATCATTCATTGAATTCTTCCAAGCATCCATAGCTCGGGCCCAAATTTCTTCATCAGCATTCCATTCAAGCCACCGTTCTACAAATGCAACGTGGCGCTGAACATCTTCATCCTCGGATGCGAGATGCTTGAGCAACATGTTTGTTTGTGCAAGAATGAGTCCCATTGGGGGAGAGATGAGGTAGACGCCAAACGGGTTTCGCTCGGTGGAGATTGTAAGATGTTCCTTCCACAAACCGAGTCCAACATCGTAGATGTAGCCGATAAGGAGGACGCTGAGAAGAACCATAACGCCGATCGACATCAAACCAATATAGGTTGAAGGTAGGCCGAGGATTTCATTTGAAAAACACAACCCAGAATCACATGTAGATTCAAATCGCCACTTGACATATGGCCAAATGAGCAAGGTCAGAGTCGTTGTCCAGAAAACCATCGAAATAACGGTTTGAGACTGTTGAAGCCGCCAATATTGGCGCATTATGACTTTCTTCATTGGTTGGCGCTGACTTCCAACCCTTATGGATTCAACCCCTTTTCCCATCATTTGTTTCTGATTTTATACCAATTCACCGATTATCGACGTGATTATATAATCAATTCTAGACGTGTAAATATCAACAGGTTGAGATGTTATGGGTGTGCTTGAATTCATCCGTAACCTTCCGAGTAAATTGTACATCAATCTCCTTATGATGAAGTTGAACATCCATAACCGCCTTTCATCACGATCGATGCTATCAGAGGCAGGACCAACTCTTTCGATGACAACATATGGGATTCGGTTTCAAACAGCCCACCTTTCACTTGAGGCGATTGCTCGGGGGAAAACCCTCCCTTCACGGGCTGTTCTTTTCGTGGACGATGAATCGTTGTATAATCAACCGACCAAAGGCCTCCAACGTCTTGTCAAACGGGGGCTTGAAATTCAACTCGTCGAAAATTTTGGCCCCCACACCAAATACTTCCCATTCATCGAAATGATGGAAGATTTTGATCGACCGCATGCTACTGGCGATGATGATCATATCTATCCAAAATGGTGGCTACAAAAACTTGCTCTTTCCATGAGAAAAATGCCAGCCGCATTGCACGCTTATCGAGCCCACTGCATCCGTCTTAATGCCGAAGGAACCGAAGCACTCCCTTATCTTGAATGGGGGCCAGGGTTGACAGATGAACCAACAAATCTTAATTTTTACACATCCTCGATGGGGGAAATCTACAGCCCAGAATTTCTTCGAGTTGCTAAACAACGAGGTCGCGAATTTCTCGAAGTTTGTCCGAAAAACGACGACCTTTGGCTCACATCTCTCGCAATTGAAGAAAATGTTCCAATTTCAGTCATCGATGGCGTCAATCGTACCTTCCCTGCGATTCCAGCCTCTCAACAATTGACGCTTGAAGCAACCAACGTTTTTGGAGGATACAATGATGTCCAAATCAAGAACACCTTCACGGAAGAAATCTTAGCAAAATTACGGGATTTAGAACAACACCGCGGCCTTCGGTGAATAAGCCACACGCATCCTTCAGAAAAGACAAATTTTTGCGTAAATCTTCGCGTGGGTTCAAGAAGAAGTTCTACATACGCCAAGTCGTGTCCGCCAAAACTGTACGCCGCCTTGCTGCATTTCGCAGTACCATAGAGGTGATGCTGCTCGATGGCATATTAACACGTGAAGAGAAACGCCTCATCATCCGTCTCTCCTCTTGTCTCGACCTCGAACCACACCAACCAGCGGAGATTTATCAAGCGATTATCGATGGAGATGACACCGAAGACGGAGAGGTCCTTTCTGCTGAGGAACAGCATGAAATTTACAAAACGGTGTTCGAAGTTGCGATTATCAATGCTTCACTTTCCAAAGATGAATTTAGAGTCATGGCGCATTTACGAGATATTTTTGCCATTGATGATGAAGAACACAATCTTGTCGAGAGTGAATTACGAGACATGGTTAAGGAGCGATTTGAAGATCCAAACATGGTTGAAAAAACACTCAACAACCTTCGAGATTCGGTTCGAGTCGTTACAACTTTATTCGATAATGTTCGAAAAAAGAACCACGGTGAAACGTGATGAACCCGACGTCGCTCGATGACTATTTGGACGGCTTTTCCTCGTTTCCTAAACGTCGTAGTAAACGCTTATCGTTCTTGAGGCAGGCTTACACATTCGGTGTTCCTGGAATGATCACAAAATCCATGACGGACCGTTTAGCAACTTCGGGCCACTACACATTTCACATCGGAACTCCTGATCCTGAAATGCGAAGAATCGCATCTTGGATGTTAACAAATGAAAAAGATAGATTGAGAATTGCAAAATTTATCCCAAAAATTTGGAAACGGGGCGGTCGCGAGGACATGAAACTCGTCGGCCTTCTTTTGGCAAACATGTCCGATGAGGAACTTGGGGAAAACGCTTGGACCATTTTGCTTCAACTCATTCAAGATCGAGTTTCAGTTGAAGTATTCTTAGAGACGGCAGAAGAATTTCTTCGTGGGGGCCGCCAAGTTCCAGATGATGCTTGGATTCGAGACGCTGCGACGCAGAGCACCGTCTGGGCACAGTTGATGGTCTTACTTCTGTCGTTGGATGAAGAACGCTGTGGGGAGCATGTTTCGCTTCTTGAGGAAACGCCGAAAGGTGGAGAATTGTTCGAACGTATCCGTCAACGTCTTCTTTCACGGCTATCTTGATGGACTCTGAACCATTCCGATGATTATGGCTGAACGCTTTTTACCGACTGAAGATCCAGTACTTGAACAGGTCTTAACTTGGACTGTCGAGCGTGACGCCCGAGACGTGCGTCGTTTACTTGAGTGGCTACCACAAGCACGTTCAAGTCGAGAGCGACAAGCACTTCTCGACCGTGTTCGTGATTTACTTGATGAATTAGAACACGCGATGACAACACTCGACGAACTCATGTGATCTCATGACACTTCTTTGTTTGATTCTAGCAGGTGGAGATAGTCACCGAATGGGTCAAGACAAAGCGCTCCTGTATGATTCGGTCAACAATTTATTGCGATCCTTGGAAGATAAAGGCTGCCGCGTTGTTGTTGCTTGTGGAAGCAAAGAACGGAGTGTTTTGTTTTCGGGAACGTCTTGGCCTGATCCCATTGAAGCGGAATCACTCGCAGACGTCATTCGAATGTTTGCAACGGAATATGACGAAGAGATTCAATTATTCCCATGCGACATGTATCGATTGGATGATTATGCAATCAATGTCATACTTTCTCAGCCACCAGGTATCCCTATTGATGCAGAAGGGCGTGAGCAATTCACCCTCACAAGAATTCCAAGGAACAATGAATTTTCATTAGCAACAAGTTTGAATGAACTCTTCGCAAATTTGGATCGAAACGATATGCAAAGTCTCGAAGGGCGCCTTGAAAACTTCAATCTTCCAGAACAAATTGATGACCTGAACAAATCAAATCAATAACTGAAGGATAAAGTCGATGTTCTTCGACTTGAATACGCTTAGCAAGTTCTGGACGTGTGTCTGTATCAAAGACAGGAACCCGACGTTGGGCTAGAATTGTTCCCGTATCCATTCCATCATCAACAACATGTACCGTGCATCCGCTTACATTTACTCCAGCAGCGATGACATCAGTATGTGCATCTGCTCCGGGAAATGCTGGCAAAAGGGAAGGATGGATGTTGATAATTCTTGGATTAAATTGCTCAACAAAAGCACTGGATAATAATCGCATATAACCGGACAATACGATGAGCTCAATGTCATACTGCTCCAATTGTTTGATGATTCGCAACTCATGTTCTCTTCGACGTTCTTCAACAGGAAGTTGACGGTTGACCGGCTCTTGAATAATTGGAATCCCATGGGCCCTTGCAACCTCAATCCCCCCTACTCCTTCCCTATCCGTGACACAAACGACGGATTTGTGGATGCAGTCATTTTCCTCTTGATGACGGAGAAGGGCGTTCATTCCTGTCCCTGAACCCGAGAAAAATACAGCAAGGCGGACAGGATTCGAGGGCGTACCTTTGCGCCCCACCAAATTCTTCCCATCCATGTCTGTGCCAGAGACAACTTGATTTCAGTCCTTTCGATTCATTTAGACCCCCTATTCCTTATGTGTAACAATCCGTAGGCCCAACATAGGAAGTGAGGTTGTGGAGGAACATTCCAGCCAAAACACAGCTCCAATTTCCAACATTGAACATCTTCCAGATGATGACGCAATCCAGGCAATTCTCGATCTTCACAAACCATCAAAGAATCCAATTATACGATGGTTGTGGACAACACTCGGGATTATTTTTGTTGTTTTTGCGGCGATTGGGACGGTTATACCAGGCTGGCCAACAACATCTTGGTTGGTTGCCGCAGGGTTCTGTTTCGGACGGTCCTCAAGGAAGATGTTTCAATGGCTTCTAACCAACCGCCTTTTTGGAAATGCACTTCTTGAATATTACAAAGCAGGAAGAGCCCTACCCCTCCATTCAAAGATTGTCATCATTGGAATCATTTCATTCGTTTCAGCTTGTTCGATTTATGTCGTTACAAAACTTGGCGATCCTGGTTTTGGCCAGACAACAATAGCGATCGTAGCAGTAATCGGAATTTGGTTTGTAGGATGGAAGGTTCCAACCGTACAACTTCAGCCCCAGCCGAATTAGAGCTCTTGGAGATGGCCTGCAAGTCGATTGGCAATCGATGTACCTACATCGCTACAGGAAGCAGTGCCTCCTAAATCATAGGTGAGAGACTTCCCATCCTTGAGATGTTCCGCAACACTTTGATCGAGAATGTTTGCCACGTTCAACAAGTCATCATCGTTTGAACGACGAGCGAGCCAGTCCAACATCATTTGAACGGAATTGATACTCGCGATTGGGTTGACTTTGTTTTGGCCAGCATGCTTTGGTGCAGACCCATGGACTGGCTCAAAGAAGGCATGATGGTCACCAATGTTTCCAGAGGCCGCCATGCCCATTCCACCCTGAAGAACAGAAGCAAGGTCTGTCGCAATGTCGCCAAACATGTTCGATGTGACGACAACGTCGTAGAATTCAGGTGTTCGAGTCAACCATTGTGTAAACGCATCGATGTAGCCATAGTCTTTCTCAACATGTGGATAAGATGCAGCAACATCATCGAATGTTTTGCGAAACAGTTGGCATCCTCTTGTAACGTTGCTCTTATCGATACAAGAGACACGTGATTTCCCATCAACAGGAGCGCCATTGCGTGTGCCGCAGATATCAAAACCCATTTTGATCAATCGCTCTGAACCGTGAGAAGAAATCGGTCTTGGATCGTAAGCCACTTCGCCTTTGAGTCCAGGAAAATCAATTGCAGGGGGCTCATATCCTTCCAATCCCTTCGCTCGTTGTGCACTTCGATGTAGCAAGGAATGATACAACCCCTCTGTATTTTCCCGTAGAATAACCATATCGACCATATCTGGATCCCAGATGTTTGTGAACCGCCCATGTACTTTGTGAGGAACACCCTCATAGAGACGAATTGGACGAACATTGGCGTACAAATCCAACCCGCTACGCATACCGAGAATGACTGAACCTCCAGCCAAATCACCATTTGGCAGACGGGCCCCAGGATATCCGATTGCGCCCATAAAAATTGCATCTGCATCGTCTCTGCAGAATTCGAATGAACCTTCGGCCCATTCTTCTCCTGTAGCAAGGTAATGTTGTCCTCCACATGGGATAACGGTTTGATCAAATCCGTGATTTGTATGTTCTTGAATGGTGTCCAAGATACGTTGCGCTTCGACTGCAACTTCCTTTCCCGTACCGTCGCCGGGGAGTACAGCAATCACGTGGTCGCTCATGGTTCTTCGAGACGCCAATACTACATGAAGGAGACCCAATTCTCCTATCAATGGTCAATGGCGGAATAACCTGTGTCCGGTAAAGAGCATGGCGATTCCGAGTCGATTCGCAGCATCGATAACTTCCTGATCTCGGATGGAACCACCCGGCTGAACAATAGCCGATGCGCCTGCTTCTGCTGCCTGCTCAAGACCATCAGCGAACGGGAAGAAGGCATCACTTGCCAAGACGGACCCCTTTGCTCGTTCACCAGCACGTCGAGCTGCAATACGGACAGCCTCAACCCGACTGGTTTGACCAGGCCCTATCCCAACTGTAGCAAGGCCTTGAACCATAACGATTGCATTTGATTTGACTTGCTCGCAGACACGTACAGCAAATTTCATTGAATCGACTTCTTCTTTGGTTACAGCCCGTTCAGTTACCGTTTTTGCTGATTCCCAATCGATGATTGGAGGTTCTTCTGTTTGTACAATCCAGCCTCCTTCGATTTGCTTCAAAATGCGTTTTCGTTCAAGTGGAGCAAGGCGATTATCCGGAGATTCGATAGTTAACAATCTCCTGTTTCCCTTTCTCATAATGAATTCTTTCGCCTCTTGCGTATAATCTGGTGCGATGAGAACTTCAATGAACAATTCAGCCATTGCCTTAGCAGTATCGAGGGTTACAATTTCGTTGAAACAGATGATGGAGCCAAAAGCAGATTCGGGATCACTCGCAAGCGCATTTTTGTAAGCATCAACCTGGTTGGCGGCAAGAGCAACTCCACATGGGTTGTTGTGTTTTACAATAACACAGGCGTGGGGTGTTTCCGGCCACTCGTTCGTGGAAAGAGAACGGCACAACCGCAACGTAGCATCTGCATCGGAGTAATTATTGTAGGACATTGCCTTACCACCTTCAACGTGGGCTGTGACCAATGTTGAATGGCCACCAAACGCATCATCGTCAACGAATAGAGCAGCGCTCTGATGTCCATTTTCTCCATACCGCAACGTTTCCATTTTGATGGATGAAGCAAGAAGCGTGTTGTGGAATCGACTCGATTGTTCTTCAATGGAGTCAAAGGCTTCGGGAACACCGTTCCATCGGGCATGCAGGGTGTTTGCGATGGCCACATC
>Ga0115012_10002918_pt1 | contig 10057 bp, 8 predicted proteins | sample TroAtlMetagenome_FD_88706 | JGI IMG/M metagenome (GOLD analysis project Ga0115012, IMG submission 88706) | Marine eukaryotic phytoplankton communities from Atlantic Ocean - Tropical Atlantic ANT10 Metagenome | ecosystem: Environmental > Aquatic > Marine > Oceanic | place: Tropical Atlantic Ocean...
CGAGCATTCCACGGTTTATGGTGTGCCCCTACTGCGGAAGCATGCATAAAACGCACTTGCCTGAAGTCTGTCAGCATTGCAATGGCCCACTTGATCCTGAAAGTCGAGAGCAAACCAGAAATGATCTTGGCCCCTGGTTCGTGCAGAATGTTGCACGCCCTTTTGCACCTGGTATGCGATACGAAATATTGCTTCGGCAGGTGAGTGAGGGGAAGCTCCGCCCGACCCAGGTGGTTCGGGGACCGACAACAGGCCAATTCTGGACCGTGGCCCGGAAGGTCCCCGGTTTGTCGCATCATTTCGGTTTGTGCCACGCTTGCCAAGCTCCGGCTTCACCAGAAGATGAAGCATGCCTTGCATGTGGCGTTTCATTTCGGGTCTCGCTTGATCGCGACCGCTTGGGACTTGGTGGTGATGGTGCTCAGGCTTCGGCTTTTGTGGACGCTGCCAAAGTTCGTCCGGCGCCCCATCAACCTGCGTCCCAGTCTGAGGATGCGGCACCCGATTCCCCAGTGCCCACAGAAGATCTCGGCTCTCGAACATCAACCCAACTCCGACGTGAATTGCTTGCCGCCCGCCGGCGTCAGAACGCGTTGCATTGGCTGGTTGGGATCTTGGTGCTGGGGGTGCTGGCACTGCTGGTGCTGCAAGAACTGAAATCACCGGCGGCGGTGTCTTCGGAACTTCCCCCACCTCCGGTAGCACCTCCCGCACCAAACCCATCCAAATTGATGCCCACAACGCCCCCTGCTTCAGCACCAAAGTCGTTCGAAGCCTCGATCGGGGCTACGGGAACCACCCCGCAAGATCTCCCATCTGCCCCCGACAGCGCGGCACCAGCTCAAGACGGCCAACTTTCTTTGGACGACGCATTGCGTTTGTATCAGCGTGCGGTTGATACCACCCGGAGTCCCCAAACTCGGCAAGCAGAATTGGGTGGTCTTGAAGTCGAACTGGTCTCGTTGGTTGCATCCGCCTCTCCCGAACGAAAAGCGCAGTGGCAGACTCTCGAGAACTTGGTTCGTCAAGCGATTACGGACTTGCAGGCGGAACTTCGGTTGGCGCCGGAAGCTTCCAGAGCGACATTCCCGAGTAGTCCCTAAGCAGGACTGCACCTGCTTCGGTCAGTCGAGACTGGACTTCCGGCCACGATCGGCCGGGAAGATTCCAACCCGATTGATCCCATACTTGAAGCATCGTGTCATCGACAAGAACATGCGTCCAGCCATCATTCACCAGTCCTGCTGGGTCGAGTCCATCAAAGGGCCCTTTGTCCCACACTGCATGGCGAGCCACCCGTGAGAAGCGCCAACCATCCGCAACCCCAACCCCGAGGACCTTGGCGGATTCGGGGAGTGACCGAACTTCCGCCATAGGGCTCGGCGGAGCATCTGGGATGGTCGTTCGTCCATCCAGAACCGAAGCTTGGCCGAAGGCAGCCGTGGGCAGCCCTTGCTGTTGCCCCAGAAATGTCGCCATCGGTACCAAGAGCATGACCCAAACCAAGCCTTGAGGAAGCCGTGACAACGGTCGAGCCGCGATGAGGGCAAACAGCGGAAGCATCGGGACCAGAAATCTTGATTGAGCGTGGGTCAGAAGCACAAACACGGCCAGCCCCAAGCCAACCGCCAGACCCTCTTTGATCCGATCACTTTTTGGCGCCATTCTCAGGCCAACCAGCACCAGCCAAGGGGTGACGCTCCATTGCCAGTGTCCAAAGGTTCGATATGCCAACCACTGGGTCCAAATTGCTGAAGGCGATCCACCACCAGTATGGGCGGCCTCCCAATTGGTGCTTTGTATTTCCGACCAATGTCCAAGCCCAAAAACACCAGTCAACAACGGGAAAAATGGTGAGCCAACGGTGAGGATGTTGTCCAGAAGCCAAGGCGTGGACACGATGAGGGCGATACCAATGGAAAGGAAAACGGGCTTGGGCTGTCGACGACTGGGTTCAGCGAAAAACAACACCGCAAGAGGCAAGGCCAACAAAAGTGCCGCGCTGGGTTTGGCCAGAGCGATGCCTCCAGCCAGAAGCCCCAAGCAGCACGCTTGATCAGAACTTTTTGAATCACGGAGATGCAGAATCAACGCGCAAGCGGGAAGCATGATGAAAGCTTCGGTGTAGGCCATCGAACCTGTCACCATGACCCATGGGGTCATCAAGAAGACCAAAGCGGCGGCAGCATTTTTGTGGCGCAGCAAGCTGGCCGTGTTGATCATCAAGATTGCACACAAGATTTGGGCCGCCAGGCCGGTCACATCATGGGTTCCTCCCGACAAGGCATGCAGATGAAGGAAGGCGCTTTCGGCCCCGCCGGGCAGGCCGGAGTAGGCATTGGTGGTCAAGGGGCCCATACGTCCTAACGCCCACCAATCGACAGGAAGCGTGAGGTGGTAGGACAGCACGTCGTAGCCACCGAACTCGGTATCCCAAAGCCAACCCGGAGGCACGAGGGCGGCCGTTCCAAGCACGGCCAAGGGCAGCATCCAAGTCCATTCCATCTGGGGCCAACCCAAAGAGACTGGTGTCGACCGGCGATATCCCAAGAGTCCGAGGGCCAGTAATCCCCAAGCAGAGGTGAGATCCATCAGTCCGAGTCGGCCGATGCATTGATCCAAGAAGACCAGCCCAACCATTCCCACAATCGGTCCCATTTCGGACGACCCCGGCAACAGCCAGTGGCCGTAGCCTCGTGCGGCCAACCACCAAAGCCAAGCCAGCCCAACCGAAGGCAGGGCACGCAGCAGACCGCTCCCGATCTCGGTGGCCCCACCCAGCCACAACAGAACGGGCACCAACGCCAACGTGCACAGGATGGGCAGGATTGACCGTGGCATGGTCTTTGCAGAGTACCTCTTTGGCCACTGGCCCTGTGGACAAGGAGGTCCCCGTGAAAGTCTCGATTCTGGCCATTTTGATGCTCATGACCACCGCAGGGGGGGTGTCAGCGCAAGATATGAGCGCAATACCTGCCGAACCCGCGAGCATTCGATTGGTGGATCTCCTGAGATTCCGGGATCAACAAGCTCGGGTGTTCGAAGGCGTGGGCCTCGTCACGGGTCTGGATGGCAGTGGGGACCGGCTCAAGAGTGAAGATCGACTCCGGCCGCTCGCCGGGGTTTTGGAGCGTCATGACGTTCCTTTCCTCCAAACCCTGGATTTGCTCAAGACCGGAAATTCGGCTCTGGTGATGGTGCAGTGCAAAGTGCCGGCTTCTGGTGGTACCGAGGGCGATCAATTTGATCTCACGGTCAGCACCTTGCTCGATGCCAACGACCTAGAAGGTGGGGTCTTGTTGACCACATTGTTGCGAGATCCATTGCTGCCAGATGCGACTCCAACCATGCAAGCGAGTGGAGCGATTGAATTTTCGGAGGATATCTCCAGCCGGGGTTCCATTCTGGATGGTGCTCAACTCTTGAAACCAATTCTCAGAACGGCGATTGGACACCTTCGTCAGATGCGCGATCCAGATGGTTCCATCCGGTTGACCCTGCGGGAAGCCTGGCGACATCCGTTGGTATTTGAGTACATCAATTCAAAATTCGACTATGTCCTGCAGCCGGTGAACGAAGACTTCGGCGCATTCGTGGTTCCATCCGAAAAAGGTGCTGAACTGAATGATGTCTTGAAAACGCTGATTCCGATCAGCGATTTGCCGGCGGTGCGAAGGGTGGTCATCGACAAATCCACCCAATCTATTTTTACCAGCGGAAGCGTCATGGTTCGTCCGTTCCATTTCAGTGTGGACGGCATCAAGTTGCTTCCCGATCCGAGTCGAGAGGCCGATGCTCAACCCTTGGGTGAGGCGTTGGCCATGCTTGAAGATTTGGGTGCGACTGCCGAACAGCGGATTGCGTTCATCCGACAAGCCGACGAAGCCAGCGCGCTCTTCGGGGAGGTCGTCGAACAATGATGTCACCGTTGCCGACCATGACTGATGTTTCATCGTCAACCTACGAACGGGCCGATGCGGCCGCGCGACAGTTGGTGGGTCAAGCTTTCTTGGTTCCCCTTCTGAAAGAAGTCCGCGAGTCCACTTCCGCGCACGGCATGTTTGCCCCTGGGGCTGCCGAAAAGCGGTTTGGTCCCATCCTTGATCATCAGATGGCAGATGCCTTGATGACGAGACTCGATCTGGATGTCGTCGCCAAAGTACGTCAGGACATCGTGAACAAAGAAACTCAAAAGACGGAGGTCACACACTGATGGCCACCAAGTTGGAACGTTTAAGCAGTGTGCTCGAAGCCCAGCATGAAGCTTGGTCGGAACTGGAGACCGTCCTTTCGACCAGAAGACAAGCGCTGCGTACGGGCGATATCGAAGGGGTGACCAAGGACAGTCGCCGCGAACATGTGATCGCCGAGACGCTGCGTCAGTTGGATGCGGAACGGGTTGAGTTGGCCACTGCCCTGGGGGCTTCAACCATTGATGATGTTCTGAACCAACTCCCCGGGTCTGAACAAGACAACCTCAACCAACTTCGCGAAGGCATTCAGTTGGCGGCGGCCCGGGTGGCCGAGGCGTATGCGGTGCTCCGTGATGCCACCACCCGCATTTCCGGCATTGTCCGTGGTGCGGCCCAGACGGTGAAAGAAACCGAGCTTGGGGCACAACCTTGGGCCCGCTCGGGGCGAATTCCCCAGACTTCTTTCTCTCTTGGACTTCGGGTGGAGGCCTAACGATGCTTGGTGGATTCCAAATTGGTCGCTCCGCACTGTTGACTTCCCAGCGAGCCATGCAGGTCACGGGTCAGAACTTGGCCAACGCGGCCACGATCGGGTACCGGCGCCGTACGGTGGAACTCACGTCGCTTGGTGCGAGAAACGGCGTGTTCTCGGGTCAAGGCGTCGGCATTTCGTCGATCCGTCGCGAACTCGATCCTGCCCTCGCAGCACGTTTACGCGGCGCGTTGTCCATGGAAGTGGCCAACGGAACGGAATACACCTATCTGTCCCAAGTCGAAGCCTTGCAGGACGCGCTGGGTGACAACAATCTCAGCACCGAGTTGACGGCGTTCTTTGGTGCGTTCAGCAACTTGGCCGACAACCCATCCGATGACGCTCTGCGGGGTTTGGCGGTTTCTCGTGGTACGGCCTTGGCCGATCGCGTCAACCGCTTGCACACCGATTACCTCAACGCCCGCACCAATCTGGACGCTGACCTTTCGGCGAGTGCGGGACAAATCGATCAACTGTTGACGGACATTGCCAATCTCAATGGAGAGATTGTTCAGTCTCAGGATGGCGACGTCTCGGCGTTGCAGGACCAGCGTGATCTCAAACTGGACGAACTGGCCCAGTTGGTCGAGATCGATGTGATCAGTCAGCCCGCCGGCTCCGTGACGGTCCAAGTGAATTCCATTCCGGTGGTTCTCGGCAACCAAAGTATGGGATTCGAATTTGAACGAACCGACGGCGGGATCGAACTTCGCACCAACGATGGCACCATTTTGAACCCAACTGGGGGGGAAATCGCCGCCCTTCGTCGCCAGGACGCAGACACCATTCAGCCCGCCATCGATGCTTTGGAGGAGCTGACCAATCAACTGGTGTTCCAAGTCAATCGCGCTCACAGTTCGGGGCAAGGCACGATTGGTTGGGAAGTGGCGCAAGGATTCAGTTTGGGCGACCGAACCGTTCCGTTGGCCGACCTCGGCTTGCCTGTCACACCGGCTGCGGGTGGGTTCTCGCTTCACGTTCTGGACCCAGAAACCGGTGATCGCGTGACGCGCACGATTGACATCGATCCGGCCACCATGAGTGTGGACGACATTGTTGACGCCGTGAATGCCGCGGCTGGTGATCTGGGTGTGGTGGCTTCGGCGGATGATGGCGGTCGCTTGACCCTCACCGCGCCTACGGGCCGGACGCTGCAGTTCTCTGATGATCCGACTGGTGTCTTGGCCGCCATTGGTATCAATTCGTACTTTGAAGGTGGGGTTGGTGATTTGGCGGTCCGGTCGGCTTTGGTGGATGACCCACGTTTGCTGGCGGCCGGTTCCAACTTGGAAGAAGGTTCCAATGGCACCGCTTTGCTGTTGGCGCAACTCGGAGACGTCGACAACGACGCGTTGGGCGGACGTTCGCTTCGAGACTTCTGGATCACCCACGTTGATGATGTTGCCGTGAGAACGGCCTCGGCCCGAAACGCCCTGCAAGCGTCATCAATCGTGCGTGAGAATCTCGATTTGGCCATGCAACAGCGGTCTGGTGTCAGCATGGATGAAGAACTGCTGAATTTGACCACTTGGCAGAACCAGTACCAAGCCGCAGCTCGCTTCTTAGAAACCCTTGACGAAACCATGCAGGAGTTGCTCCGCCTGGCGTGAGGTCCATGATGAGTTTGAATCCCATCGCATCTCGAGTTCCCACCCTTTTGGCCGGCCGGCTCATGGGCAGTTCCATCGCGCAAACGCAGCGCCAAATGCTGGATTTGCAATTGGGGTTTGCTTCGGGCACCCGTTTGCAACGGGGAAGCGACGATCCTCGAGCCACCCGAGCTATTCAGTTGTTGCAGAGTTCAATGGTCCGTCGGGATCAGCGTCTCAACGCCATCTCATGGGGTGAAGCGGTTCTGGGACGCGTGGATACCAGTTTGTCCTCGTTGACCGATCTGGTCACCGAAGCCCGCGCTCTGGCCGTGGGGCAAAGCGACGATTCAGCGGATTCCGATTCGCGTGCCGCTCAAGCGGTGGTTGTGTCATCCATGATTGATCAGCTGTTTGCCGAAGCGAACGCCGAGTGGCAAGGGCTGCACATCTTTGGTGGCCAAAACGGCGGACAACGGCCATTTTCTTCTTTCTTGGGTGGTGTTCGCTACCTCGGATCAGGTGAAGGACTGGTCAACGACAACGGGTTGGGGCTTCCAATCACACTGTCGGGTGACGAAGCTTTTGGCGCTGTCAGTGCTCGCGTTGAGGGGCAAGTTGATTTGAACCCTGCACTCTCTGAGGGGGTGTACCTCGAAGATCTTGGTGGCGTGGATGGTCAAGGTGTGTCCGGCGGGGTCGTAGAACTCACCGTGGGATCCAACACCGCCGAGGTGGATCTCACTGGTGCCGCCACGGTTGGTGAAGCTCTTGACCGCTTGCAAGCGGGTCTCGACACCATTGCCCCTGGATCCACCGTGGCGACCGATGGCAGCGGATTCAGCTTTACGGTGGCTGGTGCTGACGATCTGGTGGTCGCTGGTGTCGCAGGGGATATTGGTTCAGGTCTTGGCCTTGAAGGCACCTTTGTTGCGGGAACGACCACTGCGGGTGGGGACACGCAACCCAAGTTGCTGGGTCGGACGCGAATTGCCGATCTTGAAGGATTGACTGGGGCGTTGGGCAGTATTCGGCTCGAGAACGGCGGAAATATCCAAACGCTTGACCTTTCGGGTGCGGAAACCATTACCGATCTGCAGAACTTGATCGACTCGGCGGATCTGGGGATTCGTCTTGAAGTGGAGCAGAACGGCACCCTTTCCATGTTCAACGAAGTCTCGGGGACATGGATGAGTGTTGGTGAGGATGGCGGGGACACCGCCACCCTGTTGGGCCTTCGCTCAATGGGGCTGGACACACCGCTTTCGGTATTCAATGACGGCGATGGCGTTCCCATCCGTTCTGGCAGCGTCGACCCCGAAACGGGATTGCCTGACCCAACCGCAGACGTTGATTTCACCATCAGCTTGGCCGACGGCCGGTCGTTCGAAGTTGATTTGTCAGGCGCTCAAACCGTTGGGGATGTCCTCGCGGCGTTGGAGTCTGCGGCTGGGGCAGCCACCCCTCCCATTGGTCCCGCCGAATTCACGGCGGAACTGGCAACCACGGGCAATGGCATCGTTCTGACCGACAACTCCGGAGGTGTGACCGGCACCTTCACGGTGACGCCGGCCAACGGTTCTCGGGCAGCAGAAGCATTGGGTTTGTTGGCCCCGGTGTCCGGGAATGTGATTTCGGGTGAAGATCGATCAATGGTTGCAGTCGAATCACTGTTTACCCACCTGAAAGCGCTGGAGAAGGCTCTTCTTCAGAATGACAACTGGTCAATCGAACGGGCGGCCATCGATCTTCAGGATGATCTGGATCGACTGATTGACGTCCGCGGTGCGGCGGGTGCTCGAGGCGAACGGCTTCTTCTGGCCAAAGATCGCGAATCAGAACTGTCCATCATGGAGGCATCTTTGCTTGGTGAGGCGCGTGATTTGGATTTGACCGACGCCGCACTGCAATTGACGAATTTAGAACAACAGCTGCAAGCCACGTTGGCGGTGACAGCAAGAATGCAGCAACTCACGCTGCTTAATTGGCTCGGATAGAGCCGATATCCAAGTGCCGTGTTGAGCAACCTCGCAGCACGGCCAGCAGGAGGCACGTCCCAGTCGCGTTGATTGGGAGTCCAGGACGGACGAGGTGTAGAGGATGTATTTGATGTCCAATCTTGAAATCGAGACCACCCGATTCGGAAAAGTCACTGTCGATGGCGACCGAGTGCTCGACTTTCCATCCGGACTGCTTGGCTTTGCCCACGCGACCCGGTGGGTTTTGTTGCAGCCCGATGAAGAGGGATGCTTCTACTGGTTCCAATCTTGTGATCAGGAAGATTTGGCTTTTGTGGTCACAGATCCCCAGTACTGGGTTCCTGACTTTGAAGCAATCATCCGACGTGAACAGCTGGAAGAACTTGGGGCCAATCAGATTGAGGACGCTCAGGTGTTTGTCATTGTGAACCGCTACCAGGACACATTGACCGCCAACCTTCAAGGGCCTCTGGTGGTCGGGACGGCCTCACGACGCGGTATGCAGTTGGTCTTGGCCGAAAAGCGTTGGACCACGCGTCACGTCATCGTGGAACTCGAAGCTGCCAGCGCTGCGCGTACTGCATAACTGTTGCCTGATTGTTGGTGGTCCACCCGCCACCATCTTTCACCTCAGCACGAGAGCCAGGAAGGAACCGAATGCTCGTACTGTCTAGACATCGCGATGAAACCATCATGCTTGGTGACGACATTGAAGTCACCGTCGTCGATATCCGCGGCGACAAAGTCCGATTGGGGATCCGGGCCCCAGAAGCGGTCACCGTCCACCGCAAGGAGATTTGGGAGGCCATCCGTCAGGAAAATGAGCGGGCGGCTTCAAGTGAAACCATCCCCCAGTTTGCCGGTGAGCAGTCGCCCCAACTGAGAATTGCTCCGGCGGGGGTCTCCAAGCGGAAGGCTTGATTCGAAGACCGGGCCCTCAGCGTCCGATAACGCCAAAAAGTCCGAAAAAGTCGATCCAGAATTGAGGAAGCCCTCCAATTGGACCGATAGAACGACCAGCCGACGCGATGTGTTCGCGTCATTCCCGGCGGAGTCCGGGGAGCCGAGTCAAATTTTGAGGGCAGGAAGCCGCGTCCGTTCAAGACCCCCGAAGGAATGGGGGCATTCTCTTTCGGAGCAATCATGTCCAGCATCAACACCAACGTCTCCTCCATGCTCGCTCGTCGGGTGCTCGGCCAGCAGCAGTCGATGATGACCCAAACGCTCGAGCGTCTCTCCACCGGTGTCTCTATCAACCGTGGATCCGACAACCCCGCCGGCCTGATCGCCTCGGAAAGCCTCCGGGCTGAAAAAGCAGCCATCAACGCAGCCATCGGCAATGCCGAACGTGCCGAGCAATTGGTCAACATCGCCGAGGGTGGTCTCCAAGAGATCAACAACCTCTTGGTCGAACTTCAATCTTTGGTTGGTCAGTCCGCAAACGAAGCGGGTCTCTCCTCTGACGAACGTGCGGCCAACCAGCAGCAGATCGACTCGATCCTCTCCACGATCGACAGCATCGCCAACTCCACCGAGTTCAACGGTCAGAAGCTCCTTAACGGTGGCTTTGACTACACATTTGACAATAATTTCGACGAACAAACCTGGACCTACGCCAGTGTGAACAGTGCGAAGTTTTCAGGTTCCAACGCCATCAACGTCAACATCTCGGTCCAAACAGCGGCCGAACAAGCCGAGCTCTACTTTGAGACCGGTGCAACCTTTGACGCGGACGGCGATGGTGACACCACCGGTACCGAGTCC